>ENA-OPCN01000854-OPCN01000854.1-human-gut-metagenome-genome-assembly--contig:-NODE-854-length-24033-cov-2.176537_pt1 | contig 24033 bp, 17 predicted proteins | sample MGYA00241567_ERZ501485 | MGnify/ENA primary metagenome ERZ501485 (study PRJEB25962, sample SAMEA2042579) | human gut metagenome | biome: human gut; feature: human-associated habitat; material: faeces...
CTCCCAGTGATGCCCAGCTGCCTGTAATGCTTCTAACACTTTTTCCCTTTCTTTTGGGTCAGCTTTCCAGCAAAGACCACATCCTGCGGTGATTTCCCGCGGAATCGGAATCAGTCGCCCCGGCAATTTTTGCTCTATGCCAAATTTATCAGCTGCCATTGCCTGCGTAGTACTTTCAAATGTTAAAATCCAGGTTTTCTTTTTTATTCTCATATCAGATTGACTCTCCCATTATTCCAGCAGCTGTGACAGCTTTTTAATCGCATTTGCTGTTCTGTCAATTTCTTCCTCTGTATTTTTATGAGATACAGATATTCTAACTGCTCCCTGCATTTTTGTGCCTAATGCCTCGTGCATGAGCGGCGCACAATGAGCACCTGAACGGACAGCAATTTCTTCCTCTTCAAAAAGCCAGTCTGCAACATAAGCAGAATCTTCATCTCCCATATTAAAGGAAAGAATCCCCACTCTCTGGCTGCTGTCTGGATTTCCATACAGGTGGATGTTCGGCAGATCACGAATCTGATCTTCTAATCGTTTTATAAGCGATCTTTCTTTTTTTATAATCGCTTCTGTGCCAATCTCACTTAAATAATTCAGTGCACCGCCAAGGCCAGCGATTCCATGTACATTCAAAGTGCCGGCTTCAAGATGCTCTGGCATTGCCTTTGGATGCTCGTGGTCAAAGCTGTGAATACCGCTTCCTCCTACCTTTAAGGGGTTTATTTTTACTCCTTGACGCACATAAATTCCGCCTGTTCCCTGTGGTCCCATCAGCCCCTTATGTCCTGTAAAGCAAAGTACATCGATCCCCATTTTCTGCACATCAATCGGCAAAATTCCTGCTGTCTGAGAAGCATCTGCAATAAAAAGGATATCTTTCTGTGATATTTCTTTTTTTATGCATTCCAGATCTGTGATATTTCCTGTAAGATTCGATGCATGTGTCACAATAACTGCTTTTGTATTTTCTTTTATCAGTGCTGGAAGCTTGCCATAGTCTAATATTCCCTGTTCATCTGCAGATAAAAAGCTTACTTCAACTCCCTGCTTTTGCAAGCGATAAAGCGGACGCAGCACCGAATTATGTTCACACACTGTTGTAATCACATGATCGCCTTTTTGAAACAACCCTAAAATCGCTGTATTTAAAGCTTCGGTGGCATTTGATGTAAATGCAATGCAGTCAGCACTCTCTGCTTTAAAAAGCTGTGCTAACTGCTCTCTAACCTGATAAACGCATCTTCCTGCCTGCAGCGTGGCATCATGCGCACCACGCCCAGGATTGCCCATCGTATGTAGGGCTCTAATCATTTCTTCTTCTACTTCTTTTGGTTTTTGCAGAGAAGTTGCTGCATTATCCAGATAAATCATGGTTTTATTATCCTGTCTGCTTTGCTCATTCGCTCTACTATATCATACATATTTGTAACTTCTCCAACCTGAAGCTTTTCTGTCAGTCCATAAAAATTCAGGCATGTACCGCATGTGCGAATCTCTACGCCCTGTGCTTCTAGGCTTTTTAGATCTTCTAATGATTCTGAGCCCTCACACGTTAAAAATGCACCACCGTTATAAAAAAGCATCTGATCTGGCAGTTCATCCTGCTGTGTCAGCGCATAAATAAAGCCCTTTAATAACGTTGCGCCCAGCTGATCATTTCCACCTCCCATAGTTTTAGAAGAAATAACAACGAGACTAGTCTTCTTTGCCGGTGCACATGGAATACATTCTTCTATATTCTTTGCAGTTTCAATATCCGTTTTTTCTGTTGTTTGTTTATCTGTCTCTCCAACAGTCAGCGTTACACGATATTCCTGATCTTTTACCTTTTCAGACACGCAGCCATAGCCTTTTTGCTGCGCCATTTTCGTTAAATTCTGGACAGCAATTTCATTATCGACTAATACCTCTACCACACCTGCTCCATTTAATTCTTTGATTGCCTCTTTTGCCTTCACTAACGGAATTGGGCAAATATCTCCAATTGCATTTACTTCTTTTTTCATGATGTTTTTCTCCTGTTTTTCACTATTTTTTCTTATGATTAATTACAAAAATTTCTGATTTTTTTTGTTCTGTCGCTTCTCCTACGATGGCAGCTGGAAGACCTGCTTTTTGCAGCTTTTCACACAAGTCATCTGCCTGCTCTTTTGATACAGCAAACAATAAACCGCCTGATGTCTGTGGATCATACAGCACTTCTTCCATTCCAAATGATACATCCTCAAACTGCACATATCCCTCAAGATGGTTTCTATTTTTTTGACCTGCTGCAGTCAATAAAAATTCTTCAGCACATTCTCTTGCACCATCAAATACTGGAATCTGATCGGCATAGATTACACTCGAAAGCCGTCCGTCCATCATCTCATGAAGATGACCTAAAAATCCAAAGCCTGTCACATCTGTACAGGCATGTATGCAAAAACTTCTTCCAATCTCAGATGCTGTTCGGTTAAGTGTTGTCATGGAAGCAATCACCTGCTCCATGGCTCCCTCAGGTGCTTGTTTTACGCGGTTTGCTGCACATATAATTCCCACACCCAGTCTTTTTGTTAAAATCAGTTTGTCTCCAGATTTTGCACCATTATTTTTCCAGATTTTTTCTGGATCAACTACACCTGTAACTGACAATCCATATTTGACATCACTGTCAGCAATTGAATGGCCGCCGGCAAGACTTCCGCCTGCCTCCTGCACCTTCTCTGCACCGCCCTGAAGAATCTTTCCAAGTATATTTAAATCCATTGATTCAGGAAAGCAGACAATATTAAGTGCAGTTTTTACATCACCGCCCATCGCATATATATCGCTCAAGGCATTTGTTGCTGCTATCTGTCCAAACAGGTAAGGATCTTCCACCATTGGCGGAAAAAAATCTAGCGTCTGCACAAATGCCTGATGATCATTAAGCTTATAAACTGCCGCATCATCACTGCTATCATAACCTACAAGCAGATTTTCATCTTTTTGTCCTTTTGGAAGACGTTCCAAAATATGCTCCAGCACACCAGCTCCTAGCTTTGCCGTACAGCCGCCGCTTTTGCAAAATATAATTTCTTTTTCACTCATATTGGCACACTTTCCTTATTTTCTGGCACATTCAAATGCTGTTCCCAAAAGAATATCAAGTCCATGAGACAATGAATCCAATATATAAGTAAGACTCTCCTCAACTGCCTTTGGGCTTCCCGGCAGATTCACAATAAGCGTCTGCTTACGAATAACACTAGCTCCGCGGCTTAGCATGGCGCGCGGTGTGATAGTCAAGCTATAGGCGCGTATTGCCTCTGCAATTCCCGGTGCATTGCGATCAGCCACAGCAAGCGTTGCCTCTGGTGTCACATCTCTTTTGGAAAAACCAGTTCCGCCTGTTGTCAGTACAAGGGCACATTGTTCTTCGTCTGCTAATCGACAAAGCTCTTTTTCGATTGCATTTTGATCATCTGGTAAAATGCAATATGATACCACTTCATACTTTTCTGTAGGAAGAAGTGACTTGATCTTTGGACCGCTTAAATCCTCTCGCTCGCCTTTAAAACCTTTATCACTAAGAGTTACAATTCCTACTCTATATTTTTGATTATGTTTTTTTTGTTCCATTGCAGTGCCTTTCTAATTTGCTTTTTTATCGCTGCTTATTTTTCAGCTTTATAATGACCGCTTTTGCCTCCAGATTTTTCCACTAGATGAATCCCTGATATTTCCATGCCGCGATCCATAGCTTTGCACATATCATAAATTGTCAGCAGCGCAACACTAACGCCCGTCATAGCTTCCATCTCCACTCCTGTTTTTCCGATACAGGAGGTCTTACATGTTGCCTTAATTTGGCGATGCTTTTCATCTAACTCAAAAGAAATCTCGCAGTCTGTCAATGCAATAATGTGGCACAACGGAATCAGCTCTGAATTTTTTTTCGCACCCATAATGCCTGCAATTCTGGCTATTCCAAGCACATCACCTTTTTTTGCCGTATGATTAGTAATAGCCTGAAAAACTTCCTCATTCACAGTGATTGTTCCCGTAGCAACAGCTACCCGATATGTATCTGCCTTTTCATGCACATCCACCATAACGGCATTTCCTTTTTGATCAAAATGTGTAAATCCACTCATCGTTTATGTCTCCTAAAAATGGTTTATAGTCTATTGACTAGTTTGCCATATTCACTGCAGTTTTGCAAATACTATTTTTTCTATAGTTTCACTATTCTGTCCAGTTGAATTGATTAACATTTCCCTAACCTGTTCTGCACTTTTTCGCACGGTGCTATCATCATACTGATTTAAAACGGCAATATATCTTCTGTCTCCTACATCTTTTCGCAGTCCCTGATCAGATAACAAAATCGCTGCCATATCTTTTTCTGTCAATAAATGATTTTCATCCGTTGACAATAGTTTTTTTGCTTTTTCCAGTCGAAAACAACACTCTTTAAGTGAACACCCTAAGGCTGAAAGCCCCAAAACAGCCACCACTATATCCGACTCTGGCAAAAGTACAGGCTCATGATCAGCTGGCACTTTACATGGCAAACGCTTTGAGCCATCAGCTTCAATGAGCACAAGGTCAGAAAGCTTCATTGCCTGTCTCATCCAGTCAATCTCTGGCATCTTTAACTTTTGCGGATCTTTTTCCTCAGTTGCTCCAATCACCGCCCAATGTCCCATCTTCCAAATCTCATTAAGCTGCTTTTCGTTATCTGCTAAAAATTCATCCTGCGGTCTGAAAATATGAGTTGTAGTCGTCACAAGCACTTTTTTTCCCTGATTGCTGCTCCACTTTGCAATTGCATCAATAAGAGAACTTTTTCCTCCTGCTCCAACAAAGGAAATGATATGCTTTCCCTCTGTCAGAAATGAAAATGCAGTCTCGATTGACACATTTTTGCTTTTTTCCTGTCCTACTTTGCTTTTTTCTTGCATTGCATTCAATTGGCAATATTGATAGAATTTGCTGATCATCATTTAGAACTACCTTTCTATCTTTCTGATACCTCAATTTCTTTAATTTTGCAAGTATGTTTTTTTGTTTTCGAATTATAATTGATTCCGACTAACAGTATTTTCCCTTTGTATCGAAACTGCTTTGCAAATTTCCAATACTGCTGATCCTGTTCCTGCTGTACTGCTTTTTCTGCACTCTTATTCCACTTAAGCTCAATTATAAGTGCCGGCTTTGATGATTGCAATGCTGGTAAAAATAATAAGTCAATATATCCTTTTCCACTTGCCAATTCCTCAAAACGGATATAATCATCTACACTACTTAAATATGCCATTATGACAACACTGCGTAATGCTTGCTCATTATTGTAAAACTTTGGAGAAGTATTTGCTTGATGCGCTTCCCCTATAATCTCTGCAACTGTTGCCTCATCCTTATTGATCGTTGCACGCAGCAGCTTATCCGACAGCTCTACTGCTTTTACGAGTTCTTTTCTGCTTCCATTTTTAATTGAGCGAATAAACTCCTCTCGAATCTCTTCATTTGGGATAAATACTTCGCGTGTCTTTCTATCATATGCCAAATAGCCCAGATGAACAAACAATGTCAGTACATCATCCTTACTCCTAAGAGAGGTCATGTCATTCTGGAAGGAGCCAACATCAACCTTACACCGCATTCCACCGATCATATCAATTACAGAATCTTTTAGTCCATCGAAATTCAAATCAATATATGTCATCAGTGATTCGTAAGTTTCTGTCTGCGTCCAATAATTTGCAAAACTCTTATTTTGAATGGCTTCTATAATCGAATTTGGGCTATAGATATGCCCTGCTTGTTCAAATATATATCCATCATACCATTTCTGAGCTTGATCAAAATCAAGCGGATATTCTTCGCAAAGTCTCTTAACTTCCACCTGTGTAAAGCCAACAAACGGCGCAAGTGGTCCTGGCTCTAACATTGTATATTCGCGAAAATCCGTTAAAGCTGACTGTGTTCCATATTTTTTTATAGGCAGAATACCTGTCATATACGCACCTGCGATGATCTGAGGCGTCACATTGTTTTTGAATAAGCTGCGCAACAACTGTATATATTCTCGTTGAATAGTTGTATCCTGTTTTGCTTCTCGAAACAATGCATCCCACTCATCAATAATGATGAAAAACTTACGTTTTGTAGCTGAGTGAATCTGCATCAATGCTTTTAATAAGGACTCTGTTTCATCATGAATTGATTCTGGAAACTCTGATTTTAACTCTTGAATTACATCTTTTTGAATTTCCTTTACCACAAGATCCGGAGTATCCGCAATCGAAAGAAAAAGCGTGATATCAAGAAAAATGACATCGTATTGATTTTGATGCTCGCATTTTGTTTCTTTTCCAATTTTTAAATTTTGAAAAATATCTTTTGAATCTGCACCTCTTGAATAGTATGCTGCAAGCATTTTTGCTGCAAATGATTTTCCGAATCTTCTTGGTCTGCTTGAGCAGACTAACATACGATCTGTCTGTACAACTGTATTCATATATTCGATTAACCCGGTCTTATCTACATATGTCTTGCTCCTTGCAATCGCCGCAAAACTTTCTGCTGATGGATTAACATAATATCCCATTCTATTGCCACTCCTTCCCTCTCAATATCATGTGCTATTTCATAAAATACTCTTTTATTTGATAAAATCATTATACCATGCATTCTGCCACTTGTCATTGAATTCATCGTCCAATGTGACCGAATGAGCAATAGCAAGGTTACAGTTCACGCGTCATGTTACGAAAGCCCTTCGGTGCAATGGTTTCGTCGTCGGACCAGTCTCGTTAACGAGATTTCAATCACCTTTTATTTTCATGATATTTCTTCGATTTTTCCACACCCTCTGGCACAAAGGACATCAAAATATTTCTTCGATGGACAAGCGTTCCGCGCATACCCGGTTCAAATTTTCCTGCCTGCTTAGCCGATACACTCAGTTCAATATGTGTATCATCCTGCAAACGAAACTCTACATGGTAGCGCCCGGATGAGCCTGGACTAACAACTCCGTTTTTCGTTATATATTGTGATGGATTAAAAAGATCAATATTCTCTATCTTTTCTACGACTGCTCCATATTCTATTTCTTTGCCAAACAGGAAACGACCTGCTTTTGTGCCTTCTTTTAATCGTTTCAATTTTACTGAACGATTTAAGAACCACAATGCAGCCACGATTACTGCCGCGGCTGCCAAGGTCCATGCCGCCAGCACCCACAAAAATGTACTTTTCAGGTGAATGAGAACCCGATAGTGATTTAAATTCAGGCTGCGCCTTGTCCTGTCAACCGTAAAGCTGACTACCATTTGATATAGATTTTGAGTTTTCCCTTTCGCACTGCTTATGCCTGAAATTTCAAGCTGGTACTCATTCGTCGTATCACATCTGAGTGACTGAAACTCCTGCGTCTCCTCTGAATAGAGTGCTGCATTTGCCTGTGAGATCACATATTGTTTCCAGTTATCCACAATCTCGATCTCACTGCATCCATATTGAACCGCCTTATCGGGCAGATCAAATGCAAACACTGCTAATACCTTATCTTGATTTGCGGTATACACAAAATATACCGCTGTTTCAATAGATACTGACTGCTGCTCACTGTCCCCTTTTGTAAGAAGAATCGTTTCTAGCTGCTGGTTCATCTTTTGGATTTCTTGAATGTCCTGCTCCTCCACTCCAATATAAAAAAGGTATGCCTGTAACAAAAGCTCTTTTTCCTCATCTTCATTCTTCTCATTATTTTGAGAATCATTGCCATCACCAAGAGATACTGGAGTTTTTTGGCTTTGTCTGTCCATTCTTACAACGCCAAAGGAAGCGCACAGCATTGCAACACCAATCACGCCAAGAATTATCGCTGCAACTGCACACCCTGTTACTCGGTTGAGCCATCGCTGTCGTCTCTGTCTCCTAATTTGTTTTTGCCTTGCCTCTGCCTCGTCTGAAATTGCATATTTTTCGACTAAGCGATCATCAATGCCATCCATAAGTTTTAAAAAATCTTCTTTCTTCATAAGTGGTACCCCCTTTCTGAGAGATACTGCTTTAACTGTTTGCGCACACGGTTTAAATTCACCGAAGCTGCATTTTCGGTAATGCCATGATATCGCGCAATGCTTTTAATTGACTCCAGATAAAAATATCGTTGAATAAACATGCCTTGTTCACGAGCGGAAAGTCCATGCAAAAATCGGTTAATTTCTTTTTTGAGTTCCTCTGCGAGTACCGCGTCCTCTGGCTGTTCACGCCCCGACACGCATTCGCCTAATTCATCTAGCACAAGCATTGCTTCTGGTCGAATCCGTTTTCCTGCCCGATCCCACTTCCAACGGTTGAGAGAAAGATTGCGAATAATTTTCCCGAAAAATGCTTTTAAACACAATGGGCGCTGCGGAGGAATTGCATTCCACGCCTGATACCAGGTATCATTCATACACTCTTCAACATCTTCCTTGTTTGCCAGTATATTATGGGAAATTCGCCGGCAATACGCGCCGTATCGAATGTTGGACTCTATTACTGCTTGCTCTTTTCGCTCCCAGAATAGCTCTGTAATTTCCTGATCACGCATAAAAATCCCTCCTCTCGCTATGTTTTCCTTTATCGTTCCACCATCACCGGACTCTAAAATGCTAACATGCATTTCTACTTATTTTCCTTTAAAGACGTCTTCACTTATATAGACAAGAATTTTTTTATTATCTTACAAAAAATTCGAAAGAAAATCAATAATAAACCAAAGGAAAAACGTATCCCATCTACACCTTAACGAAAAATCTCCCTCGCAATTCATACGAACTACGCGGGAGATTTTATTTAATCCTATCGAATTCTTTTGTTTTTATATATTTGCAATTTCAATATAAATTTTATACATGAATGCGATTCACCGAAATACAGCGAACACCTTACGCTCTCAGCTCTACGCCATACTCCTCATTTAACTTTGCACAGATCTTGTCAACAAACTTCTGAACGCGTGCATCGTCAAATGCCTCATCCTTTGGAACGAATGTGATGGAGAATGCCATACTCTTCTTTCCTTCCGGAATCTGGCCGCCCTCGTAGATATCGAACAGCTTGATTTCCTTTACATACTTATTTTCCTTGCGGATGCAGTCTTCGATCTCTCCACATGTGATTGCCTTATCCATTACGAATGCAAGATCACGCTTCTCTTCTGCAAACTTTGGCAGCGGAATGAAGGTTCTCTTCTTATCATACCACTTAGACAGAATCTCCAGATCAAGCTCCATAACATATGCGCTTGCACGCATGCTTAACTTGTCCTGAATATCGTATGCAACCTTACCGAAGTAACCGATTTCTTCGCCCTCACATAATACCTTTACTGCCTGATACGGATGCAGGAAGGATTTCTGAATTGGCTCATAAGTAAATGCAACATCTAAGCTGTCTGCGATTCCGTTTGCAATGCCCTTCATTGTGTAGAAGGATTCCTTTGCACCGAAGGTACCAACACAAAGTGTTTTTCTCTCATCCGGATACTCGGTAAGCGGCAGATTTTTCGGAATAAAGATATTTGCAACCTCAAAAAGTCTTCCGTCGAGAATACCCTGCTTTTCATTTCTTGAAATAGCATTGAGCATTGATGCAGCAAGTGTAGTACGCATTAATGACAGATCGATATTGATTGGATTCATGATCTGAATTGCGAAACGCTCCTTCGCATCAGCCGGGAACTTCAAAAGATCCAAATCAGACGGGGAGAAGAATGAGTAATGCATACACTCATATGCACCCATAGTACAAAGAGTACGCTTTAATGCAAGCTCGCCCTTCTGCTCTTTGTTATATCCGCCTGCTGTTACCTGTGCAGATGGCATAAATGTTGACTTAATATGGTCATAACCATACATACGGATTACTTCCTCTGCCACATCTGGATAACGCTCTACATCATTCTCACCCTCTGGCAGCATATCCTCACGGTAAGCTGGTACCTGAAGAGTCAGTACATCACCGTCAACTGTCGGATTGAAGTTTAAATTCTTCATCAGACGTACAATCTCCTCTGCCGGAACCTCAATTCCAAGAACGCTGTTTACCTTATGGATGCTTACTTGCATCGGCTGAGGCTCAATGCTGTTTCCAACATTAACATCTACATGAGTAGAAGAAACCTTTCCGCAGCCAAGCTCCTCGATTAAATGAAGTGCACGCTTCATACCAAGAACAGTTGAGTATTCATCTACACCCTTCTCGAATCTTGAACTTGAATCAGAAGACTTTCCAAGTGCTCTTGCAGTCTTTCTGACATTATCTCTTGCAAACTTGGCAGCCTCAAACATAACACTTTCTGTTGTGTCACGAATCTCTGAATTTAAGCCGCCCATAACACCTGCTAATGCAACTGGCTTTACGCCGTCACAGATAACAAGATTAGCTGGTGACATTGTGTACTCCTGCTCATCAAGTGTAACAATCTTCTCACCCTCATGTGCTCTTCTTACGCAAATCTCGTTGCCTTCAAGGTAAGAGCAGTCAAATGCATGCATTGGCTGTCCAATCTCTTTTAATACATAGTTTGTGATATCTACGATGTTGCTGATTGCTCCAATACCAACAAGTGCAAGACGACGCTTCATCCATGCTGGAGACTCACCCATCTTTACATCATATACATAGTGTGCACTGTAGCGCGGGCAAAGATCTGGTGCCTCAACACTTACCTTAAAGCCATCCTTCTTTACCTCGGTCTCTGTATAATCGGTTGATGGCATCTTTAATGGCTTCTCAAGCATTGCAGAAACCTCTCTTGCAATTCCTAAGATGCTCTGGCAGTCCGGTCTGTTTGCAGTTAATGAGATGTCAAACATCCAGTCATCAAGACCTGTGATAGCCTTTACATCTGCACCTGGCTGTGCATCAGCCGGCATCTCTAACAAACCATTGTAACCTGCACCCGGATACAGATCCTCTGTTAAGCCAAGCTCTGTTCCAGAACAAAGCATACCGCAGGACTCATAGCCGCGAAGCTTACCCTTTTTAATTGTCATCACGCCTTCGATTGTCTTATGATCCTTTGCTGTTGCATAAACAGTTGCACCAACAAGTGCTACCGGATACTTGCCGCCTGCCTGTACATTGTCAGCGCCGCAGCAAATCTGCATAGTGCCATACTCACCTGCATTAACCTGACACAAATGAAGATGTGTCTCCGGAATCGGCTCACAAGTCTCAACAAGACCAACTACAATCTTATCGATGTCATGACCAACCTGATACAGCTCCTCTACCTCAAATCCGCCATCGAACAGCTTTTTTTCAAGCTCCTGCGGTGTTACATCAATATCTACATATTCTTTAAGCCAACTTAATGGTACTAACATATTCGTTTCCGTCCTTTCTTATTTCTCGTTAATCTGTTTCAGGACACGCAGATCCGATCCAAACAGCATCTTGATGTTGTTGATACCGTACTTAAGCATTGCAGTACGCTCAAGACCGATACCAAATGCAAAACCGCTGTATTCTTCGGAATCGATGCCACAGTTTTCAAGGACTTTCTTATTTACTACGCCAGCACCAAGAATTTCGATCCAGCCAGTTCCCTTACACAAATTACAGCCCTTGCCGCCGCACTCAAAGCAGCTGCAGTCAACCTCTACAGACGGCTCTGTAAATGGGAAGTAGGACGGACGAAGACGGGTTACAGTTCCCTCTCCGTAAATTTTCTTTACAAACAGATCAAGCATACCCTTTAAATCAGACAGAGTAATTCCCTTGTCAACAACAAGACCTTCCATCTGATGGAACATTGGAGAATGAGTCGCATCATCATCAGAACGGAATACTCTTCCTGGTGATAAAATCTTGATCGGCGGCTTCTTGTTCTCCATAACATGAATCTGACCTGCGGAGGTCTGTGTACGAAGCAAGAACTCTGGTGACAGATAGAAAGTATCCTGCATATCTCTTGCCGGATGATCCTTCGGAGTGTTCAGTGCCGTAAAGTTATAGTAATCATTTTCGATCTCTGCTCCCTCATAGACCTCAAAGCCCATACCTGCAAAGATATCGATTAACTGGTTGCGAACAAGTGTAATCGGATGAAGATTTCCAACGCCAGTCTCATCTGCCGGAAGTGTCAGGTCGATTTTTTCAGACTCATAACGGCGCTGCAGCTCTAACTGCTTCATCTTTTCTTCCATCTTGGAGAAACGATCAATCGCCCACTCCTTTAACTCGTTTACTGACTTTCCGTATCCTGCACGCTCTTCTGGTGCAAGATTTCTCATTTCCTTCATCAGCTCGCTGATCTTACTCTTTTTTCCTTCCAGATAAGAGCTTCTGAACTCATACAGTTCCTTAGAATTGGACAATCCTTCCAGTCCGGTCTCAATCTTCTCCTTCAGAGCAGCAAGATTGTCGGACAGCTTGTGTGTTTCCTGCATATAACCTTTCCTCTGCTTTCTTAAATGTTGCTTAAATGTTGCTTTTTCTATGGGACGAACAAATATCGTAATTATTCAGACCCCCCTTCGCAAAATGCCTCTGCGAGGCAGACACATCTTCGATGTGCTTATTTTGCTCATGTGGTTACTTCGCCATATAAAATTGCTATGCTGTTTGAATGCAAGCATTCACAGCAAGCAATTTTGCATGGCTCTGAATAATTACCAAATAAAAAAGTCCCATAGAGGCTTTTTTCAAAACCTTTATGGGACGAATAAATCCGCGGTACCACCCATGTTCGGATTATAAAAAATTATTACAATCCGCACTTGATCTGCCATAATGCAGCAGCTGCATCCACTTAGCTTTTGTCATAAACAAAATTTTCGTGGAAGACTCCAATGCTGAAATTCATCTGTAGGCGGATGGCAGCACTCTCAGCAGGTTATGCGGCCTCTCTGGAAAACCGAATGGTACAGACTACTTACACATTTTCTCAGTCATCGTTTATTATAGCAGTTTTCAAAGAGAAGTCAACCCCCCCGACCTGCCTTGATGTTTTTCACCTCTGTGCATGGTTAATTTTCTTATCTTCATACATGCGTTTATCTGCAAGCTTTTGAATATCTGCTGCACAGTCGGCATCATCTGGATAGACAGCACTTCCGCAGCTAATTCCTATCTTGATCGTATAACCATCAAATTCATATGGTTCTCCAATCAGTTTTTTTATGCGCTCAATTCTCTTTTTGCAAATCTGTGCATCCAGATTTCCATTTAAGATAAGCATAAATTCGTCACCGCCAATGCGAAAGGCATAATCATTGCTTCTGATACATTTAAGCAGTCTTTTTGCCACTTCTTTTAAAACCTTATCGCCCATCTCATGGCCATATGTATCATTTACAGGCTTAAAAAGATCAAGATCCATATAAAACAGAGCATACGGTTTTTTCTTTTCATCTCTTATTTCCATCATTTTTTCAAAATAACGTTTATTAAAAAGTCCTGTCAGTGCATCTGTATTAGCAAGGTTTTCAAGCTCATGCTGCTGTCCCATATCCTGTGAAACAATCATGATTTTTGTAAGCGTATCCCCTTCCCACTCAACCGGAATCACACTCATAATAAAGAATCTGCTTTTATCTCTGGCGCAATACTCCAAACAATAAGAATCCTTCTGTTCCTTTATCAGCTGCCGCACATGCTCGGCAGAAAGCATATTCGTAAACTTTGCATTTTCTCCATCTGTCAATATCGTATATTGATCAGAAATCCCCTTAATAAATTGGTCATAGAATCCTTTTTTCGGATAAAGATATTCACCCCGCTTGTCTTCATATTCATATCTGTTATTTTTCAAATCGCAAATTGCAAAACAGTCAACAATCTGCGAAATTCCCCAAAACAGCTGATCGGAAATTTCCTTTTTCTTTTCCACTTTGATGCGCTCGTCTGCTTCTTTTTGGAGCTGAGCCTTTGCACGTTGCTTCATTAAAATGACAACTCCAATCATTATACATGTTGCCATCATACACAACAAAACGATAGTCGTTCCCTGAACCATTCTCATACCAGAGTCAACAACACTCTTTTCCACAATACCTACAATTGACCAGTCGTCAATTCCTACTGGCTGATAGACAAGATAATACTCTGATTTTTGATATTTAAATGAAACACTTCCTTTGCCCTTTGTTGGCACAGTTTTCTTCATGCGCTCCAGATAATCTTCATTATAAGACTGTGTTTTATCCTGAATAAAATCAAAAATATTATCAAAGTCATCTTTGATCTGCGTCTCTGGTTCAAGCGACATAAGCACTGTTCCATCAGAATCAACTATGTAACAATCACTTTTATTATTGTATACACCACCTCCAATCAGCTTTTCTACAATACTGTTATCATATGAAACTGCAAACGCTGTATATGTCACGTTATTTAACTCAATGGGATCTGAAGGAACTGCAAACAAGATTTTAGTTTCTCCATCACTTGCGACATAGCTTGACACAATAGGACCCTTTTTTTCATAAAGCGCTTTAAAAGCATCCTTCACGTGCTCTGCCGTTCCTCTTCGTCCATCAATAGTCCAATACTCGCAGTCTTCATTAAAAACATAAAAATCGCTGTACTGCCAATTTTTACGGTCATTTACAAAATTACCCCATCCATCTTCTGCATTTTGTTCTTTTTTATCCTGTTCTTCTACACAATAATTCAGATAATTGCCCCAGTCCTCAAGTGCGTTCCAATTGCGCTGCGCAAACATCATAAAGGTCTTATCAAGCTGTTCATATGTAGCAAGCAGTCCCTGCGTACTTTCCTGATAAAATTTCTGACCAATATAATTATCGTAACGTTCAATACTAACAAATATAATTGTAAGCAATGCAGCTGATATCAAAAAATACTTCCACTTCTTTCTCATCATCCTCTTGCCTCCTCTAATGTATCCTTGCTTCTAATAGCATTCGCACAAGTCTAAAAGTTTCCTTTTTTTCATTATACCATGATTTTTTTTATTGAAAATAACATTTTTTGCTGAAAGTGATTTTTCTCATGTTTCCTTTTTTTAAACTGCGTGCTATACTAGTGGAAATGTAAATTTCGATTGATGGGGGATTTCATCCAATGCATAATAATACAAAAAGAGGTCAGCTAAAAAAGCTAGCACTTGCTCTCGGACTGTCTGGCACGTTCTTTTTAAACGCATGTACTTCAAACGCACCTTCTAATCAAACTATCGTTACATCTACAGATGACTATGAAGCGAACTTGGCTGCCAATGAATCTGAGAGCTTTTATGAAACAGAATCTGAGACTTTTGACAGAGAAGCACTTTACCGAACTGATGATGACAACAAGCCTGCTGAGGGCTGGATTACAAATGCTGACGGCACGATGGGCTACTGCCAGAATGGCTATCTTTTGACTGGATATCAAATGATTGATGATTCACGCTATCTTTTTTCTGATGACGGCATAATGCAGACAGGCCGCTACACAGATGAAAATGGTGATACATATTGTTTTACTGATGATGGCCGCCAATATTTTTGCTCTACTGTAAAATGCGATGATGGCTATTATTACTATTTCGGTGAAGATGGAAAAGCTGTGACAGGGAATTTTACTTTTCCTGACGGCGCTACTGGTATGACAGATGAAAATGGACATGTATATGTAGGCTGCCACCGTATTGGTGATCTCGTCTACGATTTTACCTCACAGGGAAAGCTTAGGCACACTGTTGACGCCACAAAGCCAATGGTTGCGCTGACGTATGATGATGGTCCTTCCACGCAAAATACACAGATTATTCTTGATACACTTACAGCAAATGGTGCCTATGCTACATTCTTTGTTCTTGGCCGGAATGTAGAACGCTGCGCGGATATTATCCAAAATATCGAAAATTCAGGTTCTGAAATTGGAAATCATACCTACAATCATTATAAAATTACAAATATGGATGCACAGGTAACAGATCAGGAAATCAGCAGTACAAGCTCCTATGTGCAGATGATTACAGGAAACCGCCCATGCATCATGAGACCGCCGACAGGCGCAACTGATGATGTTTCATGTGCCAATGTAGCAGCTGTTGATGACGGTTATCCGCTTATCATGTGGTGCGTGGACACAATTGACTGGCAGCATCATGATGTGGCAACCACATGCGATACGATAAGAAGCAAGGTAAAAGACGGCGCCATTGTGCTTATGCACGATATGGAAGCATCCTCTGCGCAGGCATCCCAAATTATCATCCCAGAACTGATTGCTGCCGGCTATGAGCTCGTTACAGTCAGTGAAATGGCAGCTGCAAGAGGCGGCATGGTACCAGGTCAGGTTTACAACTATTTTGATCCAGCGCTTGGGCAGACACAAGAGGCTGCTGAGATTCAGCCAGAGACAAATACGTCAGCTGAAACACAAGTGCAGCAGGATGAGACTGAAACTTTGGCTCAGACACAGCCACAGGACTCTCAAAGCACTCAGTCTTCTGAATCCATACCAGATATTACATCAGAATCTGCTGCTTTGGAAAACTCAGACACTACTACCCCTGCAAGCAGTTCCTCTGATGACAGCCTCTCGATTATTTTTCCGTGGGCGAAGTAAAATAGGCGGCCAATGGCCGCCTTATTTTTATCAATTTAGTGGTGTATTAAGGCGAAACTCCCTGCTTTGTTTGCAGTGAATATCATCAATCTCACAATACACAATTGCTGCCTTGTCAGTCGGACCTTCTACCAAAATCTTTCCATCCGGGGAAATCACCATACTTGGGCGTCTGAGATCTTCAATTGGCATCCAATACGGAACTGCCATTGCTGCCGCTACAAAAATACCATTTTCATAGGCTCTTGCCGGACCATAAATCCACTCCCATCCCCATGTCGGACACACAATTAGATCAGTGCCCATCTTTGCAAGATTTCTTGCCGTCTCAGGAAACTGCATATCCCAGCAGACAGCATTTCCAACATGACCAAATTCTGTATCAATGGTGTGAAGCGTCTGCCCCGGTGTAAAAATTTCAGATTCATCTCCTGCCAGATGAATCTTATGATACACGTCTTTTATGCGTCCATCTCTGCCCCAGAAAACAGTACTATTATAGAGTTTTCCGTTTTCCTTTCGCGCCAGTCCGGCAAGAATCATTACACCATACCGGGATGCAATTGCTGCAAATCGAGTCTCCTCATTTGTTGTCACGTCATAATCGAATTTATTATTTTTCTCAGTTGATGTCTCTTCCTGCGCCTGACCCATCTCCTGATACAAATCAGCATATGGCACTTTTATTTTTGAGAAATGACCGCTGTAATTTACTACTTCTGTTGTCACAATCAGATCAGCACCCTCTTTTGCTGCTTCTTCTGTCATGCGAAATACTTCTTCCATGTATTCATGTCGCAGCCGCAATACCTCTTCTGTATCAAAAGTCCGTGTTCCTGGAAAATTGTAAAGTTCATTTTGCTTTGTTTGAATCAATGCGAGTTTCATAGTCTGCCGCCTTTCTGTTTCTATAGTTTTTATTTGTTTTATCACAGATATTGAAAGTTTTACAGTTTGTTTTTTACAGATTCATACTTTCATCAACTTTTTGTCTTGTTTTTCTCTCTACTTTCTTTATACTAGAAAACAAAGTAAGTGAACTATAAATGGGAATGCGAACCAAAAACAAGAAACGAAGGCAATCCCAAACAAAACTAGAAATAAAGCAAAGTCCAAATACCAAATAGAAAGGAATTATTTACTATGAAAAACCTGTTTAACATTTTTAATCCAGATAATAAGATTGCAAATTTTCTGACGAAAATCATGTATCTGGCATGGCTCAATTTCTTATGGCTTCTCTGCAGCTTACCAATCCTAACAATAGGAGCTTCCACAACTGCAGTCTACTACACTGCTATGCGCATGGCTCGAGATGATGAAGGTTATATTGCAAGAGATTTCTTTCACTCATTTAAAGAAAACTTCTTACAGGCGACTGGTGTATGGCTGATCGTGCTTGTCTTCTTTGGCATGATCTGTTTTAACTGGTGGAACCTTTCTGGCAGTCCAAATGATCTGCTTCGCATTGCTTCACACCTGTTTTTAAGCCTGTTTGTGATCTTTGCGCTGATCTCTATTTATTTCTTTCCGCTATTGTCACAGTTCGATATGCGAATCATGGAACTGCTTCGCTGCAGCCTTTTTATATCACTCAAAAATATTCACTGGAGCATCTGCCTTGTTATTCTTTTATTTGGCGGCAGCGCTTTGATGGTATTAAAGTTTTATCCACTTGTTATATTCGGATTTCCGTTAATTGCATTTTTACAGTCTTATATTTTTAACAGAATTTTCCGCCAATATCTTCCTGACCATGAGTTTACGCCTGGCAGCGTAGCTGTAATGAATGATACAAAATGAGAAATGACAATTAACTTAAAACACCACTAGAAAAAATGTCATCAAACAAAAAAAGATCTCTGGATTCCTATCTCAATCTTGATTTTGGGGAACTCAGAGATCTTTTGTAATATATTACATGTCTATTTTATTACCACATGAAGTAATCATTTCCTCTAAGCTTTAATACAGCCTCGATGAAATAAAAATCTGCATACACCATCGTGAAATGATGATCTGGACTATGGTACGCACCCGTACAATTTAATACGATGGAATCACAATCTGTTCCCCAGTTTGCTCTTGTCTTATCAATCGCTTTTAAGATTTTAACAGCAGCTCTTATATACATATCTTTTTCTAATTCTGGCACATGCTTTGCAATCTCAATTAATCCATTTGCAATAACGCATGCTGCGCAGGAATCCTCCCATGCCGGCTCCTTCGGCTGTCTGAAATCAACTGGAATAATGCCACTGTCCGTAATATTTGCCATGATATAATGCGCAATGCGTTTTGCTGTATCAAAATATTCCTGTTTTCCAGTATGAATGTAGCTGATCATAAAGCCGTATACACCCCATCCCTGACCGCGTGTCCATGAGGAGCCCTCTGTGTAGCCCTGACCGCCGTAAGCACGAACAAATTCACCAGTCTCTGGATTAAACTCTATGATGTGATTTACAGATCCATCCGGACGTACAAAATATTTCTGTGCAGTATCGGCATGAAGCATTGCAATATGACGAAAACGAGGATCTCCAGTCTCCTCGGATGCCCAATAAAGAAGAGACAGATTCAGCATACAGTCAATAATTGCCCAGCCTCTTGTATCGTCATTGGATCCTGAAATGTCATTCCAAGCGCGAATATACTGTCCAACTGGATTAAAACGTCCCGCTAAAAGATTGGCTGCATGAAGTGCACGCTTTCTGGACTCTTTGTTGTGTGTCAGATCATAATCTGCTGCCGCAGTTGGTCTCCACATAAAACCAACATCATGATGTAAGCCGTAATAACCATCAAAGCAGGCATCCATCTTTTCCTCAGAGATTCGTGCAATTTCAGCGTAACGCTCCTTGCCTGATGCCTGATACAGCATCCACAAAATGCCGCCCCAGAAACCATTGGTCCACCAGTTTAGACCATCATCAATTCGCCATTCCTTTGACAAATCACCACGATCATCGTGTGTTCCATTTATGGTCAAATATGGAATCTTATCCTTTGACTTTTCGCTGACCCACTGCATTTTTGTTTCGATCTTTTCATAAACCTGATCCAGCCATTCCTTTTCTGGTGATTCTAGCTGTACGGCATCAGCCTCAGCAAATTTTGTAAATGTGTCAAATTTCTTTGTGTGTTCCACTTTTCAAATTTCCTCGCTTTCTGATTTTATCTATCTTGTTTTTTCTTTTATCGCTCCTTGTATGGCGCAATCGTGATGGCAACTCCATCCTCTGCCTTTGCCTTTATGCGAAGATACAAAAGATCGGTGTGATCATTCGCTCCCGGTGCCATCGGTGTTGCGCGTCCCGACTCGATCACAGCAGACTCTGCATTTGAGTGAATTGTAATCTTAATTTTCACACCATAATATCCGTCTGCCAAAATTTCATTTTCATTTTGTACTGCTGATTTTGCCAGAATCGGAAGATTAAACAAAACATTGCCTGAAAAATCAGTAACAACATCTTGTACTGTAACCGTCTCAGCACGATGGTCAATCGTGATCGTGCGATGCTGCAAACCGCATCCCTTTGGATTTTTAATTTCCACAGAGATGCTTTCGCTGTTGTCATTCTTATCATTAAGGCAAAGCTGTGTAACTTTGCTGCAATCCGGGCCGTCATTCCAACCACGCTCAAGGCTGTATGTACCTGCGCTCAGATTTATAAAGCCTGCTGTCTTTTGTATCGGTCCGTGCGGTGGTGCCTCAAACTGCATGACAGCATGTGAGTACGAGCAGATATGCCATGGCGTGCTTGCCTCAAAATAGCCTTCAATTCCAGAGTCCATTATAACAGGAATACAATGATAATAATAAATGAAAGCACCTTGATCTTTATGACCATGTCCAATATTTTTCGGGCTGGACATTACAGCCAAATAATTCTCCTGCGGTGTGCCAAATTGATCACGAAATACATAGATTCCTGAATTTGGGAATGATGCACAGGATTTAAGATCAATACTAGCTTGTGCATTTGCCCCACCCTGCAGTGTAGACGAATACATCAAATTCTCTAATGTTACCGATTCACCCCAAAAACCCTTCACTGGCTTATTTGCACGACACCATGTCGCGTACATTTTCTGAGCGGTGTCACGATCATACTGTGCCACCTGATCACAGTACAAACCATATAACGCAAACTCGGTTCCATTTCCAAGCTTATGATCGCCAAACGGCGGTGTGGCAATGCAGTCATTAAAATATGCATATGGCGGTGTCTGCGTGTACAGTGGATAACGAAACATATCAATAAGTCCCGGCATATTAGCATTCTTTGAGATAAACCAATTTTCTCCAGACTCACGCTCCCACAGTCTTGCATACAATGAAAAATGCTCCAGCGAAGCAAAATGGTAACGAGGTGATTCCGGCCATGAGCCATCTGCATTTAATTTATAGTCTAACTGAGCCCGAAGCACTGCCTCGGAATTATACATCCAAAGCTTTCGATTTGGAAAATCAGGAATTGCCATCATAATAGCTGAGCTTCCGATGTGCATATCGGTTTGCCAGTTGCTGCTTCCACGCTGTGCCCGCTCCTTTGTCAGAAGTGTACGGTCACGAAGATCTGCCAGATAACGCAGCATATAAGAAACAAGACCGTAAAAGCGCTCCCTTTCTTCCTTATTCCATACTCCGCTGTCACGAATCATCGAATATGCTACAGCTATTGTAAATAGGATTCTTCCTCCCTGCACTCCGCCGTAAGCATCGCTTCCCTCCGGACGCTCGTTGTAACGCAGCCAGTGATGCGCACCCTGACAAAAATCATCTAAGAAATGAAGCATCTCAATCTTTGACTTTTCTGCATATGACGTATCTTTTGTATACCAGTAACAAATTGCATCACACTGAGTGTACATATTGTATTTTTTCACATAAAGCCATGACTTGCGATTAAAGTTTTCCTCGCGTGTGCCAAGCTTATTTCCCTCTTTGTCAAAGAATGTCAGCTCAATCTGCATACCCTTTTTTAACTTTCCATCCTGCTTTGCATCAAACATTACCGTGTAAATCGCGTCGTCTCGCAGCAAAATCTCTTTGTCATATGTCCACACGGCCTCGTGATCGGATGTTTTATTGAACAGTGTTACTTTGCAAACTGCTGTCTCACGTTCATTCACTTCCAAACTATTTGCTGTCTCAATATCAAGATAGATATTCTCTCCCTCTGAAGCCTTTAAGCCAATATTCCAAACCTGAATGTTACCAAGGCCATCGCGCTCATTGTCCTCGCGAGGCAGTCGAAGTGCAAACGATGCTGACACGGTTCCCTTTGGAACTGCAAAACTTGGGCGATTGCCTGCGCTTGTCTCAATGACAAATTCGCGGTTTAACTGCTCATAATTATCACTTGTGGCAAAGAGTGCGCTGTACGCTGATTTTCTTTGTTCAAGAGACGCGCTGTCAGCAAGCGCTTTTATCTGCTCGTACTGACCCTTCGTGAGAGGATCGGACTCGATTTTATGGCGAATTTCCTCCATCTGAGCTGCACTAAGAAGAAGGTTTCCGCCAGATTCTAAACCAATTTCGCTGCGAAGCACGCGTGAGGTGCGAAGGTCCCACAATGCATTCAGGCAAGCTGCCAGAGCCTTCGCAATTGCGGTTGTATCATTTGGATTTGCGGTTATATCATCCATATTGACACTGTTATCAGCAATATTTTTCTCGTTTTCTTCTCTGATTTTTGTCAGTTGATTTAATGCCTGTAAAAGCGCCTCTCCCGCTGATTTGCTATACTGGCCGATTGAATCTCCATAGGTGACATTAGACAGAAATTCACGGCATATTTTTTCATAATATTCGCAAGTCTCTGCCATAGACAGCTCAAACTTTCCAGACTGATTCACATAACTGTTTTCATCAATCTCAGAAGCAACAAGCGACTTTCGCAAATCCTGCGTTTGAAACCATGCCAGCGCATCCTCTAATCCATATGTACTGTAAACCTTTCCCGGCTCAAACCAGACGGATGCCATCGTATAACGCTTCTTTGCAAACTGGCAAGCATCCTCTTTGTTCCAATGCCAATTGCCAAACTCGCGTTTCGTTGTGAACGGTAATACTCCACTTTCGTCATTTTTGTCATTTTCATCTTGAGCTACTGCTGCCTCTGCCTGCTGTATCATATCCTCCAATGCAAGCTGCGCAACGTGCGTTGTATAAGGACACAAGTCCGTAAGACACGCTTTCGCCTTGCTGATCAGCTGCCTCAACTCATTTTCTATCATCTTTCGATCTGCCTCCTCACTTGTCTCTGACCTCGATTGTTCCGCTCACATGACTGCACTCCTCAATAAGAAATGGCACACGCTCATCCTCATTTTCACAATCGCATACCACGTGATCCAACGTCAGTCCATCCACTCTTCGGATATCCACAAATGCACACCGGCTCCAGTCTGGCCAATAATTCTCAGTCTGTTCTGGATACTCAGTTGGAATCTCCGATGCCTTCACGCCGCCAATGCTGTGATAAAACACATCTCGAAGTATCAGATCGCGAATTGCATGATCCTTTGCTGCGTCAACGCGAATGCCATTAAACTTTGGCTCACCCATGATGTCATCGGTAAAGCGATACTGCTTTTCGCTCATGCATGCCTCGTCCACTGCGGTAATTCCACTGACGCGAATGCGTTCGATCTTTCCCACCTTTGGCATCGCAGTAAGCTCCACAGAACTTCCCAGATCATCTGGCTCGAAGCGCTGATTCAGCAAGAAATATAGTGGTCTTCGCACATTTCGCATCGTAACATTTTCGATCAAAATATCACAAATCACACCGCCCTCGGTACACTCAATCTTAATTCCCTCGCGATAAATTCCATGCATCGTGCAATTGCTGATCACGACATTTTGAATATCACCAATAGACTTTAAACCGATGCGAATGCCTGCGCACACGGATGTAAATGCGCAGTTTGTGATATGAATATCCTCTGTTGTCTGGCCACTTGACTGCAGGCATAAATTATCATCAGTTCCTTTTATGTGACAATCAGATATCCACACATGACGGCAGCCGTCAAAATCAAGTCCGTCACCATTGTAGCGTTTTTCATTTCGGATATCCACACCATGTACCCAGATATACTCGCTGTCAAGAAAACACGTTGTCCACGCTGCGGCATTCATCAAACGCAGATGCTCCAGATGAAACTGCTTACAGTTCAGAAGGCGTAACATCATCGGACGATATTTATCCCCTGCATTTGGAAAGCTTTCCGCGTTACCATCAATCATTCCATATCCAATCAGACCAAAATCCTCTGCATCTTGTGCGAACAAAAAGCAACGATCCAATTCGGTCTCATTGCGGTAGCGATTGTGATGCGTGTCTGTCCCATAATCAAAAATCTCTGGGCTTGCCTTTAACAGTGCCGACTCTGCAATTTCCAGATAGACATAGCTCTTTAAATATAAGGTTCCGCTTAAAAATGTGCCATCCTCAAGCAGCA
>ENA-OPCN01000857-OPCN01000857.1-human-gut-metagenome-genome-assembly--contig:-NODE-857-length-23996-cov-5.696671_pt1 | contig 23996 bp, 9 predicted proteins | sample MGYA00241567_ERZ501485 | MGnify/ENA primary metagenome ERZ501485 (study PRJEB25962, sample SAMEA2042579) | human gut metagenome | biome: human gut; feature: human-associated habitat; material: faeces...
CGTCGTGTCGGGCTTGAGGGTGAAGGTGCGCTCGAATTTCTTGGGCTTCTTCACCTGCTGTGTCCCCTTGCGTGCCTTGAAGCGCTGGTCTACGGCCTTGGTGAACTTGAACTTGCTGTATATGTTCTCAAAGTTGAGGCGTCCGTCCATGTTGAGGGCCGCCTGGTTGGCGATGGTGTTGCCCATCGACACGCCATCGACCTCCGAACCGCGGTCCCATCGGTATGTCGCGTTATAGCTGACATTGCCGGTGAGCCAGTCGAGCACGGGTATGCGGTTGAACGGCCATTTGTATGTGGCCACGAACGACTGGTTGTAGCTCCAGGGTGTACCCATGTGCGACAGGCTCTGCAGCACGGTATCCTTCCACTCGCGGTATTTGTCGGGGAACAGCTTGCGGTTCACCGCGCCCATGGTCTCCTCGATGCGGGCCGAGGTGTTCGAGTTGAAATTGACCGAAAGCGACTTGGTGAGGTTCCATGTCAGCGCGAACTGGCGGTCCCAGATGAAATTCTTGCTCACCGAGACGGGAAGCTGGAAATCCACGTCAGTCTCCGAGCGGGTCTGAAGCTCGTAGTAGTAGCGCGACATCGTGGTGAGGAACGAGATGGTGGTGGGCAGATAGTTCAGCTCCCAGTCCTTGAAGAACTTGAGGTTCTTGTTCTTGGACTTGATGCCGTTAAACGGCTTCCAGCCCTTGTTGTAGGGGGTATAGCTGTACTGGAGCGACCCGCGATAATCGTTAGTGTTCTCATACTCGGTGGTCGGGTCGGTCTTAGACTGCTTGTTGAACGAGAAATTGAACGTGAAGTTGGCCGGATCCCACGGCATGGGATTCTTTGACTTGACATCGAATTTCAGGCCCGAGATGGAGAAGCTCTTTATGGTAGAGCGCTCTACGGCGAATGCCTCGATCGAGTCGCGCTGATGGTCGTTCACGCAGTCGTCGAGGGCGTCTTTCAGCTTGACGTCCTGGTCGAGGGGATTGTATAGCGGGGTGGTCTTCTCCTTGGATACCGAGTAGTAGATGGGTGCGTGCAGCTTGGCCTTTTCCGGGAAGAAACGGCCGGCGTCGACCTGCATGGCAAAGTTATATTGCTCGTAGTCGTCCATGCGGCGTGCGTTGAGTGCCTGGTCGACCGAGCCGAATCCGGCAGTCTCTATGTGTGCGCCCAGATTGAGGGTGGCGATGTCCGATACGCCTATGTTCATGTTGCCGCGTGCCGCCCAGCCCCCCGAGTTGTTGAAATCGGTCACTTTGAGCTCGTTGAGCCACACGACGGCGTCCTTGACCGTCGGAGCGTTGTTGCGCACGCCCACCAGCATCACCCTCACGTCCGAAATCGAGGGATTGCCTATCACCGATATGCGGTTGCGCTCGTTGTCGGGATCGCGCGAGGTGTAGAGTACCCCGAATCCCACTCCTGGCTGGTTCTCGTTCTTGGCACGGTTACGCTCCTTCTTCAGGTCGACCAGCGTCTGCAGGTCAAAGTCCATATAGTTGTTGCGCGGCCACACCTCCCAGCGGTCTGTCGGGGTGTCGTCATAGTGCCCTGCAGGTGTCAGGTCGAGAGGTACCTCATACTCGTAGTAGTTGCTTTTGACATCCGAACCGAGGCGGATGAATACCGAAATCTCGCCCGAACGGAGGTTGGTGAGGTCGTCGATGAGCTTCTCGGCATGGATCCACATCTGCATGCGCTTGTAGTTGCGCAGGTCGAGAAGTGTGTTGCGGTAGACGGCGCGGGCATCGCCCGGCTGCAGGCCTGTGACCTTGAGCGACATCGACTGCTCGTTGAGCTGCAGTATCTGGCTCTGGCCGGGGTCCTGGATACGGGTCACGCCGGGAGGAAGGACATAGTTGACAGGTTCGCGGTCGGCGTTCTCCTCGATGTTGACTACGGATATGTCGAGCTGCCCCTCGGCGGGTGCGTCGCCACGGGTATTGAGGTTGAAGTCGTATGTGCGCCATTCACCCTTGACCAGCTCGAGGGTGGCGAAACGCAGGTGAGTCGGTTTCTTGAACCCTGTCATGAACATACGGGCGAAGCGTATGGTAGAGAAGTCGTTGATGTTGCCCACAACCTTCTCGTAGTCTGCCAGGGGTATCTTGAACTGATACCACACCACTTCCTGTGTCGAGCCGTCGTGGTTTGCCACGATGCTCACCTGCTTGTCGGTGATATAGTTCTTGCCCACCTCCAGGTCTTCGGGGCGTATAGAGACATGATACTGGAAATAGCGCTCATACTCGTTGAGCGTGTTGTCCTGGTTGATGTCCTCGACATCGGGGAGCGAGCGCGACGACTGGTAGAGAGGGTCGCCGGCATCGTCGGGCGAGAGTGAGTTGCCCTCGACACCGTTATACCGTTTATACCGCTCGAGCACGCCAAGTCGCTGCTCGTCATAATCGTATCCGCGGAAGAAATGGTAGTTGTCGCCTGCGGGGTCGTTGAACGGAGAGAACTTGTCTTCATGCATCTCGGCGATGACATCGGGTGCCAGCTTGCCGCGGAGCTGTTCGAGATAGTCCGAGTATGACGGGAAGGTGAACTCGTCGTCGTTGCGCAGTCCGTCGAGGCCGACATCCTGTATGGGACGGGCGTTCGAGTTGTTGTCAAAGGCATATGTCAGCGAGTTCTGGCGCGATACACGGCCCCATACGGTCTCCTCCATGAACTGGTCGTCGCCGTCGACAGGGATGCCGTTCTCATAGCTTTTCAGGCCGTCCTTGAGTATGTCCTCGCTCATTTCGCCGAAATTGATGTAGAGGTCTCCTCCCTCAAGGTTGTCGTTGTCGGGGTCGAGGAAGGGTGACAGCATCCAGAACTGCACGTATTCGATGTTCGACGACTCGAAATTGGTGTTGTCCATCTTGCGCATGATGCCTCCCCAGCGCTTCTCGGGGCGCAGCAGGTTGCCGCGGTCGTCGATGTCGGTGGCGTCGAGGTTATAGGGGCCGCGCTCGGTGGGATAGAACGACAGGTTCAGCGTCTGTATGGTGTTAGACTCGCCGTAGGCAAGCTGACGCCCGGGGAATATCTCGCGCGATGTCACCTCGCGGATATACGGGTTGTTCATCTGCTTGGGGTCGGCCTTGATATATCCGGGACACATCGACGAGTTGCGGGCGGTGAACATGCGGTCTATGAAATACCAGTTGAGCAGCGCGCGGTTCTTGCCATAGTCGACGTTGTTCGAAAGTGCCGCCTCGGGGAACATGGCGTTGGCCGAGGGGTCGTATGGCGTCGAGGCGAGGAACCACGAGTATGGCGACCGCAGGTCTATGCCGACCTGTGTCGACTCGAAATCGTCGATATAGCTCGAACCCTTGTTTGACCCGGTCTTCTGGGCGTGGGGTATGAGCTGTGCGAACTCGGCTTGCAGGCTCAGTGTCGAGGGCTGTGTGGCATTGACCGTCGGAATCTTGTTGAGCAGGTTGGTGAGCCACATGAACCGGGTGTTATACTGGGTGTTGAGGCCCCAGATGGTGTTGTTGACCACCTCGTCGCCGATGTTGACCTTTTCGGTGAGGGCTTTTTCCGAGAAGTGCATGATGGTGGCCCCGACATTGAAGTCCTTGTTGAATTTGTAGTTGAGGTCGAGTCCCAACAGGGTCTTGCGCTGGGTCGAGAAGAGCGACTGGTTCTCGAGGGTGACGCTAACGCTCTGACCAGAGTCGATGATGCTCTGGTTGGTGATGGTGACTATGCCCATAGCGTAGTCTACGGTATAGTCGGAGTTTTCAGTCAGGGTGACGCCTCCGGCGGTGACAATCACCGAACCGCGCGGCACGTTCATGGCGTTGAGACGTATCTGCGAGCCTGACGATGCCTGATATTTGCCCTCGAGGACAAACTTGTTTTTCTCGGCAAACTGGCGCGCGACAACTATCGTCGAGTCATAAAGCTCCTGATAGACATACTGTCTCGCAATCTCGGGATTCCCTATCTTGTCGGCGAGATGCTGTCCGAACGGCTCGACCACGGGGAATATCACCTTGCCCTGCGAGGCGAGGATGGTGTATCCCTCGATAAAGTCGAAGAATCCGTCGGGGTTCGAGGCCTCGTTGGTGTCGATGCGGTCGAGGTTCATCACCTGCAGCAGCGGCACATTGGATATGGAGGGGATGGGAAGATAGTTGATCTCGGTGCCTGTGGTGTCGCTGAGATACTTGATATTGAGGCGGAAATTCTGTTTCTGTACCTGATATGCCCCCAGCGAATAGACGTTCTTCATCATCAGGTCCCACATGGGGGCCTTGGGGTCGACGGTGGTCGACTTAAGCATCTTGAGATAGAGCGACTGGTCGGTGGTGGTGACGTCGGCCGAGAACTCGCCCACCTGATAGACCTGGCCGTTGTATGTGTACTCGTATGCCACGGCCAGCACCTCGTCGGCGCTGAGCGCGCTCTTCAGCGAGATGTAGCCAAGCGTGGAGTTGAGGGTATATTCCGACGAGGTGAGCAGACGCGCCGACTCAACCTTCTCGTAGTCGCTGCCACCGTCTATGCCGTATGCGGAGAGCGGTGCCAGGGCCTGTGTCACGGTGTTAATGTTGCGCGCGCCCGGATAGTCTGTCTTGATGACTGACAGCAGGTTGTTTGACGAGTTGGTGGGGATGGGGAGCGTGCCTGTCGGCTGCCAGTATGACGAGGCGAGGTGTGTCGTCTCGCCCAGGTCCTCGAACGCGACAAAGTTGCGGCTCTGGTCGAAGCGCGAGTTCTTGTTGGTGACCCACACCTCTATGCGGGTTATCTTGATACCCGACGAGACGAAGGGGAGCTTTGACGCGAAGCGGTCGTAGTTGTCCCTGAACCAGTGCGCGAGGAAGAAATGGCGGTTCTGGTCATACTCGTCTGCGCGCACCTTGAAATCGGTGGTCTGCGCGCCACCCTTCGAACTGACCGATGTAGACTGCGAGTTCTGCTGCGACACCAGGGCTGTGGCAGTGAGCTTGCCGAACTGAAGCTGTGTCTTGATACCGAAGAGTGCAGTGCTTCCGCGTATGAGCTGCGAGCCTGTCGTCATCGACACGTTGCCCGCCTCGATCAGCTTCACGATGTCATCCTCCTTGCCCTCGTATGCCAGCTTGAGGTTCTTTGAGTCGAAATCGAAGGTGGCGTCAGTGTTGTAGGTCATGTTGAACTTCATCCTGTCGCCGACCGATGCCTGGACGGTGGCCTGTATCTTCTGGTCGAAGTCAAAATATGTCTTGCGGCGCGAGTCTATCGACAGGGCAGGATTGTCGGTCTTGTTAGACTTTATGCCCATCTGCAGGTTCACCGACCCCTGGGTCTTGAGGCTCACGCCGCCGGGGCCGAAAATCTTCTCGAGGGGCCCCAGGGCGAAGTTCATGTCGAGTATGTTGAACGGCTCCTTGTCGGGCTTGTTGATGGCCTCCGAGTTGCGCTCGCGGAAATAGTTCCTCATGGCCAGGCGGTTCTGCCATGCGTTATATTGGTCTTGCGACAGGAAGAAGGGTGTCACGATGTCCTGCTCGCCAAGGCGCGTCCTCACCACATAGCATCCCAGGTCGGGGTCATACTCGGCAGTGGTGGTGATGTTCGATGGCGTCGAGAGGTCGGCGGCAAACTCCTGTTCCATCAGGTCCTCGTAGCTCTGCGGGATGGTCTGCTGCACCGGGAACGGCATCATTATCGAGTCGGCCGGATTCAGCCCTGCCGGAGGGGTGGTGATGACCGTAGGGGGAGGGGTGAAACTGTCGGATACCCTCTGGGCATATACATTCATACCCCATGCCATGGCCGCCACGAGCAGCCCGAGCACGGGGATGGAGATGAATATGTCGCGCCTGTGTTTCAGTGTCTTGGGGTGTCTTGTATCACATCATGCCAAGAGCCTGCTTGATGGCCGCCTCGACTTTGACGGCGGGGGCGGCGTCGAAGATGCGGCGCAGCACTTTCTGCGACTGCGGACGCTGGAACCCGAGGGCCACGAGAGCGGCCAGGGCCTCGTCGTAGACGTCGTTGACCGGGGCAAGGACAGATGGCTGACTTAATAACGAGTCGCCCGAGGGTTTTATTTTATCCTTGAGGTCAACAATTATCCTCTGTGCGGTCTTGGCACCTATCCCCTTGACGGTTTTCAGTCGCGTATGGTCGCCCGAGGTGATGATGGCCTCGAGGTCTGCGGGCGTTATCGACGAGAGTATCAGCAGTGCGGTGCCGGGGCCGACACCAGAGACGCCGATGAGCAGCCTGAAGAGCTCGCGCTCCCTGGCCTCGGCAAACCCGTATAGGGTCCATGCGTCCTCGCGTATCACCTCGTGCACCAGCAGCCTCACCTCCCCCTTCATGTTCTGTATGGCGGTGAACGTGTTCAGCGACACCATGGCCATGTATCCAACTCCGCCAGCGGTCTCAGCCACGACGTATGTCGGGGTCACCTCGGTGAGTATTCCCTTGATGTATTCAAACATAGCTTTCTGAAAATAAAAAACCACGGGGATGATGACTCAACCCCGTGGATAGTCGTGTAAAATCGGATAGTTCGATTTCTTACTCGGCGGCAGCCTCTTCAGCGGCGGGAGCCTCTGCGTCGGCGTTGGCGGCAGCCTCGGCCTCTGCTGCAGCGGCGGCAGCCTCGGCTTTCTTCTTGGCTACGGCCTCGGCCTTAGCCTTGTTCTGAGCCTGCTCGGCCTCGAGCTGGGCTTTCTTGGCGAGCTCCTTCTTGTCGGCAACCGAAGCACGGAGCGAGTCAACGCTCTGCTGCTTGCGGGCTTTCCATGCGTCGAAACGGCGCTGGGCCTCGGCCTCGTCAAAAGCACCCTTCTTCACACCTCCCTGGAGGTGCTTCATCAGGAGCACACCCTCGTTGGAGAGGATGGTGCGTACGGTGTCGGTGGGCTGGGCACCGACGTTGACCCAATACAAAGCACGCTCGAAATTGAGTGTTACTGTAGCAGGATTAGTGTTCGGATTATAAGAACCTATCCTTTCAATAAATCTACCATCTCGTGGTGCCCTGCTATCGGCGATAACAATTGGATAGAACGCATAGTTCTTGCGACCATGGCGTTGCAGTCTGATTTTTGTTGCCATTGATTGTGTTTTGTATAGAATTCGGGCGCAAAATTAAACATTATATATAAGGAATCCAAAATCGCCCCCGGATTTTTAACAATATTTATATATTATATGAGGTAGAACCTTTGTTTCTTGCGGGATAAGGTATTTACAGAGGCATTTGTTGGCGATTTGGAGGGGAATAATTTTTGAGTTCCGATACACTATAGTTGCGGTAATTCCGACTTTTCAGGTGGATATATCTCGGCATCGCGCGGATACGTAATCTTGCGGCCGATGCGGATGAACTCATCCTGTGTCATGATGATAGTGTCAAGCGGTACAGACGTTTCATCACCCGGTCTATAATGATATTTGGACACACGAAATCCTATGTAAGGATACTTGCCTTTCATTTCGTGGGGTGCTATATTCCTTTCTGACATTAGAATCGTGGTGTCCGGCATACATCGGTCATAATTGTACCAGAATTTATCCTTGATTAATTCCGGCTCATACGGACATGTGCACAGGAATGTTACTATTGACAGGGTGTCGTTTGTTTGGTTGGTGAATTCAGCGAAATTGTCACCCCAGTCCTTACATGCCGTAATCACCGACATGAAAAGAAAAAAAAGTACTGCTAATTTTTTCATGAAAGTAGATTTTAATTCCAAAATCCTGATATTATTGGAAAGATATAATCGAGAATTCCAAAACTTAAATGTAGATCTTTCGATATCCTATCCATTATAGATTGATTTCTAAAATCCACGTATTGGGATTCATTTCTATCGTTTACCAAGATAGGATTGTTATTAAAATCCCAACCATTTGATCCTTTCATATAATCTTCTGGGCTAGTATAGAAAGATGGTAGTTTTTTGTTGAAATATATAAAACTCCTTAGATCGGCATTCATTTCATATTTCTGATATCTGTGGTTACTGCCAAAAACAACATTCAAAAAACTGGGAATACCGACTTTTCCAAAGTATCCTATTCCCATTGATTGGCTTTGTAGGTAGTGGCCGTACTCATGTTGAAAGATGCTATTGCTCGGATCCGCCTCTATAGCTTTGCCTCCTATAATGAAATTGCCTAATGTCACTGCCGATGTGCCTTTATAATTATTGGTTTGAAGCACGGTCGCTCCGTATAGTGTTTCTATTTTATTTACACTTCCATAAGTATTTAAGGTATGGGCCGTTAGTAAGCCTACTGTTGTTTGCGGAAGTTGCCAGGTAAAACGGGAAATCAGTTCCCATGTTTTACCGAAAAATCCTCTTGCAGAGCCGGTGGTAAACAGTCCTTTCCATATGTTAAAAGAATTTTTGGTTTGCTGCCATCCTGTTTTTAGCGGATTCTTACCTTTTATCAATCCCTTGATGGCACCGATTATGAAATCATCAATAAAGAACCACTCGCCGGATGCGTCTTTATATAATAATGGATTGTTTATGCAATAGACATAGCGGTTGAGGTTCTGAGTATTGTCAGGCTGTTGAACATATGGATCAGGTGAAAGAAAACGTCCCATGACCGGGTCATAGAGTCGTCCGTTCATATTGATTAGTCCAATCTGATCCATATGCTCGTGGCCGCAATAGCCGCGATATAGATCGGGAGCACGCAGTAGTATGCTGTTGTTTTGGTTGATTGGTTCAAACGTAGTTGGATTACGACGTTTGCCCCATGCATCATAACTATATGTTGCAATTACTTTTCCTGATGCATCAGAAAGTGCTTCGATAGAACCGAGATGATTTGTATGTACATAAAAGATTTTATCAATGGAATTGCCCATGACCATTGCTATCAGCTCGCCATCAACGAATATACGACAGCATTCGGTAGTTGTCTTTAATCTTCCGTTTGTCTCTTCTGTCTCCTCATAGAGATTTCCGGCATAATATTTTTTATATCGGCCATAAGAGATTTTCCATTTCTGTCCGTCAGCTCCATAGGAAATTTGATAATTGGCTACATTCGGGCATTGCACTTTACTCAGCCTATGGAATTTATCATATTCTATAGTTGACCATTGGCGTAAGGATGATGGCTCGGTCAGTGTGATTGATTCAATATGGTTATTTGAAGATGAATATGAGATTATGCCGACGTCGGTTTTCGAGACAATATTACCTGAACGGTCGTATTTAATTTCAAGTTTCGTCTCGCCATTAAGACTGACAGCGGTAAGTCGATCAAGTTTGTCGTATGTGAATGTTTCCTTAAGATCGGAATTCGTGGATATGGATGCGATGTTTCCTGCATCATCAAATGCATATCCATGTGATAGAAAATCTCCATGTGTTATGGCACTTAAATTGCCGGACATCTTGTCATAAGTCCTTGACACTGCTATTCCGTTCCCTAATAAGGCATTTGTGGTAATACCTTGTTCGTTCACTGTTTTTCGGGTCCATATAGTCGTTTGGCCTGATTTTATCATACTGACTACTCCATTTTGGTCATAGACTTTTGTGATTTTCAGTCCATTAGGATATGTTATAGTGGATGGGCGCCCATATTGGTCGTATTCAAACTCCGTTGTATATTCTTTGTTACCATCCGTTCTTATTTCTTTTATTGGATTGTTTTGATCATCATACTCATAATAGATGTTACATATATCAGAAGCCGAAGAATCATAACTTGATGACAGAAGGACTCCTTTTCGGGATGTATGATAGGTGTATTCGTGCGCACAATCATCTGCAGCCATTGAAATCATTTGGCCAGCATTATCATACTCATATTCGATGACATTATTCCCTCCTAAATTTGACTTGGTCTTTTTCTGCCCGAATCCATTGTATGTGAAAACGTATTCTCCTGTATCCGGGTCGTCCAGAGATGTCCGATTGCCTCTGCCATCATACCCCATGTTGATTGTTTTTCCAGGAGCCTTGATGGAGGTACACAGTCCATTTGAATCATATATATAGTCGATGGTACGGTAATCATTCTCGTATACCTTTATTCTTTGTCCGTATGCGTTAGTCCCTGTAAGGCTATAATGACCGTATCTATCATATGATTCATGCCCATATTCTGTATCTTCTCCCCGGCCATTTGAAACATACATGTGGGTTTCTGTCTTTCCATCAAAAAAGGTTTTTTTCACCATTCGTTCTACCCCGTCATAGTTGAATGTGTTCCATTTGGGAATATCATCCGAAAAATACGGCAATGACTCTTTCGTGATGGTTCCATTAGGATTATATACCCAATCCCTATATATGGATTTCCCGCCGAATACTTGCGTTTTCTCTCGCAACTTACGTCCTAAACTGTCGTAAAATGTGATAACGGCTCCTTCTCCCTCGGTCTGAGATACTGTCAGATAGAGGGAGTTTTCCGGGGCTCCGATTATACCATTGCTCCACCTTGAAACTTCAATATGTTTCTTATTCCCAATAGTCTCCTTAATGGGATGTTGGAATGCATCATATTCATACTCGGACTCGATGCCGTCCATATTTTTATGGGTATGAATGAGGCCGTCTGCATAGTAAGAATATGATGAGGTATAGCCTTCTGGGTCAGTTTCATGAAGTAACCTTTTATATCCTGAATATGTATATTTTGTTGTACGCGAGTCTTCCCCGGCTATAATGCTGCGTTCAATACAGTTGCCTGCATAATCATATTTGTTGAGAGTCGTTGTCGTTTCCCCATCACGCCATTCAATCTGTTTGGTAATATTATAGTTTTTGTCATATTCAAAATCTTGTATTATTGCAATAGGGTCACTATTATGCCGTTCTGTGATTTGTTCTGATTTCGTGACAATTCCTAAGATTCCCGACTCGACATCATGGGCGTAAGTAGTTTCGGTCGTGACAGAATCAGCGGAATTAATAGTCCTAACCTGATATGTTGGAAATCCGAAACTATCCAATTTTGTCTGTTCTCTTACTGTCAAATAGCTTAGATTGGTATTATGGTCATAATAAGTTGTGAATACTCCAGAATTTGAGAATGCTTTGGTTCCATCTCTTAGGGTGGTAAGTGTATTGGTATAATAGGAATCGGTACGTATATTATTCCAGGCTATTCCATATTCAGCAGACCGACAAAGTGCCGAAAGGCAGTATGTTGAATCAAATTCAAAATATGATTCGGTCATGGAATTGTGAGCATTTTCTTTTTTCCGTATTTTTTTGAATCCTACAAAACTATGTCTATTTGTCTGTATGGAACCATTATAATAGGTATACTCAATATCTGTAAATCCACCCATACCATCTGATTTTTCTATTTTGGTAACTATTTCAAAGGGTATGGCAGCTTTCCGCAAAGGATATGAAAATGTTTCATTGATAATGTGGGCAGAATTATCTGTCAAGCACTTATATTCAAATTTGGTCAGATTCCCTAAACAGTCGTTTACTGATTCTATTGTTGGATTCAAGACATTGTCCATGGCAAAAAACAGTGGCTTCGTGTTTTTTGCTTTATCTGTACCAGGCGTATAGTAATATATAAAATCTGTTTTCTTTTTCCCGGAAAAATTTCCAAAAGCAAATACACCTGCCTCATAGCTGCCCGTAGAGCAGTTAAAAGGTAGAGGATAGAACTGACTGTACGTAAGTTCATACAATTCGGGATGTAGTAATATATCGCTTTTGTTACGAACAGTTATTATTTCATCTTTACCATCATGATTGAGGTCGACAACAAGTGCAGATTTTGTTTTTGGATTAAATACGGAATGAATTTTTTCTTGGTAGAGGGTTCCGTTATAGGTGCCATAATACATTATGAAATAATTCCATTCCTCATCCTTATATGCTAATACGAGTATATCTGTTTTGCCATCCCCATTGAAATCACCTGTGACAATCTTATGGTCACTGGTAATTTGATTGCCAGTAAGGGAATTTTTTAAAGAATGCTTGCCGTCAGAATATACAATCTCAAATCCGAGATTGTGAATATTCATAATATCCATGAGTCCATCACCGTTAAAATCCCCTGTTACAACTTGCTCCCATTTTGCATTGGATTGGAATGCATCGGATCGTTCATCATATGGATAGGCATATGGTGAGATTCTGACATACGATTTTGTTGAATTACTATAGCAAATATATATATCAGCTTTTCCATCCCCATTGAAATCTCCGATATTGCAGAAATGTTCTTGAGATTCAGTAGCAATTGCAAATGAGTTATATCTCTTGAAATCATTTTCTGAATATGTGAATAAAAAATAATTATAAAAAGGTTGATTATATCTTTTTATAAGTATATCCGATTTCCCATCTCCTAAAAAATCTCCTACGAGTATATCCTGTATGGTTTCTGAGGTTGGGAATGTGCCATATGAGCTTAGGGCGAGGTTTCCGTTCGAAGAGCGTGTATAAAGATTCCAGTTAGACCAGACGCTGTTATCGCCCGGAATGGCTAAAATATCATCGTATCCGTCCCCGTTGAAATCGCCAATTCGTATCTTTGTATTTTTTAACGCTGACATCACATTCGCATTTTGTTCTGAATATGAATAATTATCTGCGTTCGACCAATTGAAATTTATAGGATTATATTGAGATTTCCCGTCGTTCCCAACTTCTATTATGGATTCGAGGATGGTTCCATATGAATTATTGTATCTGAATGTATAACTTTTTATTCTTTCCGAATTATTACTGATTATTATCTCGGAAAGTCTAAAGCAATTCCTAAACTTTGTACATGAGGATACATAATCAGAATTCGTCTGAAGCCCTGTCTCTCTATACTTGAAATCAATTGTGTATTCGTCAGTAGAAACAAAGTTTTTATTCAGTCCATATTTTATTTGAGATGGCACACACTCTCCTAACGAATCTCTATTGTAGCTCACTTTATAGTAATTCCCATTACGATCTTCCAATTCATCAAGCATCCAATAGATGCAAATATTTTTTTCTGAGTCATGTCCTGACATGCGGCTGTTATCGGTTGTGCCATAGTGTGCTATGGTCCCATCACTCCTCTTTACAGTGAATGATTTGGGATTGGAAGAGTTATCCGTGAATATTTGTGAAACATCATTATATTCAAGATAATACTGGTTTATTGATTCATCTGTTTGTAATAAACGAATACCATCTAACGATAGGCAGTCGTTTGAATCAAGGTTAATGGATTTAGTGTATCCATCAGTTATATTATTTCCAAATGTACGCGTAATCTTTGAGAGCCCGCTTAATGCCATATTCCATCCAAGCATTCCTTCTTTTTGTCCTCCATCGTACATAATTGATAAGTCAGGGCACAGTGGGGAGGAGGGTAAATTAATGGGTATATTTATATATGGTCTCCCATTGGACTGCACATCAATCTGATATGGAGTCGACCCTACGATTCCATATGATTTCCCTCCTAATATATTATCTGGAAATGGATTTGTGTCCAGGTTGCTTGCTATCGTGATAAGTGATGATAGCAAGAGAATGATGATGGATAGATGACGATGGCTATTCATATATTTATTGTTTTATGATTTTAAATGATTTTCTTATACCCATAGGATTATAAAAAGTTAATATGTAATTTCCTGACCGAATATCATTGAAAAACAATGTCTCAAGAGGTTGTGTTATGAAACCAAAACGTAAGACATTTCCGTCAATATGTGTCAATTCATATCGATATTCTCGGTTTTCTGATTCAGCAAGGAATAATTCAACAGTTATAGGGCCTGTTGTAATCACGGGAAAAATAGAAATGGAGTCGGTTGACTGTTCTTCGTCTGATAATGGGGTGACATCATTGCGTGCTGTCGTATAGATACGACTGCTCACACCCCCTTCAGGGTTATGGGTGTATTCAAGATATGTTGAATTGACAAGTGTTGTGCTGATTTCAGCTGAAATATACATTGGTACTGCCAAAATAGCACTAAAAAATATGATATTGTAAAGTTTCATTTTTGTGGTATTAGTTCAGTGCAAAGATAATGTTTTAATATATTTAAAGCAAATTAAAGTTAATAATTATTTTAAGGTTAACGAAATTTAATAATTAATACCCGCCATAAGCGGCTGTATGGCTTATGGCGGGTATATCTGGAAACAGGGAGTTTACTCTATGGTCATCTCGCCTCCGGCGGAGTGGGCGGTATAGCGGGGGGCATACTGGCTTTGGGCTGTGGCGATGCCGGTGGTGAATGTTCCGGCATTGTTGACCCAGAGGTCGTAGGTGAGCAGGTAGACACCCTTGGGCAGACGGTCTATGAAGATGCGGGTCGAGGCGTCGCGGTTCTCGCGGTAGAAGCAGAGTCCCTCGCTGAAGATGGGTGAGGGCAGCTGCTCGACAGGTTCGAGGCATGCGGGACGGTCGTCGGTGATGACCACATAGTCCATTGTCATGTCACAACGCACGGTGAGGCAGACGCTCACCTTGTCGCCGGGGTGCAGACGGGTGTCGGGCCCTATATGTTCGGTCTCGCCCCCGGCGCGTTTGAGCAGCAGGGTCTTCTCTATCGAGAGTTCGGGGCAGGATGCGGCCTTGAGGGTGGCCATCGAGTCGGTGAACTGTGCATAGACGGCGCCCCAGGCAGGTGTGGTGCCCGGTTTGGTGATGGCGAGCGGCGAGCCTGATGCGGCGGGGAGGGGCATGGTGAAGTCGCCTGTCAGCCTCTCGACCTTGGCGGGGACAACCTCACGGCCACCGACGGTGACGGTGCACCCCTCGGCGGGGGTAAGCCACTTGGCCGAGGTGGTGAGGAATGTGGCCACGATGTCTGATGTCATGGCCGACGAGCCCCAGTCCTGGGCACCCTTCTGCAGCGTGAGCCACTGGCGCAGACCGTCAATCTCGGCGCATTCCGGCTCGATGGCATGGAAGGCCTGGAGTATGAGTGTCGTGGCCGGAACGGCGTCGTAGGCCGGGAGAGATGGGAACCATACACCCTTCTCGGGAGAGGACTTGGCAAATTCCCTTATCGAGCTGAGGATGGTGCGGGCAACCCGCTGATAGCCGTGGGCATTGAGCACCATGGCGTCGACGGCCTTCCCGGACAGGCTGTTCCTTCTCCAGCGGGCCACCATGCGGTTGGTTGTGGCGGTGACTATGCGGGGGTCAGGTTTGCCTATGCCGAGGGTGGCATACATGTCGTGCAGCACTACGTATGACGTGTAGTCACCTTTTGGATAGCGCCTGAATGCCCTGACATGCTCGCGGGTATCGGCATCGAGAGCCTTGACGAGCATAGAGCGCAGTGTCTTGTCGGCAGGGAGATAGCCGAGCTGTGCGAGACGTCCGCAGAGTTCGAGCACACGGTCGGTTGCCCACGACGATGGGGTAGGATATTGGCTGCACCAGCTCCAGCCACCGTCGTTGAAGAGGCGCGAGAGCAGCGCGATGTTCGCGGATATGGTCTTGTCGACGAGTTTCCTGTCGAAGAGGAGGCTCAGACGGGCCATGCGCTCGGTGTCGTTGCGGGCGTCGGTCATCCATGGGGTGGCCTGTAACAGCATGGTCTTGAGCTCTGAATTACGCTCGAGCATCGAGACAAGTGTCTCTGACGAACGGTCTGATGCGTTCCACTCCCTGATAGCCTCGCCGATGGCGGGATTGTCGCGCAGGAGCCCGGATGCTATGGCAGCGCTGAATATCGACAGCGCGGCCTCGGGCGAGGTCGTTGCCTCGCGGTCGAGCAGGCCGGGGAGGGCGGTGACCACATACCACACGGGATTCTCGCAGAGCTGCAGGGTGAGGCGTCCGTCGGCGGGAATGGTGGGGAGGGTCATGTCATACGACGTGCTGTCAGGCGCGATGTAGAAGGGATATGTCTCTATGACCGGTGTTGTGGCCGGAAGGAGGGGGATGAGGTTCTGCTCGCCATCGGTCCAGCGGCCTGCCACGGCCTTGACACGATAGCCGAGGAAGGGTGCGTCGGCGGGTGCGTTGACGGTGATGCCGACAGTCGCGGATGCCTGAGGCGCGATGGTGAGCTCGCGTACATCGGTGGAGATCACCTTGCCGTCAGAGGGGTTGAAGGTCTCGACGGTGGCGGTGACATTGAGGGTGCTGTCTGTGGCGTTCATCACTAGGGCCTCGACACCCACACGGTCGCCCGAGCGGAGGAAGCGGGGAAGATTGGGACGCACCATCACAGGCTTGGAGGCGATGACATCGGACGCATGCGAGGCTGTGAGTATCGAGTCGGTCCACGCCACGGCGCGCATCCCCCATGTGGTGTTGGCGTCGGGGACGGTGAATGTCAGTTCGAGATTGCCGTCGGCATCTGTCGTCAGCTCGGGGCGGAAGAACGATAGCGGCACCTCGCTGTCGCGATAGTTCACCTGCGGTTCTTCGGCTGTGCCCTCCTCTGCTTCCTGCATGGCTGCTCCTCCGGCATCGGCGGTTGCCTTGGCAGTAAGCATAGGCTCCTCGAGAGGAGCCGCATCAGCGGCCATTTCAGCCTCCTCGACCACAATCTCGTCCTTGTGTTCGTCTACGGCCATGAGCTGTGTGGCCGATGATTTCATCTGACGCATCAGGCCGTTGCGGGCGCCATAGATACGGTTGGAGTTTCCGAATCCATATCCGTATGTCTCGAAGGCCGGATCGAGGAGCTGCGCACACTCGTTGAACGGAACCCCTTTTCCGCGGCGCGACACCCAGCCTCTGTCGCTGAATGGTGTCGGGTCGAAATTCCAGCGCGACATCTCCTGTATCGCTGGGTTGAACCTCCACGACTGTGTGGCGAGTGCGTCGAGGGCGGTGTTATACATGTCGGCTATGACAGCGGCCTCGCGTCCGCGTCCGTCAAGGTCTACGACCCTGAGGCGCCATGTCTCGTCCGAGCCGGGCACAAGGCGGTCGCGGAATGTCTCGGCCTCGATGCGTATCCCCTTCTCGGAGCCCGCGCGTATCACGTCGATGTACTTTGTGTCGCTGCGGTATCTGCCTGTGGCGGCCACCGTCATCTTTGCCCGGTCAACGCCGTCGGGGAGTGTGACATCGAGGTGGTGCATACCCTCGTCGGCCTTGAGCCAGCCCTGCGACAGCACCTTGTCGTCGGCGACGAGTGTCACGAGCAGATGGGTGGGACAGTCGGTGGCATAGAGCCATTTCCCCTCCTTGCCTCCGGCATAGACCTTGGTCTCGGGGCTCCAGATGAGCTGGCCCGGACATGGTGTCTTGCGGTCGTCGGTGCGGTATATCACAGTCTCTGTAGTCCACGGTGCTGCCTCGTAGGGCTCGGGCAGCGTGAACCTGAAAGTATAGCGTCCCGAAGGGAGGGCTTTCACATCTATCGAGGCGGCTCCCCCTGTCACTGAGCCGTTGATGAGGGTGGTTGAGTCGGCATCAAGCACGGCGTAGTTTACCGGGACGCTGACCACGGAGTCGCGCCAGTCGGCCGCGCTGACCTTGACGGTGAGATGTCCCGAGGTGACATCGACCTGGGCAGGGAGGGTGCCCTTGATGATATACTGTTTTGATGTAGTGAATGAAATCTGTGTCTTCTGGCTCTCGCCCGAGGGTGAGAGCGCCGTGATTGTGGCGGTGAAATATCCGCCCGGAATGGGCGAGGAGGCAAGTATATCCTTGTCTACGGGCACAGCGAAAGAGCCGTCAGCCCCGGCCACGGTGTCTGTGGAGTAGAACCGGTAGCTTGCCCCGGGCATCCACCATCGCGGACGGCGTGTCACGGAGAGCTCGACTGTGACCTTGGCGCCGTCGAGCGGGAAGCCCGAATATGTCTTGACATTGCCGTGCAGCGTCACGGCCCCGGCCTCGGGTATACCCTGCTCGACAGAGGTGTCGCCGATGAGGAACGAGGGGAGCTTATAGTCGGAGACTGTGAAGCGTATCACGCCCCAGCGGTCGGCGACGCGGATGGAGTATGAGCCCGAGAGGCTGACCTCGGGAAGCCTGAATGAACCCGCCACACGTCCCCAGCGGTCGGTGGTCAGGGTGAGTGTGTCGAGCTCGACACCCGAGGGGTCTGTGAGCACGGCCTTGACCTGCTCGCCCGCGAGCGGGCGGCGCATAAGGTTCTTGTATTCGTACACCACGGCACACCATTCTGCAGTGTCGCCCGGATGGTAGAGGGGGAGCGAGGAATAACCCTCGACTGCCTTGTTCCACTGTGCGGGACGGTTGGCACCGAAACTGTAGGCATACTGCGGGAACGCGAAACGGTCTGCACCCTTGACGGCGGTGACTGTGCCAGATTTCTCCTTGGGCATCACCAGCGAGCCCCACTTTGAGGTGCTTCCGAGTTTTACGTCGCCACGGGTATTTGTGCGCGAGTCATAGCGCACAAACATATCCACACCCTCTATCGGGGCTCCGTCCTCAGGGTCGATGGCCCACAGTATGGTGCTGTCATATCGCGACTCGGCTATGCTGATCCCCGTGACATAGATTTTCTGATAGTTGGAGCGCCGGTTGACCTCCATATCCTTGAATTGCGGAATCACGACATAGGTACCGGGCTTCGCGAAGGTATATCTCACCGTGTCATTGAGAGCGAAGGGGACGGTGGTTCCACCGCTGCGGACAGGCACCTTGATTGAACCTATAGGCGAGATGGCCGGGACACCTGTCTTTACCTCATAATAGCTCTCGGCAACCGGTGAGGAGGAGACATCGTAGATGTTGAGCTTGAGGTCGGCAATGTTGCGGGCCCTGACACTGATGGAGGTCTCGCGTCCCGGTGCGGCGATGCGCGGCATGTCGAGGCTCACTGTCTTGTCGGCCATGTCGCGCAGGGTGTTCTCGAGACACCCTTTGCGCCAGTAGCGTGGAAAGGCAGCGATAAAAGACTGTATGGTATTGTACAGGCGAGATGTAGAGGCTATATCGTCAGGGAAATAGGGGATATCACAGAGTATGTCTCCTGCCCATTCGGACAGCGGCTTGCCTGTGGCGGGGTCGAGACACTGCTCATAGAGGCGCATGAAAGCGTCTGGGCGTGTCGTGTTTGTGGCTTCGGCGATATTGTCGCACAGGAATCCTGTACGCGCCATGCAGGCCGATACCCAGGGGGCCGACTGTGGCTCGGACGAGGCTATGAGCGAGGCATAGATCTCGAGAATCCTGTGTGCGGTCGGGTCGCCGGGGGCCATGAAAGGAGCTGATTGTGGTGCCGTGAGGCAGAACAGTGGGAAAACAGACCCGGCTGTGCGTCCGCGCATGGTGGTGAGCAGTGTCGCAGACTTGCGGGCGATGAAATCGTAGATGGTGGGGTAATATATCCTTGTCTGCGCATCCTGGGTTATCAGCCTGTCATAATCGCGCAGCGGCACGGCCTTGAGCGCGGCAGGATCCGAGAGGGCTTCGTCCACGAGGCCGTTCACCACCATCGCGAACTGGCGGCCATTCCATTCTGTATAAAGTTCGGGAAGGGGAGTGAGAGGGGTGTCGCGGCGGTCATAGACCCACGATTTGGCCATATATAGTGATGTGTAGATGTCGGCCCGGAGCAGGTTGGCCAAAGCCCTCGCTGCGGGCGATTTGAGAGTGTGGCCTACGCTGTCCACACGGCTGATGGCGGCCGGGATGCTGTCGGTATCGGTCATGGCCTGAGCCAGATACCAGTCGGTGAGCGCGCGTAGTGCCGCGGGATCGTTGCCTGTCTTTAGGGCGGCCGCAAGTGAGGCGTCGGCGTTCTTGACCACCGTCTTGGGATAAGCGAAATCCGGTGTGCTGAACTGTTGCGCGAAGGCGGTGATGCCCATGATTGCGGCAAGCAGAGTCGAGAAGAAACGTGTCATTATAGTTGAGGGATTTGTTCAGTTATTTCTGTCAGGTATTATAGCGGCGATGTCCGCCATGACTCTGGGTGCAGGGCGGACATCGTGATGTGCGGTGTCTGAAGAGGTGTTCCGGGGTCAGCGTCTTGAGCTTTTCCTATCCTTGTCCGGCTTCTGTCCGCCACGGTGCTCGCGATGCTTCTTCATGAGGTCGCGTGTGAAGTCACGCTCGGCATCCTTGAACTTGAGCATCTGGCGCGGTGTGAGGATTGATTTGAACTCCTTGTAGTATTTCATCTCGATCTCAGCCTCCTTGGCCTTGACCTCAAACTGTGCCTCGGCGGCCTTCTCGGTCTCGAGTTCCGTTGCCTTGTCACCTTTTTTGGTCACGTCGCGGCACAATTTGCGTGCCTGGCTCTGCACCTTGCGCAGCTCGGCGTCCATGCGGTCGAGGACGGGCGCGAAACGCACTTTCTGGTCGTCGCTGAGGTCGAGTTTCTTGGCCATGTACTCGTTCTTGTACTGCTGTATCTCTTTCATCCATGCCTCGCGCTCGGCTTTTGAAGGTGTCTGTGCCGAGGAGGCGAGCAGGGTGAGGGCGGCTACTAAAAATAATATGAATCGTCGCATAGCTTGCCTGGATTAAATGTCTGTCGTCTGTGGTTCGTAGTCAATGTCTGTCTCGGAGAGCGAGGCCGGTACGAATCCGTCGTCATAGAGGTCTTCCATGATGGTATAGTCGTCCATCATCCCCTGCGAGGTGAGGTAGTCGCCCATGAACTGCTCGTTGCCCAGCGCCTTGGCAAAGGTCGCGCTGTTCTCTACGCCGAGTCCGGCCGACGAGCGCATGAGGTCGAACATATTCATCATGCACCATACGCCGAGGAACATGGCGGCCATGTATATATACGGCCTGACCTTCTGCCACAGCGAGCGTGGCACGACGCGGGGAGCCGGCTCCTCCCACTCGCGGCGGGGCAGCGAGGCCGCCATCCGTGCCGCGAAATCTTCGAAATAGCCCTCGGGGACGGTCATGCCGTCACGTCGGTCCACTTGCTGGAGTATATCTTTCATCTGAGTAATCGTTTTAGTGTTTAGACTTATGAAGGGCGTGACGGTTTAATCGCTGTCGGCAAAAAACTGCTCTATTTTTTTTACGGCCAGATGGTATGAGGCTTTGAGGGCCCCGACCGATGTGCCGAGTATCTCGGACATCTTCTCATATTTCATGTCGTCGTAATAGCGCATATTGAATACGAGCCTCTGTTTCTCGGGCAGACGGGCTATGGCTTCGCGCAACTGCTTGGCCAGCTCGTCGCCGTCGATATCCTTGTCGGCCTCGATGAGGTTGATGAGGTGGCTCTCCTCGTCGTCTATCGAGAGGCCGAGGCGCTTGCGCTCTTTCTCGAGGTGCGTGATGCTCTCGTTGATGGCTATCTTGTAGAGCCAGGTCGAGAGCTTGGCGTCGCCGCGAAAATTCTCGATGTTCTGCCATGCCTTCATGAATGTGTTCTGCAGCAGGTCGTTGGCGTCTTCGTGACTCTGCACCATGCGGCGGATCTGGCGATAGAGCGGTTCGGTATAGAGCCGTATCATCTCGCCGAAGGCTTCGCGGCAGGTGGCAGGGTCGCGCAGTCGCGCCACCAGGCTGTCGTTGTCGAGATTCATGTCGTTGGCCATATCGGTTGGTGTCAATGATGGATTAAGAACAAAATTAAGTCTTTTTCGCGTGATTTGCAGTTAACATAAGTTAAAATTACAGTAGGGACAAAAGAAACAGGCCCGGCTGCGTGCCGGGCCTGTCTGTCATTTCATATCCAGTGGTTGTCAGAGTTTGTAAACCTCGGAGCCGGCGAGGAGGAAGCAGCCGGTGCCGTAGTCGTCAAAGTCGGGCTTCGAGTCGTATGCCACGGGCTGGCCGTCCTTGGGCTCCTTGCCTGTGCCCTGCACATAGCCCAGATAACCGTTGGGATGTACGGCATCGTTGACCATGGCGTTCCAGCCCTTGGCCAGCACGGGCATGAATTTCTTGCTGTCGAGCAGGCCGGTGCGTACGCCGTATGCCATGCCGTAGACAAAGAGGGCGGTGCCTGTCAGTTCCTTGCCGCCGAAATCATCGGGGTCGGCGAGCGAGACGTTCCAGAATCCGTCGGGGCGCTGGCACTTGGCAGCGGCCTCGAGCATGGCCTTGAGGTCGGCTTCATAGAAGGGGCGGTAGGGGTCGTCTGCGGGAGTCTCCTCGAGCACCTTGACGAGGGCTGCCACTACCCAGCCGTTGCCGCGGCTCCAGTAGCACTGCTTGCCGTTGGGTGTCTTGTAGGGAGGCACGAAATCCTTGTCACGCCACCAGAGGCCCTCTTTCTGGTTGTAGAGGCCGCCGGCAAGTGTGTCGCGGGTCCACTTGTACATGTGGTAAGCCTTGTCGTAGTAGCGGCGGTCGCCGGTGTCGTGGCCGAGCTTGGCCAGGATGGGCATACCCATCTGGATGGCGTCGATCCATGTCCAGTCATCGTTCTGCGGTGTGTTGATGAGCATGTTCATCGTGCCTTTGGTCTTGGTGAGCATGTGGGGCTCGGGGGTGAGACGGTAGAGGTCGATGTATGTCTGCGCACAGCAGTAGTTGTCGGCGTTGCGGGTGGTGGTGTCGTCGCGGCGCATGCCCCACTTGAAACCGTCGGCCCAGTCGTGGGCATAGTCATAGTAACGGTTGTCGGGATAGATCGAGTGGAGTGCCATGAGGCCCTCGAAATAGACGGCGCGGGTCCAGATGTTGGCCTCGTAGACCTTCTTGCGCGAGTAGTAGGGTATCCCCTGCAGAGGGTCGGGATGGTTCTTGAGATAGTGGTCGTTGACCTTGACGAGGGTCTTCAGGGTCTCCTGACGCGGAGGGAGCTTGGTCATGTCGGCCGCCCCGGCAGTGGGGATGAGCATCGCGGCTCCGAGAAGGGCTAAAACAAGTTTTTTCATTGATGATTGGTTTAAAGTGATTTCTTGGTAGGGTAGGGAATCAGTATTTCACCGGGGTCAGTGTCACCTCTGTGGTGAGTCCCGAGGGGGTGACGGGCCAGTCGCCGAAACTGAACTGGCGCGCACCGGTGACACTGTTGATGTTGGTGTCCTTGAAACGGCGCCATTTCACACCGCGTTTCTCGTAGTCACGTATGCGGTTGGCCTGCAGGTTGGTCACGTCAATCTCCATGCGGTTGAGGCCCGGCTTGAGCAGGCTGCCGATGTTGAGGGGATAGGGGACGCTCCACACTGTCCCGGCATCCTGTCCGTTGACACGCACGCGGGCGCTCTCGCGCAGGTTACCAAGCGAAAGTTCCCAGTCTGAGGCGTCAACCCCCTCGGGCATCGTGAACTCGACGGCATAGCGGCCTGTGGCGGCGTTGACCTGCAGGCGCGGGTCATCAAGTGTGGTCCAGTCGACAGGACGCCCTATGGCGAATGTGTCGGCTACTGCGGGCTCGCTCTCGGGGAATGTCAGGGTCCATCCTTCGGCAAGAACCAAGGGTGTGCCCTTGCTCTCGACATATTTCCAGGGTTCGGCTGTGACATCGCCGGGGAATGTCTTGAGCAGCAGTGACTCGCCGGGGCGCACCTGCAGGCGTACACTGGCATTGCCGTCGGCTGTGGCACGCATCTGTGCCTTGCCCTTGCGGCCTGTGAGGGGGTCGAATATCATCGCGCTTCCGGCAGGGACGGCAAGGTCTATCCATCCGTCGACAGTGCGGTCGCACAGCAGTGACATGAAATAGTTGTGTCCACCCGCCTCGTTGCGGCGACGGATCATCGACAGCCCTGCCTCACGTCCGGGTTCGGGGGTGACACCTGTCATTGCCAGACCCTCGGTAACGGTGGGTGCATAGATGAGCTTTCCCTTGCCGAACTGGTGGACAGACGGTGTGACGGTGAAGTCGGGGAGCTCGGCGGCAATCTTGCCGAAGCTCTCGCGGCGCGCGTCCAGATGTCCCAGGCCCGGTACATCGGCGGGGAGCGACCCGGTGAAGATGACGGTGGCACCCTCGCGGGCAAGGTCAAGGAGACGCTTCAGCGACTGTGGCTGCATCATCTTGACCGAGGGGACGATGACGGCGCGGTGACGCGTATCACCTTTCGAGCCTATGGTACCGTCGGGCCGCACGTTGAGCACACTGAGAAGCGAGTCAGACACATAGTCGAGGTCATATCCGGCATTGACGACATCGGTGACACTCTGCTTGATGTCGGGCATGCGCTGCTGCATCTTGTGGATGTCGAACAT
>ENA-OPCN01000864-OPCN01000864.1-human-gut-metagenome-genome-assembly--contig:-NODE-864-length-23840-cov-2.008240_pt1 | contig 23840 bp, 19 predicted proteins | sample MGYA00241567_ERZ501485 | MGnify/ENA primary metagenome ERZ501485 (study PRJEB25962, sample SAMEA2042579) | human gut metagenome | biome: human gut; feature: human-associated habitat; material: faeces...
TATTATTCTACCACCTGTGCACTTTGTTTGAAAATGGGAAAATATTTTGAAACAGGGTAAAATATTTTCCACTTAATGGGTAAAATTTTCCACCCGGTTTTAAATTTTTCACAAAGCTGCGTGCTTTTGGTATCGTATTTTGGATATAATTGTGGTATGATGGTTGTGTCATTTTTATTAATACGTTTTTATAGCCTTGCAGATAACTGTTCATTTTTTTCACAGTTACTGTCCTTTCACTAATCAGGAGCTCCGGTAATTTTCTGAGCCCCTATAACGGAGATTCATTATGAAATTACTGATCGTAGACGACGAAGAGCTTACCCGCACCGGTGTAATTTCTTCCATTGACTGGCAATCCATCGGAATCCGGGAGGTTCTTCAGGCGGATGATGGAATAAACGGAATTGAAGTGGCCAGAGTACACAGACCGGACATTGTACTATGCGATGTACGTATGCCCCGTCTGGATGGAATCGCAATGCTGGAACGGCTGGAAGAAATTCTTCCTGATATTGTTCCTGTTTTTATGAGCGGATATTCGGATAAAGAATATCTAAAGGCTGCCATCAAGCTAAAAGCCGTCAATTATATAGAAAAGCCTCTGAACCCTGTGGAAATCCGGGATGCCATCGTGGAAGCCCGTGATCTTTGCCTAGAAAAAAAACGTACCCGGCAAAATGCGTCCATCCATTCCATGGAAAGCGCTTCCCGCCTGGCTCTTCTTCTCACCCAGCCTTTCGCCCATGCAAAGGAAAGTATTGACCAGCTCATAGATGAGCTGTCTCTGTCCATCAGCAATACCACTCCCTTTACTGCAATTGTGCTTAAGACCGATACCGAGGAGGAGTTTCCTCTTTCAGAAGCAAACGCTATATTTCTGTCCGTCCGGGAATTTTTAAAAACCTTCCATATAGATTGTATTTTTGCAGAAAAGCGTGTGCAGTATATGGTTTACTTTTTGTTTGGTTCCACTCCCGGAGCTGCCGTTCGAAAAAGCATTGAAGAATTTTTCTGTAATCTGTATTCCCGCTGCACCAGATTCTGCATCGCAGCCGGAGACACTGTTACAGGTATTTCCAGAGCTTATCAGTCCTATACTTCTGCTGTTATTTCCCTGCAGAGCAGCTTCTTTTTCCCCACAGGTACCTTTCTGTCTCCTTTTTATCAGGCACCTGTTTCTGAAACAGCAGCAGCGCTTTCTGCCAGTCCGGAGAATGAATTTCTCACTCTTCTCACTGAAAAAAATAAGGAAAAAGCAAAAGCTTTCCTTGACAATCTGTTCCTGTATTATAACCAGAATCAGAATGTTCTGCCTAACCAGGCCAAAGATCTCTATTACAAATTATTCCGTGCTTTGGATAATGCTGCACGTCAGCTGAAGCTAACCTTATCCGATACCCAGGAAAATTTAATAGACACATTGGAGAAGATTTTTTCCTATAATGAGATGCACCAGAAGCTGGTAAAAAAGACAGAATTTTTTTTCCAGACAGCAGCCAGCACAGAAGAAGAAAATTCTACTATTTTTCTGATCAAGGATTACATCGGACAGAAATATATGAACGAGACCTTATCTGTGAAAGATATCAGTGATCATGTATTTTTATCAACCTCGTATGTGTGTACCTTCTTCAAAAATGAGACCGGTCAGACTTTAAATCAGTACCTCACAGAGTACAGAATGGAAAAGGCCAAGCAGCTGCTGTCTGACCCCAGGTATAAAATTACGGATATTTCCTCGCGAGTGGGATACAGTGACGGAAATTATTTCGGTAAAAGTTTTAAGAAGTATACAGGTTTTTCACCTTCTGAATATCGGGAGAAAATGAGTTAGTTTCCTGTACACATAAAAAATTCTATATATCTCAAAACACCTATATATTTTTGAGGAGTGTGAAATAATTTGCATAAGCTTAAGCAATGGTACCAGGATCTGAACCTGCAGTCCAAGTTTACCCTGGTACTCCTTTTGATTGTGTCAATTCCTGGGATTGCCATTATCTTCTTTTTTTATGGAAGAGCCTACGACATGGTAGTTTCCTATACGATCCGCCAGGAACAGGACCGGTCTGCTGAAACGGCGCCGTTGATAGAAGAATCTATTCAGAAAGTCCTGGATGTAAGCGAAGAGATTTCTTCCCTTGATTTTTACCAGACACTTTTTAAAAATGCCATAACTGAATCCTTCACGGATCTGGCAGATTCCCTGGATGCAGCGTCTTTTTCCCGAAAGATAGATCAGCTGATTGCTGATACGCCCGTTACCAATGTCAAGATTTATATGGAGATGCCAAAAGGCTCTCCTTCAGACATAAATGCACTTTTAGATAAGGAAGACCTGAAAGATACTTTTCTATCTCTCGATCAGATCCGTGGAACCTACTGGTATGGTATTTTCCGCGGAAGCCGCGTTTCCCAGCTTTTTTGTCCCTCCTTCTATCTTGGTACAAAGGAACAAAAGGCATATGGAGATCAGGCATATATCACCCATGCTTCTGTAATCTATAACAACGGAACTTATGATGCTTATATGGCGGTCTATTATTCCGGTCATGATTTTCAGCAAATCCTGTCTGAAAATCTTACTCTGGACGGCAGTGTTTCTTATATTATGAATGAGCGTAACAACCTGGTTTCTGCTTCCAGTGATTCTCTCGCCGGAATTTACTGGCTGGATTACGACAAGATCATGGAGTCCTACATGTCCTCCAACAGTTTCGTGGAGCAGGATATTCTGGGGAAAACCGTTTACGTTGGTTTCTACCGGATCAAACAGCCAGGCTGGTTTATGGTGACGGTACTTCCCTCCCAACCCCTGATCAATCAGAGTAATATCCTGGTTCTGCAGTTTTTGTCCATTTATATTGCGGTACTGGCGCTTGCCTTTTTGCTCGCAAGTACCTTGTCCAAATCCATTACAGGGCGAATTTCCTCCGTTATCAGTCAGATGAGAACAGTCCGTCACGGTCCTCCGGTCCCTATGGACAGCCCAAGTGCGCACGATGAAATTGGTGACCTTATTGATACATACAACTATATGACACGCAAAATGAACCAGCTTATGGAAAAACAGGCCCAGGCTGCTGAGGATCTGCGAATTGCCGAGTTTAATTCCCTGCAGGCTCAGATCAATCCCCATTTTCTTTATAATACCATGGATATGATCAACTGGATGGCCCAGCAGGGACGTACCTCTGAGGTCTGTAACGCAGTGCAAAGTCTTTCCAGATTCTACAAGCTGACACTTAGTCGCAAAAAGGGAATCAGTACTATCGCCAAGGAAGAAGAACATGTTTCCATCTATGTGCACCTGCAGAATATGCGCTATCATGACAGCATTTCCTTCATTTCCGATATTCCGGATGAACTGATGGAATACCAGATTCCAAAGCTGACCCTGCAGCCTGTTATAGAAAATTCCATACTTCACGGCATTCTGGAAAAACCTTCCAAGTCTGGAACTATTGTACTTACCGGATGGATGGAGGATGGGGATATTGTACTTCTGATTTCTGATGACGGAGTTGGAATCGCGCCAGATAAACTGCCCGTGATTCTTTCCGGGGAAGGAACCAGTATTTCAGGTGGAACTAATATTGCGATTTATAATACTCACAGACGGCTTCAAGTGCTTTATGGCGCAGATTATGGATTGACTTATTCCAGCGATGTAGGAAAAGGAACCGAAGTGCAAATCCGAATTCCGGCGAAGAAGGATGTGGAAAACAAATAGCAGTTTCATCTTATCATCTACAGCAAAAGAGAGAGTCTGACGACTCTCTCTTTTATTGAATATGAATATGTGTACAAACCATATAGATGGTCTTATTCTTGCTATTATTTGCACAACTTTGAAAATTATCTTGTTACAATATCAACCGGTACATTGAAGATCTTTGCAACCTTCAGGATGGTATCAATATGTCTGCCTGTTGCAGCTGCCATATGATGTGTCGGGCCAGCTTCGCTCCAGCGGTTTACAAACTCTCTTGCACCACATGTAAAACGGGTTCTCATGTTCGTATCGCCAAAGGAAAGGATTGGTCCTTCCTCGTTGATTCCCTCAGCAACAACGAATTTGAAGCGTCCGTCGCCGTCCTGTGTGATTGCAAGGTAAGTAACCGGACCGGTGTATGGATAGAACTGTGTCAGATATCCACCGCCTGTTTTGCCATGGAACACTGGTACGATCTTCATGGTAGGTTTCTTATCAGAAATATCAGCATCACCACTTCCGGAATGACCGATAATGCAGATGTCATCATTGAAATCAATGGAATACATCTCGGAAAGCTGACCTGTGCCGGAAATTGTCTTCAGAATACTCATTGCCATGGCAACCTTCATATCACCCTCAACAGCACATGCAGTACCCTGTTTGATCAGCATAGAGAATGCCGGAATCAGCATACTGTCAAGGACACCAGCCTTGCCCTGTGCAAATCCGTCATAATGGGAAGCGATCATTCCAAGATGCTCGTCCTTTACCCATTTCTCAAATGCTACAACATATTTTGCCATATCCCATACTTTCTCAATTGTTCCGCCGCCCTCAATATCAAAGGTGTCCAGAATATCCTGAGCTTTTGCACGAATTGCATCCTCATCTGTGATATCATCCGCAATTGCCCACATTTTTTCCCAGTCAAACTGTTTGGTATAAAGGAACATTCTGTTGTACAGGTTGGTCTCATCAATGTAAAGATCCATCATGCCTGGGTAAGGTCTTCCAATCTGGGCAATATTTGTGTCACGGAATCTTCTTCTTACCTGAGCTGCCTTACACCAGTCTTCGATTTCTGCCTGAACACCAGGATCGCCGCCCTCAACAACACCAGTGATAACAGCATGTCTTTTTCCAGCTCTTTCAAGGTCTGCAACAGCCTCACCTACAGCACCGCAGGCATAGCCTTCACCGAGCCAGGATGCGATATCAGTATGCTCATAATCTAATGCCTTTAACTTCTGAACATTTACTAAAACAACCGGAACGTCAAGATCGCGGATTGCCGGAAGCATGTTGTAGGAGGTAGCGTAGGTCAGCATCTGGAGAAATACCAGATCAACATCTGCTGCACGGAACTTATCTCCGGCTTCCATAGCCTGCTCCTTTGTGGTAACCATTCCGCCGTCAATAACCTCTACGGTATCTGGAAGAGTTTTTTTGAATGCTGCATACTGTGACTCGAACTCCGGTACTAATGATGGGAACTGCGGAAGGTATGCGCCTAATGCGATAGAAAATACACCGACTCTCGCTTTTGTGTTTACTAACATAATGAAACCTCCATTCATTTGTTTTTATTATTTGGCCTGCCGATTTTTGCCAGTCTCAAATTACAGCATTATTATACAAAAGTCATGTGCAAAAAACAATCACTTTTGGCATATTTATCACCTTATTCCGACCCTTTTATAAGAATGATTTCTTCTGGTTTTCAGCGGTTGACAAGGACACTTAACAAATGCTAGAATAATGTTGAAATGTAAGGAAAAACGGAACTTTTTTGCCTTAATAGAGGAAAAGAGTTTTGTGAAATTAAGGTAAAGGAAAGTAATCTATGAGAGATTTGTATGATATTCATTGCCATATTTTGCCTGGAGTGGATGATGGGGCTAAAAATATGGATATTGCCCTTGCGTTAATTGAAAAGGAAATAGAAGCTGGTGTTGAGACAATTATTTTGACACCGCATTTTCGAAAAGAAATGTTTGAACCGGATATGGAGGATATTTGGAACGCATATGACGAGTTACTGTATGAGACACGGTATAAGAATATTCGTTTGTACTTAGGATGTGAATTTCATGCCAATATGGAGATGGTTGAAACATTAGACAATGATCTTAGACCAACACTTGCAGATTCAAGATATGTACTTACTGAATTTGCACATAATAGTACGCGGGCATTTATGAAAGAGCGAGCAGATGCACTGCTTATGAGTGGCTATCGTCCGATTATTGCGCATATTGAGCGTTACCGGGCAACGCGCAAAGATTTTGATCTGATTGAAGATCTTATTGAGATGGGATGCGAAGTTCAGGTAAATGCGGATGCCATTATTGGAAGAGATGGGCTTGGTGCGCAGCGTTTCTGCAAGAAGCTTATGCAGGAGGATATGCTTCATTATGTTGGAAGTGATACTCATAATTTAAGGGGGCGAGCACCACATCTTGGTGAGTGCTGTGAATATTTGAAAAAGCATATGGGGCGACTTTACACAAGTCGCATCATGAGAGATAATCCAAGTAAAATTGTTGAAAAAGCACGGTAGTGAATATAATATTTTATTCATAAGAAGCAACGAAAACAGGTTGAAATTTTATAAATGATAGAGTAAAATACAAAATGAAAACGAAAACTACAGTAACAGCAATAGATTGGAGAGAACATGACAGTAAAAGAGTGCTATGAGGCGATGGGGGGAGATTATGAAGATGTTCTCAAGCGTCTCATGAGTGAAGCTAGAGTACAAAAATTTGCATTAATGTTTAAGAAGGATCCAAGCATGAGCCAGTTAACACAGGCTATGGATGCAGGTGATGTAGAGACTGCATTTCGTGCGGCACATACACTTAAAGGAATTTGTGCAAACCTGGGCTTTAAGTCGTTGTTTGAAGTAAGCTATGAGATCACAGAGGCTTTAAGAGCAGGTGATATGGAAAAGGCAAAGGTGATGTGGCCGGGTGTGCAGGCATGCTACGAACGTGTAGAGAATGCATTGAACCAGCTTGAACAGTAAGATTTTTGTACAGACATTTTAGAATAGAAAGTGCAAAATAAAATAAAGTTGACGAGAAAGGGATTTGAGGATGATATGTCCAAAATGTGGTGCGAAACTTGAGGATGGAATTAGAATTTGCCCTGTGTGTGGCAAAAACTTAACAGCTACAAGCGTAGGCACCGTTTTTAAACGCAGAGATTTACAGGATTATGATGAATTATCATTGGGAAATGATATTGATGATACCAATGAGTATGATGAAGATGACTATGATGATAACTATACAGATGATGGTTATGTAGATGATGATGATAATGAAGATGATTACTATGAAGAAGATGATGAAGAGATGAATGAGTCTCAGGGTGGAAAACATATATTAAAGGTGAATCGCCTTGATAACTCACGTTTTTCTTCGAATTTGGATCATGATGATAATGAAGATTACTATTCATCAGCTAATGCTGCATATTTTGCATCTGAAAAAGATGATAGACACAAAAAGAAAAAGTCAAAAGTAAATGGTGTTATTGTTGGTTTAATTGTAATCTGTTTAGCAGGAATTACAGCTGTAGGAAGTGCAACTGTTATGATGCTGAAATCGAATAAAAAGGATTTGAAAAAACAACTTCCAGTCACTGTTGAGCAGTCAAGTGAGGAGGAGACTTCTACTGAGGCGGAGACTTCCACAGAAGAAGAGACAAGTACAGAAGAGGAAACTTCTACAGAGGAAGAGACAAGTACAGAAGAGGAAACTTCTACAGAGGAAGAGACAAGTACAGAGGAAGAGACAACCGAAGAAAAGACAACAGAAGAAAAGACAAAGGCAACTACTGCAGAGGAGAAAACGACTACGACAACGGCAGCACAAACACATACGACACGTCCAACACAGCCGTCTACGTCACCGGCGCAGACAAAGCCACAGCCGTCTACGTCACCGGCACCAACACAGCCAAAGCCGCAGCCGACACAGCCATCTACACAGCCGACGCAGCCATCCACACAGCCGACACAGCCATCTACAGTGCCGACAGAGCCATCTACAGTGCCGACACAGCCATCTACAGTGCCAACACAGCCAGCTACAGAGCCAACACAGCCGTCTACAGTACCAACAGAGCCAGCTACACCGGCACAGCCAGATATACCAGTACAGCCAGATGCACCAACGCAGCCAGACACGCAGCCAGATATACCGGTACAGCCAGATGTACCGTCAACTGATCCGGTAGAAATGCCTGCACCGGCAGCAGAAATTGCAGAGACAATCGAATAAATAGTTTGATTGTAACAGAGAGGAATATAGAATGATTTTTGATACTCATGCGCATTATGATGATGATGCATTTGATGAGGATCGCGATACATTGCTGGGGGAGATTTTCTCCTCCGGCATTTGTTGTATCACGGACGTTGGTGCGTCTGTAAAATCCTCAAAAAGTGCGGTTGCACTTTCAAAAAAGTGGCCGCAGATATATGCTGCCGTTGGTGTTCATCCAGACAGCACAGCTGATATGACAGAGGAAGATATTGAAACGCTGCGAAGCCTTGCACAGGAAAAAAAGGTAGTGGCAATTGGTGAGATCGGACTTGATTATTATTGGGATAACTCACCAAGAGAAGTTCAGAAGAAATGGTTTGAACGCCAGCTTGAACTTGCAAGAGAGGTTGATCTGCCAGTTATCATACACAGCAGAGAAGCAGCAAAGGACACTATGGATATAATGAGGGAGGCTGCAAAGGCAGGAAATACTGGTGTGATTCATTGCTATTCTTATGCAGCTCCTATGGCAAAGGAGTATATTTCAATGGGATTTTTCATTGGAATAGGAGGTGTGGTTACCTTTAAGAATGCCAGGGTAATTAAGGAGGTGGTATCAGAAATTCCGCTTTCTTCGATTGTGCTTGAGACAGACAGTCCATATCTGGCACCTGTGCCGTATCGCGGAAAACGCAATAATTCAATGTATTTAAAAGAAGTAGTAAAGCAACTGGCACAGATCAAGCAGGTGTCTGAGGAAACCGTTATCACGACAACGCTTGCAAATGCCAAAAGACTGTACCGATTGGAGGAAAACTGTGGCTGAATTAGGAAATCCAAAGAATACAATAGAGGTATTGCAGAAATACCAGTTCCATTTTGCAAAGAAATTTGGTCAGAACTTTCTGATTGATACGCATGTGCTTGACAAGATTGTGCGTGCAGCAGAGATCACACCAGAGGATTATGTACTTGAGATCGGACCGGGAATTGGAACACTGACACAATATCTGTGCGAATCTGCAAAACATGTATTTGCAGTAGAAATCGATGACAACCTGATACCAATTTTACAGGATACGCTGTCTGCATATGATAATGTTACGGTCATTCATAATGATGTTCTTAAGCTTGATATTAACAAGCTAGTGGAAGAAAAGTGTGAGGGAAAACGCATCAAGGTAGTTGCAAATCTTCCATATTATATTACCACACCAATTTTAATGGGATTATTTGAGAGTCATGTACCTATGGAGAGTGTGACTGTTATGGTACAGAAGGAGGTTGCACAGCGTATGCAGGCACTTCCTGGCGGAAAGGATTATGGTGCACTGTCTCTTGCAGTGCAGTTTTATGCAGAGCCATATATCGTGGCAAATGTTCCGCCAAACTGCTTTATGCCAAGACCAAATGTCGGAAGCGCTGTTATCCGTCTGACAAGTCATAAAAAACCAGTGGCAAAAATGAAAAGCTGCTCCTTGACATTATACGTGCATCATTTAATCAGAGAAGAAAAACACTAGTAAATGGCCTATATAACGTAGGCGGTTTAAATAAATCAAAGGAAGAGCTTGCAACTGTGCTTGAAAGCATTGGATTAGCAGCAAATGTGCGTGGAGAAACGCTGACTCTTGAGCAGTTTGCAGCACTTTCTGATGCATTGTCAAAAAGCGCGAATTAAATTGTTCTAAACAATACCTTTCTTTCATATGTACTTATTTAGAATACATATAAGGAAAGGAAGGTATCAATATGGCACAGTATCAGCGCTTTCTCTCATATCTTTTTGAGTATGAGGGTGATCAAAAAAAGGAAAACTGCGGGTTTGCAAAGATAGAAATCAGAGGAGATATACAGCGTATTTTCCTGTCTGTAAAAAATAATGAGCAGGCTGAAATTTTGCATGTATTTGGTTTTTACCGTACAAAGGATGGCTGCGATTGTGTGCCGCTTGGCCGTATGGTTGTAAAAAATGGAAAAGGACAGCTCCAGTACATCAATAACGGCGTTTATCTTGCAGGAAGCGAGATTAAATTTGAGCAGCTTAGCGGAATTGTAGCAGGCAGACAGAAGCCGTTTTCAAATGCCTACGCAACTGTATGGGATGACCAGTATTTTGGACTTTCACTGTTTGAGAAAGATCGAGCAAAACAAACAGTGCAGTCTGAAAGTGAGCCGGTTTTAGAAAATCAGTCTCAGGAAGAACTTCAAACTATGGAAGTTTGCTGTGGGGATGACAGCGAAGAAACAAACAAAATAGAACAGGAACAAGACAAGGCAGATGCTGTTTGGGCACAGTTAAGTACAGCATATCAGCATATTGAGACGCTTCCAGGCGATACAGTAGTTTGTTTAAAGGTAATGCCGGCAGATATTGGCCGTCTTCCTCGTCCAAATTGGATGTTAAGCAATAATGGATTTTTGATGTACAGTTTTGTGAAGTTCCGTTATATTGTATTTGCAAAAGTGACACAAGGACGTTATGAGCTTTGGGTGCCTGGCAATTATGAAAAGAGTGAGGAACTGATGGCGCAGATGTTTGGCTTTTATTGTTTTCGCTCCGTCAAATCAAAAAAAGCGTCAACAGGAGACTTTGGCTACTGGTGTGTGCCGATTGTATTTCCAGCAGATGATCAGGAGAAAAAACAGGAAGCAAAGATGACAGTTGCAGATCAACAAAAAACGGTGAATCCTGCATTTGGTTAAAAATAGATCAAAAAACGTAAGAAAGGAAAAACAATGACAACAGAGAACGGGCAGCTTTTGGAAGAACAGGTAAGACTTAGAGAAAAGGAAGACCGAAAATTTATGCGTCAGGCTCTTACACAGGCCAAAAAGGCAGCGGCTATTGATGAAGTTCCGATTGGCTGCGTTATCGTTTGTGATGGAAAAGTCATTGCCAGAGGCTATAATAGGAGAAATATAGAAAGTTCGGTGCTTGGTCATGCAGAGCTTGCGGCTATGAAAAAAGCATCGAAGAAGCTAGGTGATTGGCGTCTGGAGGGATGTACGATGTACGTGACGCTTGAGCCATGCCAGATGTGTGCCGGAGCAGCTGTGCAGGCACGTCTTGATCGTGTGGTGATAGGTGCAATGAATGCAAAGGCAGGATGTGCAGGTTCAATTATAAATTTGCTTGATATGCAGCAGTTTAATCATCAGATTCCGATCACAAAGGGTGTTTTAGAACAGGAATGCTCACAGATATTGTCAGAGTTTTTTAAACGTATCAGGGTAAAAAAGAAGAAACGCCCCTTGACAAACGAAGAAATATCCGATACAATTATGGATGCGCAGCCGGGGCGGTAGCGGTGCCTTGTACCTTCAATCCGCTATAGTAGGGGTCATATCCCGGCTGAGGGTGTTTCACTTGTGGAGCTGCCCTTTGTAAGTGGCGTTGAAGTTTGGGTCTTACGCAACAAGACTCTGTGAACCATGTCAGGTCGGGAACGAAGCAGCATTAAGCAGAATCTCTTGTGTGCCGTGAGGGTGCCTGAGCCGAGCAGGCTGCAGAGGTAACGTCTGGGGGTGGCATTCGAAGCCGGGATGCGCAAAAAAATGATATATCAAAAGAAAAAGAGTTTTTTAGGAGTTGTCTGTTGCATCGACAGCTCTTTTTTTGTATAATAAAAACTACGATGGGTTAGTTTTGCCATTGATATAGCTGAAATCCTAAATTATAAGGAGGAAGATACAATGAGAGTTGGAATGTTAACCAGCGGCGGAGATTGTCAGAGCTTGAATGCAACTATGAGAGGTGTTGCAAAGACGCTATATAATCAGAGAAAGGATGTTGAAATCATTGGTTTCATCGAAGGTTATCGCGGACTGATCTATGAGGATTACCGCATTATGAAATCAAAGGATTTTTCAGGAATTCTGACAAATGGCGGTACGATTTTGGGTACGAGCAGACAGCCATTTAAGCTGATGCGTGTCCCGGATGAGAATGGTCTTGATAAGGTAGAGGCAATGAAGAATACCTACAAGAAGCTAAAGCTCGACTGTCTCGTAGTATTAGGCGGAAATGGCAGCCAGAAGACGACAAATCTTCTTCGTCAGGAAGGACTTAACGTCATCGGACTTCCAAAAACAATTGACAACGATCTGTGGGGAACTGATGTTACTTTTGGTTTCCAGAGTGCTATCAATCTGGCTACACAGACAATCGACTGTATTCATACAACTGCAGCTTCACACGGACGTGTTTTTATCGTAGAGGTAATGGGCCATAAGGTAGGATGGCTTACGCTTCATGCAGGTATTGCAGGCGGAGCTGATATCATTCTTGTTCCAGAGATTCCGTATGATATCAATAAGGTGGCAGCTGCTGTAAATAAGCGTGCTAAGGAAGGAAAGCGTTTCTCAATCATTGCTGTTGCTGAGGGTGCAATCTCCAAGGAGCAGGCTGCACTTTCAAAGAAAGAATATAAGAAATATATTGCAACGCGTCAGTATCCATCTATCTCTTACGAGATCGGTGCAAAGATTTCTGAACTGACTGGACAGGAGGTGCGTGTAGCAGTTCCAGGTCATATGCAAAGAGGTGGAAGTCCGTGTCCTTATGACCGTGTCCTTTCAACAAGACTTGGTGCAGCAGCAGGCAAGATGATCTTAGACGGAGAGTTTGGCTATCTGGTAGGTATGAAGAACAATCATATCGCAAAAATTCCGTTAGCAGATGTTGCAGGAAAGCTTAAGATGATCCAGCCAGATGATGAGATGGTTCAGGAAGCAAAGCTCATGGGAATTTCATTTGGAGATTAATCATAAATGGCATATACAGCATTATACCGCAAATGGCGTCCTGCCCGATTTGAAGATGTAAGAGGGCAGGAGCACATTGTACGGACTTTAAAAAATCAGATTATTTCAGACCGCGTAGGCCATGCTTATCTTTTCTGCGGCACGAGAGGAACAGGAAAAACCACGATTGCAAAGATCATGGCGCGTGCTGTCAACTGTGAGCATCCTGTGGATGGAAGCCCGTGCAATGAATGTGCGGTGTGCCGGTCGATCCTTGAGGGACGTTCGGTAAATGTGGCTGAAATTGATGCGGCATCAAACAATGGTGTCGATAATATCAGAGAGATTCGTGATCAGGTTCAATACTCGCCGACAGAAGGAAAATATCGCGTCTATATCATAGATGAGGTGCATATGCTGTCGGCGGGGGCTTTTAATGCGCTTTTAAAAACGCTTGAGGAGCCGCCGGCATATGTGATTTTTATTTTAGCAACGACAGAGGCAAATAAAATTCCTATCACGGTTTTGTCGAGATGTCAGCGATATGATTTTAGGCGAATTGGAAATAATGTAATAGCAGATCAGGTTTCCAATCTGCTTAAGGCAGAAGGTGTCGAGGCAGATGAGGATGCAGTTCGCTATGTAGCAAAAGCAGCTGATGGCTCGATGCGAGATGCATTAAGTCTTCTGGAACAGTGTATTTCATTTTATTATGGTCAGAGACTGACGTATGAGAAGGTACTGGATGTACTTGGTGCAGTAGATACGCAGGTATTTTCTAAGCTGCTTCGCCTGATTATACGATGTGATGTGCCAGGATGCGTGCAGCTGATGGATGAAATCAGTTCACAGGGGCGCGATCTTAGCCAATTTGTCACGGATTTTATCTGGTATCTGCGAAATCTTATGCTGGTGCAGACAGCAGACCAGAGTGCGCAGGCACTTGAGATGACAAAAGAAAATTATGAGGCGCTGCGCGAAGAATCAAAGATGGTGGCGCTTAGTGTGCTGATGAGAAATATCAGGATATGTTCAGAGCTTTCAAATCAGCTCAAATTTGCTGTCTCAAAACGAGTGCTTATTGAGATGGCAATTATTAAGATGATGCAGCCACAGATGGAGGATGATATAGAGAGCCTTCGTGTGAGACTGGATCAAATTGAAGAGAAGATTGCTTCTGGCAGTTTTGTTAATAATACAGAACCACAGCAGTCAGGAAGCATTTTTGATTCTTATTTTGAAGGCGATGCAAAGCAGCCTGTTATGCAAAAAGCAGCGCAGACTGTTGAATTAAGTGAGGCTGAATATGAGGACTATCAAAAGATAAGCAGTGAGTGGAAGAAGCTTTCTCACATGCAGTCGGGATTTATGAATTCGATTTTGATGGGAACAAGTATAAGCTATGATAAGGCAAAAGGCCTGTGCATTGTATTCACAAACAAATTTAACTATGAGCTGATGCTTCGACAGGAACGTATGGAAGAGCTTCGGCAGATGTTAAATAAGCAGTATCAGAAGGAATTTTCAATTACCGCGAAGCTTCTTGAGGCAGGCGAGGCGATGCCGCGTATCACAAGGGGCAGCCATATTGAGGGAATCAATATGGAAATTGGTGTTGAAGATGAATAATTAAATTTATAGTTGAAAGGAAAAGTAAAGACATGGCAAAAAGAGGTGGATTCCCAGGCGGTATGCCAGGAAATATGAACAATTTAATGAAGCAGGCACAGAGAATGCAGCGCCAGATGGAGGAGCAGCAGAAGGAGCTTGAGGAAAAGGAATTTACTGCAAGTGTAGGCGGCGGTGTTGTTAAGGTTACTGTTTCTGGCAAAAGAGAAGTAACAAATGTTGAGTTGGCAGAAGAGGCTGTTGATCCAGATGATATCGAGACATTGCAGGATCTGATCGTAGCAGCTGTAAATGAGGCTATGCGTCAGGTTGATGAGGCTTCTTCTCAGTCAATGGGTAAATTAGCAGGTGGTTTAGGCGGCAGCCTTGGTGGTCTTGGCGGAGGCTTTCCGTTCTGATGGACTTTTACAGCAAAACAGTAAATCAATTGATTGAAGAATTGTCCAGACTGCCTGGGATTGGAGCAAAATCAGCTCAGCGTCTGGCATTTCATATTATTAATATGCCAAAAGAGCAGGTGGAACAGCTGGCGCAGTCGATGGTGAATGCGCGCAGCAATATCCGCTATTGCAAGGAATGCTTTACACTGACAGATCAGGAGCTATGTCCGATCTGTAGCAGTGCAAAGAGAGACAAGTCGGTGATCATGGTGGTGGAAACTTCCAGAGATCTGGCGGCTTATGAAAAAACAGGAAAATTTGATGGTGTGTATCATGTTCTTCACGGGGCAATTTCTCCTATGCTTGGAATAGGACCGGGAGACATTAAAATAAAGGAATTGCTGGTGCGCCTGCAGCGCGAAGATGTGCGAGAGGTGATTATTGCGACAAATTCCAGTCTGGAAGGAGAAGCAACAGCGATGTATATAAGTAAATTAATCAAGCCAGCTGGCATTAAGGTAACGCGCATTGCGAGTGGTGTGCCTGTAGGCGGTGATTTGGAATATATAGATGAAGTGACATTAACGCGTGCACTTGATGGACGTGTGGAATTATAGTTGCAGGAAATGGTGACAAAATGGATAAATACGAATATCAGTTAAAAACAGAGCATATCAGACAGGTTGCAGCCAGAAAAGAGTATGGAGAGGCTGCAAAGCTGTGCGATACGATCGACTGGACAAAAATCCGCGATGTAAAAATGCTGACACTGGCAGCCGATGTCTATACGGCAGTAGGAGAGTATGAAAAAGCAATCGATATTTTGCAGCAGGCATATGAGTATGCAGCGATGGGACGCCGTATTGTGTATCGTCTGACGGAGCTTGCATTGAAGGCAGACAGCTATGATGATGCGAAAAATTATTTCGAGGAGTTTTGCCGCATAGCGCCAAATGATCAGGGAAGATATATTCTTTTATATAAGATGGCACGTTATCAGAAGGCGACTCTTGATGAAAAAATCAAAATTCTTGAGGCTTACAAGAGAGAAGATTTTGATGAAAAGTGGGCATATGAGCTGGCTGTTTTATATGCGATGAATAATGAGAAGGATAAATGTATCCAGCTGTGTGATGATATTATTCTTTGGTTTGGCCTTGGAAAATATGTGGAAAAGGCACTTTCTCTTAAGAGTCAGTTTGCACCGTTAACACAGGCGCAAAAGGAAAAGGCTCAGAAGTTTGCAGACAAAAAAGCGCAGGAAGAAAACGAAAAGCTTCAGAAAAAGCAAGAAGAGCAGGAAAAGAAAGAATCACAGGCTGAGTTGGCTAAAAAAGCTGCCGCACAGGAAAAAATTTCAAAGTGGCAGGAAGAGCAGGAAAAGGCATATCAGGCAGAGCAGGAGGCCGCTAAAAAAGAGGCTAAGGCGCGCGAGGAAGAGCAGAAGGCTTTGCTAGAGCGTGAAGAAAAGCTTCGTAAGCAGCGTGAAGAGGAGCTTGAGGCAGTAGAACGCTTAAAGAAGGCACAAAGATTAGAACATGCCAGACAAAGTGTTGTTACGAGTGACATGAATGAAATTATGGCAGTAATTCAGCGTGCAAAGCAGGAGGATGCCCAGAACGAGCTGCAGGATGAGCTGGCAAAGCAGGTACAGCAGGTGCAGCAGCTTGCCGGGGAGAAGGATTTAGAGCTGGTTTCTGAAATTCCTTCAGATGTTGAAGATGTTGAAGGGGAAGAAAAACTGCAGGTACCTGAGGAGCTTTCCTATATACAGGATGAAACTTTAGAAAATGAAATTTCAGAAAACGAAACTTTAGACACTGAAACTGCAAACACTGAAACTGTAAATACCGAAACTGCAGAGAAAACCTCGGATAGAGAAAACGCTGATGAGACTGTTTGGTTTGAAGCATATCATCCAGAAGAAGAACCGCAGATTTCTGAGTGGGCAGCACCAGTTGCAGAAACGGTGGAAGTAGAGCCAGAGGAAGAAGTTCAAGAAGAGATTCAAGAAGAACCTGAAAAAGAGCCAGAGGAAGAACCTCAAGAAGCAGAAGTCCAGGAAGAATCTGAGGGAGAACCAGAAGAAGAGTCTCAGGAAGAACTTGAGAAAGAGCCAGAAGAGGAAGAGCCTCAGGAAGAATTTGAGGAAGAACCAGAAGAAAAAGAGCCTAAGGAAGAAATTCAAGAAGAACCAGAAGAGGAAGAGCCAGAGGAAGAAGTTCAAGAAGAATCCGAAGAAGAGCCAGAAGAAGAGATTCAAGAAGAACCTGAAGAAAAGCCAGAACAAGAATCTGCTGAGAGCCGTCAAGTGGAGATGACAGCAAATGGTGGACTTCCAATTGTCAATCCGGAGGATATGTCACGTGTATGGCATTTTGCTATTCAGGCGATGCCGGATGAGGATGATATTGAACTGGCACTTGAATATTTAGAGGAACTGGCAGAACGTTCTTCACGTGCAGTTCCTAGATCTGTTGTTAAAATTACAGGTCAGAAGCTGAATCAGAAGGGACTTGTTAAGTCAATTGACAAGCTGCTTGGAAAGACGATTCTGATTGAAGATGCTGCAGACATGAATGAGCGTGTCATCAATGAATTTTGTAAGATCATTGATCCGACTGACAGAAGCTTGCTTGTTGTCTTTATCGATACGCCGGCTTCAATCCGTCATTTGCTTATTGATTACCCACAGCTTGCACAGGTAGTTACGGCTCAATTTGTCCGCGAGACATATTCTGTTACTGAGCTTCTTGAGTATGCAAGAGGATATGCAGATAGAGAGGACAGTGTGTTTGATAAATCAGGTGAGCTGGCACTGATGGAGCGCTTAAAGGTAATTGCAGGCAATCAGGAGCGCAATAAAAAGCGCATTGTTGAGATGATTGTAAATAATGCAATTGAGAAGGCCGAGAAAAAATCTATGCGCAAGCTCTTCCAGAGCAAATATGACAAGAGAGGCTGTCTGATTTTGCGTGATAAGGATTTTGAAGTTGGCTGAAAAAAGAAAGGTGTGATTCTATGAATTGGCTTGTGATAGCGGTAATCGTATTGATTGTACTTGCGACACTGGCTGGTGCAAAAAGAGGACTTGTAAAGACAGTTCTTTCATTTGCGTCCTTTTTTGTAAGCTTGGTAATCATGCTGTTTGTCCGCGAGCCTGTGTCTGATTTTGTGAAAAACCAGACAGGGATTTATGCAGCAATAGAGACTAGTGTTAGTTCATTTGTGGAAGAAAAGACACAAGAGATTCAGGCGGGACAGGCGCAGCTGACAGATAAGGTCATTGATAGCCTGAATCTGCCAGATGTTCTGACAAAATCTTTAGAGCAAAGCAACAGCAAGGCAGTTTATGAGCAGCGTGGCATTCAAAATATAGCAGCCTATATTACGGGATGGCTCACAGATTTGGCATTTGAGGCTGTCTGCTGCATTATCAGTTTCGTTGTTGTATGGATTTTGCTTCGTATTGTAACAATGCTTTTAGCCGGAATTGTGAGACTGCCTGTTTTGCATCAGATTGACTGTATTGCAGGTGCTGTTTGCGGGCTTTTTACTGCGTTGATTATAATATGGATCGGCGGAATTGTTGTGACGGCGTTTGCAGCACAAGATTGGGGGCGCGAGGCACTTTCAATGATTACACAGAGTACGCTGCTGACATTTCTTTATAATAATAATTTTTTGCTAAATGCACTGCTTAAGGCAGTACGCTAATAAAAAATACCCTTCGATCAGTCTGCTCACATAAAGCCTGTCGAGGGGTATTTTTCTAAATAGGTATTGTAAACTTAAGAAGCTAATATCTTTTTCATTCGATTTATTGTATGGCAGTATGCCGGAACAAGGAATAGATCTGCCATGATCCATGCAATTGGACTGGCAATACATATGCCAACAAAGCCAATGAGCGGCACAAGAACAAGACTGGCAATAATTCGTCCAACCATCTCACAGACACCGGCTAAGATTGCCAAGCGGGAATAGCCCATTCCCTGTATGCAAAATCTCACAGTATTGACGAGGCAAAGCGGAATGTAGAAAGCTGTGTTGAAAACTAAAAACTGCTTAACCTGATCAAGAATGGCAGTCTCATCTGCAGATACAAACAGCAGTGCAATTTGTCTTCCAAATAATGATAATACAAAGAAAGCAATAATGGCATAGATGCCGCCTATGAAGCTTGCTGATTTCAAACCTTTTCCAACACGATCAAGCTTTCCAGCACCGACATTTTGACCGGCATATGTTGCCATTGTGGAGCCGAGTGCATCAAACGGGCAGCAGCTAAAGCCAGAGATGCGGCCGGCAGCTGTGACTGCGGCTACGGCCTGAGAACCAAGTGAGTTTACTGCAGTCTGTAAGATAACACTTCCGATTGCGGTAATGGAGTACTGCAGACCCATTGGAATGCCCATGTTGCAAAGAATAATAGCCTGACGTCCTTCAAATTTGATCTCATCTTTTTCGAATTTGAGAATATCATACTGCTTTCTCATATATAAGAAGCACAGAATACCAGAAATCAGCTGGGAAAGAACTGTAGCCCATGCAGCGCCTGCCACTCCCATATGGAAATAAATGATCAGCACCAGATCCAGCACAATGTTTACAGCGCTGGTCAGCACCAGGAAGTAAAGCGGGGTTTTGCTGTCGCCCAAAGCGCGCATGATGGCCGAAACCATATTATAGAGAAAAACAAAAGGAATTCCCGCAAAGATCCAGCCAATGTAGGTGCTGGCACCATCAATAATGTCCGCCGGGGTCTGCATCAGCTCCATAATGGGGCGGGTCAGCGCCACCGTGACAACGGTAAGCACAACACCCCAGGCAATGCACAGCCAGGTTGCATTGGCCACATGGCGGCGCAGGTCGCTGTCATCATGGGCACCAAACAGCTGTGCGATGGGGATAGCAAAGCCGTTGCACATGCCAATAACAAAACCCAGGATCAGATAGTTGACCGAGCCGGTAGCGCCAACTGCCGCCAGCGCGTTGACACCGACAAAACGGCCCACAATGATGGTATCTGCCAGGCTGTAAAACTGCTGGAACAGGTTGCCCAGCATCAGCGGCAGGGTAAACAACAGGATGATTTTGAACGGATTTCCGCTCGTTAAATCTTTGGTCATATGCGTTCCCTCAACAAGATCATTTTTCCACACAAAACAACGCGCAAAAGTAAAAAAGAGGGTGGTTGGCACCCTGTTTTGCTCAAGCGCGGAGTTAATTATACTATAACAAAACAAAAAATCAAGTGGGCTGCAAAGAAAAATATATTCCCCCAAAGCAGCGGCTGAATTGTATGCTTTTACAGCGCCACTGGAGCTCACACCGAACAGCCAACAAGAAAAGCCGCACACCCAAAGGTGTACGGCTTACCTTGGCAGGGGTAGAAGGATTCGAACCCTCGGCACGCGGTTTTGGAGACCGCTGCTCTACCAACTGAGCTATGCCCCTATGTAAAAAGCCCACAGTAGCTAACGTGCTGTGGGCTTTGCTATGGAGCTGTTAGGCAGATTCGAACTGCCGACCTCATCCTTACCAAGGATGCGCTCTACCGACTGAGCTATAACAGCATGTGGCGACCCGGATCAGGCTCGAACTGACGACCTCTAGCGTGACAGGCTAGCGCTCTAACCAACTGAACTACCGGGCCAAACCCTTCGCGCTTTGCATCAGGCTACCGCCTGACCGCTGCGACGCATATTATTATAGCAATCAGGGCGGCCTGTGTCAAGCATATTTTCAAAAAAAATCCAAAAATCTTTTTGCTCTTTTTCTTTTGTCAAAATCGTCCGTTATGCGTTATTTTTATTTCCTTGCTGTCTTAAAAGAACTCTATTGTACAAAAAATATCCTCTGTTCTTTTCAAGTTCACAGTTCTATGTTATACTGACTAACAAACAGCGTTCCCTTTGTTCGTATCGCCATTTCTGCTGTTGCGCAGGCGGCACGGCAAAAGGATCCGCTTGCAACCCACAAAACAGGAGGTACAAATTATGTGGACCCGTTCCCTTTTGAAGTCCAACGCCAAACAGGCGTTGCAAGAGCGGTACTGGCGCAGCGTGGGACTGTGCCTACTTCTTTCCCTGTTGGGCATTGGCTATTCTTTCCCCCGCCTTACGGCGCAATACCGCGTAACGTCTTCCCAACTGAACGGTATGATGAGCGGCCCGGTGTGGCAGGGCAACGCCGGCGGTGGATACACCAGCGGCAATGAGGAGTATCTTTTGCAGGCATTGGCCCCCTTTGCCGGGGTGGTGATTATCGTAATGTTGATCGCTGCCGCAATCAGCCTATGCTGGGCAGCGTTCCTCATCAACCCGCTGACAGTCGGCCGCAACCGCTATTTTATGGAAAGCCGCCAGTCGGCAACACCGTTCAGCACCGTCACTTCGATCTTCCGCACCCCGTATCTGAATGTTGTTAAAGTTATGCTGCTGACCAACTTGAAAATTGCGCTGGGTTCCCTTTTGATCATTCCCGGCATTTACTGGTCTTATTGCTACATGCAGGTCGGCTACCTGATGGCCGAAAACCCCTACCTGACCACCGGCCGCGCCATGGAGCTGAGCAAGCAGATGATGGACGGTGAAAAGTGGAACACCTTTGTGCTCCAGCTTTCCTTTATTGGCTGGGACTTGTTGTGCAGCATTACCTTTGGCATTGGTTTCATCTTCCTGGAGCCTTATGTACAGGCCACTTTCGCAGAGCTTTACGCTGCACTGCGCGCCAAGGCGCTTGCCAACGGATACACCAATGAGTATGAACTGGGCGGCTTCGTGCGCCACTGATTATAAACAATAAAACAATAAAAACAAATCCGGACTGTGGATCATTTCCATAGCCCGGATTTGTTTACTTGTGCAATTTTGACGGTATATAACTCAAGCTTTGCCTGATTCATTCACAGCCGCTGCGCTGGGGTGATCAGAAGGATGCTTGGCAAACAGCGTCTTCAGGGCAAGCGGAGTGGCAACAGAAGATACGATGATCAGCAGAATAACAGCGGTAAAGTAGACAGCGTCCACCATGCCGACTGCAAGGCCCTTTTGTGCCACAATCAAAGCAACCTCGCCGCGGGTCATCATGCCAACGCCAACCTTGAGGGAATCTGCCCAGTTGAACTTGCAGATCTTTGCTGCAAAACCGCAGCCAATGATCTTGGTGATAAGTGCCACAATGACAAAGCAGACACAGAACAGCAGGATATCGGGAGTCAGGCCGCTGATATCGGTTTTGAGGCCGATGGAAGCAAAGAACACCGGAGCAAACATCATATAGTTGCTGATTTCGACACGGCGCTCCACATAGGGTGCATCATGAATGTTGCACAGCACGATACCAGCAATGTAAGCACCGGTAATATCGGCAATGCCAAAGTACTGCTCTGCAATGTAAGCCATGGCAAAGCAGAAGCCAAGGCTGGCAATGGTAATGCGCTGGGTGTGGGGGTTACGGTTATCCAGCCAGGTCATGGCCTTGTACAGCACAAAACCGACAATGACCGCCACCACAAAGAACAGCACCGTGTTGATCAACACCTGGCCGATGCTGGTACCGCCTTCTTCGCCGCTGCCGGCCCCCAGAACGCAGGTAAGCACCACAATGCCGATAACGTCATCAATCACGGCTGCGCTGACGATGGTGGTGCCCAGGAAGCCTTTCAGCTGGCCAAGCTCCTGCAGGGTTGCCACCGTGATGGAAACGCTGGTTGCCGTCATAATGGTGCCGATGAATAATGCTTTATAAAATTCCGGACTGCCGATAGCACCCAGACCATAGAACGCACCATACAGCAGCGTACCGCCCACCAAGGGAACAAAAACACCCACGCAGGCAACCAGAGTTGCAATGGGGCCGGCTTTCATCAACTGCTTCAGGTTGGTGCCAAGGCCGGTGGAGAACATCAGCAAAATAACGCCGATTTCCGCAAAGACCGAGATGGTATCGCTGAGCTGAACAACCCCCAGCAAAGAGGGGCCAATCAGCAAACCGGCGATGATCTCGCCCACCACTTGGGGTGCCTTGAGTTTGCGGGCAATCAGGCCAAAAAACTTAGCCGCAATCAATATGATTGCAAGATCCCGGAAGAATAGATACATAATGATAGAACCTCCTTTTCAGCACGGCATAGCTGATATGGCTTTTTGGTTCATACAGTGGTACTTGCCATCCGCCCAGTCTCCCCAGCCAAAAGGTGCCGGAGCCGTGTTCTCTTATGTTTTACCACGCTGTTCATATTTTTTCAAGATCTTTGTCACAGAAATGTCAATTTTCATCTGTATGCACAAATGTCTTGCACAAACGGGGCGTTTGCGGGGCAGTTCATGCCATATTGTGGTTGCGGCAAAAAGGGCATGTGCTTGTACCCTCCTTTGGATTTCAGATCATTTTTACAAAAAACTTCTTCCATATGTTCTTTTTTTCTTTTTTAAAATTTATTTAAAAAAAATTGATTTTTTTTAAAATATTGCTTGACAATCCCAGATGTGCTTGCTATAATATAATACATCGTCAGGTGAGGCGATACAGCAGAATAGATGGAAAGATGGCTGAGCTGGTCTAAGGCGCACGACTGGAAATCGTGTAGGGCCCATAAAGCCCTCAAGGGTTCGAATCCCTTTCTTTCCGCCACAGAAAAGCTACATTCAATTTGGATGTAGCTTTTTTGTTTTACAATTTTACATGTTATCAGTGCGGCCCTTTTTGTGGCATAATAAAGCCACGAAAGGAGCTGAGCTTATGCCCGAAATTATCCCAATTCGTGATCTGAAAAATACCAATGCGATTTCGCAGCGCTGCCACGAAACGCAGGAACCCATCTTTGTGACAAAAAGCGGTTATGGGGATATGGTTATCATGAGCATAAGGGCTCCTCGGATGTTGTCCGGGGAGTTTTTATTTATATCGTCTCGTATATTTTTCTTGGCACATTGCTGATTATATCGACTATTATAACAACAGCAGAATTCAAGCTAAAACAAAATGGATGCCTCCCTCCACATTCAGAGAAGCATCCATGATGGATTCTTAAGGCAATACCGCATAATTCTAAGTGCCGATACGGCGAGCGAGGTGCGGCAG
>ENA-OPCN01000867-OPCN01000867.1-human-gut-metagenome-genome-assembly--contig:-NODE-867-length-23800-cov-2.619288_pt1 | contig 23800 bp, 14 predicted proteins | sample MGYA00241567_ERZ501485 | MGnify/ENA primary metagenome ERZ501485 (study PRJEB25962, sample SAMEA2042579) | human gut metagenome | biome: human gut; feature: human-associated habitat; material: faeces...
GCAGCTGCGGGTACAGAAGGTGCTGGAGTGCGCCGACCGTACCTTTGAGCCGGAGAAAATCCAGATGCCATCTCATGGTGCGATCGTCATTGCCATTGATCTGTCCGGCAGTATGAGCAGTGTCTTGAATCAGGCGAAGGATTTCATCTACGACTTTGTCAAGAAGTTCTCGTCGGACGCTGTTTCCATCGGCATGGTTGGCTTTGCCTCTCGGGAAAAGAAAATCTGTGACCTGACCAATGACCGAAACCAGTTCCGCAGTCTGGTGCGGAAGATGGAGGTCGGCGATACTTTGGGCTACGGCACGAGCGCCAACCCCATGGATCATGCATATCAGATGCTGAAAGCGGAGGCAAGCCGTAAAACACTGAAATATGCCTATACCATCGTTCTCACAGACGGTGAGTGGACATCGGATGCTGCACGGGATGCTATTTCGGACAAAAAGAAATATGTGGCAAGCGGTTTTGAAATCGTTGCGCAGGGTTTTGGCGATGCAAACGAGAAGTTTATCAAAAATCTGGCGACCCGAACCGATCTGTCCGGCGTTGGAAATCTGTCCAATCTGGGCTATGCAATGACCAACATTGCACAGGTACTGAATTCCTCCCACTGAGTATGCGGGAGCAGTCCTGCATAAAGATTCAGAAAAGTATCGGGGAAAGGAAAAGTGTAAATGATCAAGTATAGTGAAGACGCAAATTTGTACGTGGAAACTCGTTCTCCTATGGAAAAATGTTCTCCTCCGGCACCGGTAAAGGTGACGGCATATCGGCAGATCGCCATGAAGCTCGCTGATGGTGTCACGCCGGAAATCACGGAGCGCATGCTGAACGACAATTACCACGAGGCGCTTCGACTGTTGGAAGAGGATGTGTGTCAGGTTTATCGGCTGCTGAGCGGAAAGGGCGGCGTGACGCAGGAGGAGTGGGACTTTATTGTTGACAATGTGAAAAAGGGAAATTATATGTTCCAGAACATTGTCCTCCAGCTGGGAACGCCTATGAATCCGGTCATCGGCGCCACGGGAACACCGGCGCAGAAGCGGGAGACAACGGAAAAATTCCTGAAGCAGATTCTCAGCAAACACGGCATCTCGCTGCAAATCGTTCCGCCAATTCCGGGGGATTACCTTTATGAAAAGACGGAGGACTATCTGCGCAGTCTGGCAGCTGCTCTAAAGATCCACATGGAATTCAAAAGCATTGAAACTCATCTGGAATCCTGCGACTACGTCAAAACCAAAAAGCGGCTGCACTATATCACGATCTACGACTTTTTAAAATACCATCTGGGCTGCAATAAAATTCCGAACAAACAGGAACTGATTCAGCTGCTGCAAGGCTGTAAGGATCACGATGTGCTGGGAATTCGTCTGTCCGTGGACGAGATCCAGAAGATTCCGGGGGACTTTTTCGCAGAGTACGAGCGCTATCGGGATTTCAAGATGATTCAGGTCATGGGACGCTGGTTCGGAAAGTCCACTGTGCGCTGTATTAGTTCGGCAGCGTACCGCTATTTTGCCGACCAGATCGACGAAAATCTGCTCAACGATGCGCTGCACTATATGAAAGTGCACACTGCCACCTTGGTGCCGAAAAAGAGCGTTTCCAGATTTGAGGGAACCAGTGCGATTTTCCGGTATTCTGTGGAGGGCTTCACCGGCCGGCAGCTCTGGGCAACGCTGGACACCAACGGCTATGCCAAGGATTATCGCCAGACTGCGAAGCTGATCAAAGATGTTGGCATTCAGGGCTTTCGGGCGGATAATCTGCAAATGGGAAAGACGTACTACGCTAGTTTGTGGGAGATGAACGATGACGACGATGTGGTGAAGCTGGGTGACCTGCCGGCAGTAACTCCGGGAATCAACTGGCCAGATGTGAAGTCCGTCCAGAAGATGCAGTCCGATCGCTCTCTGCGTCTGACCGTTGAGTTTGCCAACCGAAGCCAGATAGCGCAGTTCCAGTATATCGCTTGCGTCAAAGCGGGAACAGCGAGAATCCAAAGTCCGAAAGACGGCATGAGACTTATGGGAACGGTCAGCGGAAATAGCATTTCTTTTCAGGCACGGAATCTCCAGTATGACCAGCCCTATCAGATCTGTGTCTTTGCGGTGGATCGCAGCGGAAAATATGGAAAGCGCATCGTCCCCGATTTCTCGTATACGCCAGTGGAAAAGGAGATGCTGCGTGTCATTCGAAAAGAGGGACGGCGGGTCGATGAAGTCAATCTGGACTTCGACGGGAACCAGTGGCCAAGTTCGGAACTGCCGGATGGGACAATTATCCAGTTCGCCTGCCGTACTGACCGCTTCCCCAAGGATATGAATGACAGCGATCCTGGCTACGAAATCGCACCGCTGGGGAAAGTGTCCTATTCTGGCGGCGCATTCAAAGTCAAAATTCGAAAGAACGGCGGGTCGTCTGCCGTGCTGTTCCTCTGCGGATGGATCAAGAGCGGAAACGCTGCCGGAACCTTGGTGGTTCGAAATGCGCTGTATGAGATCAATTATCACCGTCAGAAAGAGGGCATGTTCGGGCACAAGTATTCCGTGACGTTCCACGTTGCCAGCCATATTCCACGCATCCCCCGCCTAAGCTTTGTCGCTTACAATCGGGGCGGAAATATGGTTGCCTCCGGAACGTTCGACTCCCAGAAGATTGACAGTAAGGGAACGCCTGTTCAGGATGTGCGCTATGAATTTACCGCTACCGGAAAGGTAGCAGGCTTTGTGATCCGGCCGGAAAATCTCGCAGAACGCCGTCTGTTCTATTTTCGGGAGGTCTGAGAGATGGGTAAGATGTATCGCTATCCCCACGATTACTGTCCCTATTGCTATCATAAAATCGAGACATATTCGTTCTATTGCCCAAAGTGTGCTGGACAGCATCCGGAAACTGCGGTCACGCAGCCGGATAAGAACATTCCGCTGGATTATCGGGGGATTCCTCTGTGCAGCAACTGCGGCAGTGTCATGCGAATCTGCTGCTCCAACGATGCCTGCCGGAATCAAAACAACATCATTCCGCCGGAACCCACTGCTGTGGTAGCCATCGCCGGCTTCTCAAGCTCCGGAAAGAGCACCTATCTGCTTGACGTGGTAGCGTCCAAATCCAGCGAGACTGGTGTGCTGGTGTCTGCCAAAAGCCACGCACTGATCGAGTGGCGGGAACAAAATCTGCATCGGATTCAACAGTCGGATGTGCTGGACAGCACGCAGAAGCATGCGGATAACTTTTCCTCCGTGGTGGGGTTCCAGTCTGTTGCCAAAAAAGACTGCGAGGAGATCATCCTGTCGCTGACAGATCGTCCCGGTGAGGAATCGCAGGAGATGGAACGGCTTGCCAGCTTGAACTATCTGTTTTGTGCGGATTACATCATTTTGCTTTTGGATTTGCTGAACCTTCCCGGAATGTCGGAGGAACTTCGGGCAAAGGACATCGACTTTCCGCAGCAGGAGGCGACCGCCCAGAGCAATGAGATCGCCATCGAAAATATCATCGGTGCACTGGAACAGCAGCAGGGCAAAAAGGGAAAAAAGATTCCGCTGTTTATCGGCGTTGCCAAGTGGGACTATGCGGAAAAAGCCGATTTGTGCCCGCCGGGCTTTTCTATCGGATGCGAGGGCGCAGATACCACGGCGGTTTTGGATGCCAAGGGACGGCTGGATAAGAAGCGCTGGAATCTGAACAGCAATCTGATTCGAAATTTTCTGATGCAGCACAACGAGGAAAATCTGGTCAACAAAGCGGAACGCTATTTCAAGACCGTGAATTACTACGCTTTCTCCTGCTTTGGTGCTGCACCGCAGGTCAAAAGCGGCATTGTAACACCGCCCATCCACCATCCGCGCCATATTATGGATCCGTTTTACTGGATCATGAAGGATATGCATGCACTGTAAAAGGAGTGATTGAATCGTGGAGCAATCGATCTATACGTATTGTTTTAAAGACTATGACAGCGGAAATCGTGGTTGGGGCTTCTACTCGTTTTCGGACGGCATGGCAGCCTACTTTCACCGTGCGCCGGAACTTCAGACCATGGCGGACGGGAGAAACTACTGCGTTCCATCCAATTCCGAAGTATGGAAAGTGAATCCCATCACAGACTATGATCGTGATATTGTACAGGAAGCGCAGAGCATTGCACAATACCATCCGCAGCGGTTTTCCTATCAGAAGCTGGAGATCTCCCACGAGGAGACCGCTGTCTTTGTTTTTGGAAAGAATCTGGGACGGGAAATCGTCAGCGAGGGACGTGCCGGAAACAAGCTGGTCTATACGCTGGTAGGCAGCATGCGGGAGGTTCTGGATTATCCCTGCTTTTACGGTGACAATGCGTTTTTCCAGAACAAACTGACACGCTCGTATTTCGTCAACGGCAATCGGGATAGCCGTGCAGCAGCATTGCCGCCGGTTTCTCTGATTGCTGGAAAACGTGTGACACGGGAGTCGGTACACGCATTTTTGCAGGCTGATTCCAACCGCATGGAATATCTGGCAAGCCTGTTCTATGCGCTGTTGCAGGAGCGCTCCGGCGGAAATCGTCCCATTCTGATCTGCGATAAAAAGGAAAACATCATCTTCTGGATCGCAGCTGTTACGCTGCTGTTTCCCTTGGAGATCGCCAAGAACATCTCGTTTAACACCTATGACGGACTTGGAGAGACATCTGTCCCGCAGATTCCTGCGCAAATGGCACTGTGCGGCGTATATTCCCCCACAGTCAACGGTGCGCCGGAAAGTCATGCTACCAATTACGATGCCGGAGCATTCCAGAATCGGAAAGATGTGGTGCTGTTTGACTTGGAGTGCCTGCTGCTTCCCACAATAAAAACCGATGCGTTTCTGCCGGTGATTCGTGCATTTTGCCAGGGAGATGAGAAGCTGCTTCAGGAATATCACCAATACCTGATGCATAACACGACCTACCGGGATTACGGCACGGAGTACACTGCATTTTATCCGGTTGGCACGGAGCGTGCAGCGCTGTTCCCGTACTATTCCAGAGAGGTGCAGGAGAAGATGCTGCATGCCGTGTATCCGTCCAAACTGTTCAGTGCTTCGCTCAGTGATGCGGAATTGCAGGATGCCATTGTCGTTTTGCGGAGCAGCCTGAAAAACGGACTGCTCTCTCGGGAACAGTTGCTGAATGAAATTTGGCGCTATGCTGCGGATGCGCTGAAAGATGCGGAGGATGATTTCCAGCATCTGATACAGCTGGAGGCAGTTTGCCAACTGGTGGGCTATTCCACAGAGACGATAATCCGTATGTATTTCTGCCAGAAGCCAAAGCAGTGGTGCGAGTATTTTGCTTCCATGAAAAAATGCTCGGAAAACAAGCTGATTCTCTTGCTGAAGCTGCTGGATCTGAGTCGTCCGGAGGAGCAGGAGGCATTTCAAATTTTGGCAAGGCTCCTGTCAGAGTCGGAGAATGGAAAGGCGAAGGTCAAGCAGTTCCTCTCCAGGCAGCTGGAACGGCTTTTCGGCGTTGCGCAGCCGACAGTTTCTCCGCAGATGGCGTTGGATCTTCTGAGCGCCAGCGATTGTGCAACGGTATTTTCACAGCATCTGGCCAAACTGTACATGCAGTGGAATCCGAACTATCAGGAGCAGGCATTTTCAATTCTGGAGAGTTCCTACCTGGGGGATGCATTTGTCCACGCCCTGCAGGAGATGATCTGGAGCCAGCCGGATGCTTTTCAGAGAGCGTATCAGACCATCGAGATGATGCAGCGGCATGGCAGCCGTTTCACGGCAAGCTGGGAAGAACATTTTCATCAGAATCTTTCTCAGACGCCTTTACAATATCAGTTTGAATGGACGATTTTGCTGCTCCAAAACGGCGCTTGGGGATATTCTCTGGAGTTTTCAAAACTTGTGGAGAATTTGCTGCTGCAGGTGCCGTTCCACTCGGAGAAAGAACTTGCAGGCTTCTCGCTGCTGATCTGCTGCCGTATTGCGTCGCTGGGCGGTACGCAATATCCCATTTTTCTGATTTATGGAGCAGTAAAGCGTTCCGGCATTAAATTCAAGAGCTGGAAAAGAGTAGCAGAAGTCGTGTCGTGTACAGAATTTCCGCCGGAATTGGTGCAGTGTATGCGGGAAATACTGGTGAACGCCGTTCAGCGCTTTTTTGACGAAGAAAAGGACGCTGGACATGAGCCGAGCGAGGAAACCCGAAGTGTTCTGAAAAAATTCAAGTTTTTCGGCAGGAAATAGGCGCAAATTCCAGCGAAAAAACGCATTCTTTCCAGAAGTTCCAGTCCCATGCACAAAAAACGAAAAAAACTACCTCTCATAGAATCTTCCGTTTTTGTCATACTATTAATGCAGCACGAAAGCCGCTGAAATTTAGGCGCAGCTGCAAAAAGTCAAAAACCAAAAGAATGAAAAAGGAGATGTCATCATGAAGGGTGAATTTACGCAGAAGGGCAAGGAAGCTATGGAACGTTTTAAGATGGAGTCTGCAAGCGAAGTTGGCGTGACTTTGAAGCAGGGCTATAACGGCGATCTGACTGCACGGGAAGCCGGCTCTATCGGCGGACAGATGGTCAAGAAAATGATTGACGCCTACAAGATGCAGTAACATCTGTAGGATTCCGGAGATTATAAAAAACAAAGACAGATGCACTGTGTTTTACAATGCATCTGTTTTTTTGTTATGATGTTTGTCATTTTTTTCTTTCGATTCCATCGAAAAATATTAAAAAATAGTTAAATCTGTACAAGCGTATTGACTTTTAAAATAAAAGTATGTTAAAATAGCCTACGTCAGGCTGGCTTTGTGTCTTTTCGTAAGCATCTTTGCGATACAATTCTTATGATGCTTTATGAAAGTATTTGAATATTCATCTTTTTGGAAATTTAAATTTTCGCAGCACAGAACCGGTACAAGAAATAACATATTTTTACAGGAAAGGAAGACAGATGAAAGGGAAAATTTGGGGGCACTCACGAGTCAAACGCTTTTTAGCTGGTTTGAGTGCGATGACAATCTTAGCGGGGACAATTCCGTTTGCAGCGTATGGCTCACTGACGATGGCAGCGCATGCAGAAGAAGCTGGTATCGGCGAACAGGAGGAAAATCCGTTTTTGGTTTCCTCTGCAACGACAAAGTTCAACCTTACTGGCGGGATCATGAACGATAGTTCATTTGTGGTCAGCAATGGCATATGCAGTTTGTCTGACGATGCCGAACCGACCTGCATTCCCAATCCGGAACCGCCGGTAAACTCTAACCTCGTATTTGCCGGCTGGGCCAATACTGCTGGAGAGATCGTAACCGAGTTTCAGGAGAATATGACTTATTATGCAAATTGGAAATATGGCACGACCAGCGAAACCAACCACATTTCTAATTTGACATATCTGCTGTTGAATCGGAATAGCAATTTTTTTGATTTGCGGGGAAATGGCGGATCTCTCAGAACAACATACGGAGATGCTGGCTATAACTTGTACTATAAGTATAAGATCGACGAAATTTCTGCAAATATCAGAAGCAACATTACCGCTTTTGATGCGCAGAATGCAGAGTATTGTATTGGTAATCAGATTTATGTGACACCGATTTTCTCGTTTAGTGATTCCAAAGGAAAAATTTCGGAGAATGAGCAGGAAAATGCCTTTGTGAAGATCACCTACGTCATTCAGAACAGAAGTGAAAATCCGGTGACGGAGTTCGGACTTGCCAGCACTGCAGATGTTATGATCGGCGGCAATGACCATGCAGCAATTTATGGCTACAGCGCCGATCAGACGCCAGTTACCAGTGAAAATCACACCATGTTTTCCAATGTGCCAAATATTGAGATGCATGATGGTTCTGGAAACATCTTCAGTCTTTCTCTGTCTGATGATGGCGACTGTTGGTGGGGCGTTTATAGCAGCAGAACACAAAATGCTTATACTGGACACAACGGTTCTAATTATTCTACGGGCTATGATTCCGGTATCTCGTATTCCTGGCAGAACATCAATCTTGCGCCGGGAGAAACTGTTTTCAGAAGTGCTGTTTTTGCCGCAGGAGATATTCACTTGTTCCGCAAGCATGCCTATGATGCAAATGGCTATTGTTTTGGCGGTGCGGACTGTGAACTTGCTATCGATCATGCTGATGAAAACAGTGTCATTTATCAGGCACCCATTTTCACAAACCAAACTTATGAGGTTCGGAATTCCGGTCAGCTTTTGTGGTTGTCTCAGCACATGAATGACGGAAGTGTTGTAGGAAATGCAAATATCAAACTGATGCACGATCTTGTTTTTCCGGATGATAGTCGAATTTCTTGGAAACCAATCAGAAACTATTCGGGAACTTTCGATGGACAGGGCTTTTCTATCAGCGGAATGCAATACACTTCTGAAGGAGAGGAAGATTGCGGTGGTATTTTTGGAACATTGAGCGGTGCCACTGTGCGGAACCTCGGTGTGATCAATTCCACATTTGAGAGCAGCAGCGGAAACACCGGTTCTATTGCCGGAAACGCAGCCGGTAATACAAGACTGGAAAATGTCTATAGCCTTGCAGCTGTCACTGGAACCAAAGCAGCTGGTCTTGTGTATGAAATTAGCGATTCAATCGTGAGCAGCGTACTTTGTGCAGGTGCTTCTGACTCAGGGCACATGATATATGGAAACAGTACTGCATCGACATTCCAGAGTTGCTATTATCTGTCGGAGGAATCGGCTTATTCGGATTCTGGAATGCAGAATATTCTGTCGGATGATCTCTTTTCTGGCATGGTGGCTTACCAACTTGGATGGAACCAGAATATCGGAGAAGAGGATTACCCGGTCCTGAATGGTGATGCAAAGGTCTATCGTTATACCATCAATCACTCCTGCAGTGAAGCCAATCCGATGCCAGAACTCAGCTATACCAATGATGAGTCTCAGAACGGTAAGGTCGTCAAGATCGAACACGAATATGACTGGGGCGAGTTGGTAACGCCGGCGACCTGTACTGAAAATGAGTGCTGGAATCGGAAGTGTGTCAATTGCGGTGAGGTTACTTCTGAAACATTTGAACGTGTGGAAGAAGGTCATCTTGCGACAGGACACACCTATGACTGGGGGCGTGTTGTTTCTCCCAACACCTGCACAGAAAATGCTGTGTGGGCAAAAAAATGTGTGAAATGCGGCGAAGAGCTGGAAGAAACGTTTGAACGTACGGATGGGGACAATGCTTCCAAGGGACATCGGTACGAGTGGAGGCGAATGATAAAGCCGGCAACTTGTACGGAAAACGCAGTTTGGGAGAAGTATTGTGTCAATTGCGGTGATGTATTGCCGGAAACCTTTGAACGTACAGATGGTGATAACGCTGCAACAGGACATAAATATCGCTGGGGCGATATGGTAAGCGCAGCAACCTGTACCGAGAATGCTGTCTGGACGAAGAAGTGCGTTAACTGTGGAGAAACATTGGAAGGAACCTTTGAACGTACTGACGGCGACAATGAAGCCAAGGGACACAGATACGACTGGGGCGACATGATAAGCGCAGCAACCTGCACAGAGAATGCTGTCTGGACAAAGAAGTGCGTCAACTGTGGAGAAGCATTGGAAGGAACCTTTGAGCGTACGGACGGTGACAATGCTGCCAAGGGACATCACTATGACTGGGATTGTATGGTGCACGAAGCAACTTGTACGAACAATGCGGTTTGGACGAAAAAATGTGTTGATTGCGGACTTGTACTGGAAGGAACTTTGGAGCGCAACGATGGGGAGAATGCCGCAAAAGGTCATCAGTATGAATGGTTCAAAATGATTTCGCCGGCAGACTGCACTCACGCTGCACTTTGGATCAAAAAGTGTGCGGAATGTGATGCAGTATCAGATGATACCTTTGAGCGCACTGATGGCGGAAATGCTGCCAAAGGTCACACCTACGGAAATGATAGCATTTGTACTGTGTGCGGACAACGGGATCCATCTGTGCCAGTCACTACTACGACTACAGCAGCGCCTGCTGGCGTTGGAACAACAGTTTCTACCTCCAAAACAACCACAACTACCGCAGCAGCAACGACTGAACCGTATGCAAGAGTAACATCTACTTACGATAAAACCGTAGAGGATACTGTCAAGAAAGAGGAAAATCGTAAGCTGAATATCGTAGGGGATATGACTGTTACGCCGATGTCAAAATCGGATATCATCGCAGCGGGAATTGATCTCTCTGATCCGGGCAACTATCACTGTTACAATTACTCTATCGAGATGGATTTCGAAGATGTCCCCATGATTTTCACCAAGTATGAGGCTGTTCCGTCAACGCCGTCTGCACCAGAAAAGAAGAAAATTGTGATATCTCCGCCATCAGGCTCCGGCGGGCCGGTTGAGATTCCGTCTGGCGGAAATACGTACGTTCCGGAAATCGGCGCAAGTGTCGGATACTATGAATACGAGTCGCAGGAGATGTTTATCATCATTTATGGCGAGAGTAAATGGCTGAAGGAATTCTATGATGTACAATTGGTACTTTTCAATAGCGACAGCGAGTCGCTGAAAGACTGTACTGCAACACTGAATGTTCCCAGCGGTCTGACTCTGTGCAACAGCTCACAGACTAAGTTCATTGGCGATTTGGCTGCCGGTGCTGTCAGCGATATCCACTGGTATCTGAGAGGCGATGAGGCAGGCGATTATTCTCTGAGCGCAAGAGTGGTAGGCGAAAATGATGGAGATGCATTCTCTTATGACTTCCACTCCAAGAATAATCTCCATGTTTATGCCGGAAGCGCATTGAAAATGACAATCGAAGCGCCTAATTATTCCTGCTATGGGGATAAGTATGAGATGAAGATCGCATTAACTAATGTTTCGGATAAGCCGATTTACGATTTGGAAAACAAGGTGAAAAATGTCGAGCACGGGTACTATTACTATAAGACTGTAAATGATCACGGGATAGTGACAAACACATCTGGAAAACGGATTCTAAGCAGTGGCGGTGCTACCAGCATTTCCGTGGAAGAGTTGAAACCTGGAGAATCGGCAGTCATTGAACTTTCAATTACAGATCTTTGGAAATCGCCCTATCAGAAGAATTTGGAACTGAGTAAGCTGTTCTTTGATGCGCTGAGCATTGGTTTGAGCGAGATGCCGTTGGCACAGTTCTGCGCAAGCCTTGCTGCGAGTACGGTGGATGGAATTACTGTGGTGCACATGCTGAACAATGTTGTGGTCACGACATTGGAGGGTTCTACAACAGAAATTCCATATGAAGTGGTAACTTCGAGCTTTACCGATGATTTTATCGATGACCACGCTTTTAGCTTTAGTGGTGCAGTAATCGATGCAGCTGTAGGTTCCTATGGTTCTGATGGCGTACAAAAAATTTACTATAATGGAAAGTGCTACATTAAGAAAATGGAATTTTATGCAGATTTAGTTCGGCAAATGGCGATTGACTATCAAAAAATTTTAGATGGTGCCATGACACAGGAAGCATATGACAGAAAGTATAATCTGGACTATCTGGAACACACCACTGGTGTCAAACTGGATAAGGATGACATTTGGGATTATATTCAAGATGTGATATCTGCTACCGGAATTGATGACATCGATTTCAACGGCAAGCAGCTTCCGATTTCAGATACAGTTACCATCGGCAGAGATCTGTACAAAATTTTCAGTAAACCAAAGGAAGAAATCAACGCAAAGATTTATGTCACAGACAAAAATGGAAATATCATTTCCTACAATGATGGCGAGAAAACTACAAACTCAGTACGCCGTGCCAAGGCCAAAATTCAGATGATGTCTGCTGCATCTGCGGCAGAACCGACCTATGAGTTTAAGGTTTTGAGCGGGGACTATACGTATGCTGATGGTGTATATACACTGACAAGCGATGCACTGATTGACATCAAACCTCTGGTTGCGAATGAAGAGGCCGTGGTTCATATCGAGTATTCTGATGGCTACCAAGCAGAGTATCCGATGATTTCCGTTCCGGAGCATGAGTGCAAGGGTGGAAACTATCAGGTAATTGCACCGCCGGATAGCGCAAATTACGGAACTGCTGCACAATACTGCGAGACTTGCGGAAAATTTATCAACTCTAAGAAAATCGCTAAGGTTTGCACTGCAATGCTCAGTAACGGTGAAATCTTCCAGAATGTCTACGATGCGGCAAGATACGCCGGGGAATCCGGCGAGGAAGTGGAACTGTCGATATTCGGTGAAATTACGCTGAATCAAGATCTGAATCTTTCGGACAATGTTCAACTTGTGGTGACACCATATGCGAATCTCACATTTGAAAACTCGGCAAAGATTCTCTCCAACCGTGAGGTGCTGGATTACACGAATTCTGTTTCGGAAGAAGTGTATGAAACTGTGACCTTGAATTACTGGGAGGGACGTACAGAAACGCTTTGTTTCAAGTATGGTACAGAGGTTACGGAACTTCCGGTGCAGGGAGATGTCTGCGGTTTCAGCGGATGGTATTCCGATGGTGACTATACAGAGCCTTTTGTTCCGTTTACTGCCGGAGCAGGCGAACATCCCCATGTCTACTATTCTGATGCTGAACACATCTTCGGCAGTAATGGAACATGCAAGACCTGTGGAGAGCTGAAAAACGGACGGGATTCCTTTACTAAGGTTGGTGTTTCTGTGGCAGATATGGTGACATTGAAGTTCGTCGCAGAAATTTCGGAAAATGCAGCAAACGATACGAATGCGTATGTTGAATTTACATTTCCCGACGGGAAAGCACAGACGGTTCGCTTTGCATCTGCACTGCAAAATGCCGATGGTACCTATGTATTCCGCTGCAAAATTCCGCTGAACCGACTGTCGGATACCATCAAGGCGCAGATCTGTTACTCGGATGGGACAAGAGGTTCTTATTTGGAATATAGTGTAAAACAGTATACCGATTACATTCTACAGCACCAGGAGAACTACGATAGTTCTGTTACAGAGAGTATCCAGGCACTTTTGAATCTCGGCGGATACATTCAGATGTATTCCGGATATCATGCAGACGCACCGATTAATCAGGAATTGAATCTGCCTTTGGATGATGTAAATGTTGTCATTGGCGATGAATACAAAGCCGTGAAAGAAGGACACAGCGACAACATTCAGGTAAAGGGAGCAAGTCTTTCTATTTCGGAGCAGGCATCGATCAACATTCAGTTTGCATTGAAAGATGGCGCAGATATTCAGGACTATACCTTTACTGTGGACGGAAAAACAGTTCCGGTCAAGAAATCTGGAAATTACTATGTTATTTCTCTCAAGGGAATTGCACCGCAGAATTATGATAAGATGTACCAGTTCAAAGTGGCATCCAAGACGCAGCCGGCGCAGGATTATGTGACATTGTCCTATAGCTGCTTCACCTATGCGAGGACAGTACTGGATAGCAGCTTTGAAAGCAATGTGACCAACCTTATCAAGGCGATGTATTTCTATCATCAGGGAATCGAAAACTATATGAGTTACTCTAAGGCTGCATAAGCAAACAAAAATAAACAGATTCCTATATCATGAAAGCGCTTCTGCGAAACAGCTGTCTGTTCCACGGGAGCGCTTTTGTTATCAACGAAATAGAATTGTTGGAATTTTAATCGATTTCTCTTACTGTTCCATCACTGGCACCAAAACCGTCGGCACATCGAATCGATTCATTCCTGTATCAAAACGAAGCACAGAGTACCGGGAGCCGATCATTTCGTTTTGATACAGCGCATCGCTTTTTTTCTGGTCAAAATAATGAAAACTCATCAGAAGCTTCACATCCTCCTGATACTGTTTCAGTGCCTCCAGATTTTCATAGAAGCTCTCCCGAAGCTGCAGAACACGTTCGTTTGTCAAATGACGGCAAGCGGCAGAGAGCCTCAGATGAATTTCGTCCTCCTCGCAATAAAAATGCTCCTGATCCGGCACGCACGTTTCTTCTCCGGCAGGATACACTTTCCCATCCGACAGATGGAGAAAATACGGCTTGCCATTCTTGAAATAGGTAACGTCCATGACGCTGATGTTTCCCACATCCATTGCCTTTGCGAATTTCTCGTCAAATATGTCATAAAACAAGTCTTCATCTGCCCACGACAGATCCGGAAGTACCTCCTCTTTTTTCTCATCGAACAGCGCCATCCAGGTTTTCAGCTTCATTGTCAGATGAATGAAAAAGTTTTGATCTGTAACCCACTCGCCTTTGCCAAATTCTGCAAGACTGATTTCCTGATACTTTGCCGCACCATAAACTGCATAGTTATAACCATAATCGTCGCTGGAAGTTTCGAAGGCAAAGGAACCGTTGTTGAGCGTGTCCACCTTTTTCAGGTCCTCGTACAGCTGATTTCCAAGCTGAAAAGCCAATTGGGTATAGTTGGAATCCATCTCGTATTCCGTGTAGTCGGGCTGTTCGTCCTTGTGGAAACCAGCGAACAAGTCGCCTTCTGAGTTTTCTTCCGCCCATTTCTGTTCCGTCTCCTGAAAACGCTTCTCCAGCAGCTGCAAAAGCTCCAGTGCCTCTTTCGTGTCTGTGTAAATGCGGATTTTTGCTTCAAACCATCCAAATGCATTCATTTTAATTCCTCCATGTTCCTTTTTTTGTCATGATATTCTTTGAATTATGATTTGTTTTTGTTTTCAAATGCATTATACCAGCTTGGATATGAAATTTCTGTATTTCAAATATAAAATATAAAAAAATTGCAAATACCAATAAAGATTCGCAATACCCCTTGACAAATCATGCGGATTCTGGTATATTGCAATTGTCAGAATGTGATCGGAAAACGTAAGAATCACTGTGGGAAGCTTGTGACGGATTGCGTGAAAATTCAATATTTAGCTTTGACCAGTGACTTTTGCGGATTTACAGGGAGGAAGAATATGGATATTGCTTCGTATATCAATTCCGGAGACATTGCAGCACATTGCCGAAAAATCGGATATCATTTTTCGGCAATGGAGGCGGCATTTTGCATTGGAACGTGTCTTCACATTTTCTTTCATTGAGAAGCACGCCTTGTTGCGGGAATTGATGCGAACGGCGGAGGACGATACATTTCCGGAGGGCTCCCGCTTGTATGACTGCTATCATTCCCAAGGATTGGCCACGTTATTTTCCGTGTTGGAGCAGTATCTCTCTTTGGAAGAGAAGCTTTTGGAAAAAATGCGGACAGCGGAACCGCAGGCAGTATATTTGCCTACGATATTGTATGAGTTCGGTGAGGAACAGGACAATCCGGATATCTATACGACCTAGACCTATGAAAAAGCACTTTCCAGAATGGCGGAAGCGATCGTACAGGTGAATGAAGAAGACTGCTATGGTATTCTTCGAAAAAAATGGCTGGATACTGCAACGTATTTGGAGCTGATTTTTTCTAAGGACAAGAAACCGATTTTCCTCAAAACAAATCTCATGGATGAAGATGATGCAGCAGAAAATATTTTGTCGCTGTTTGATTTGATCTGGGTGCAAATTCCAACACCGTTTCAAAAGGGCGATCTCCTCTATGGAAATAACCCGTTTTCCGGCTCTCGTTTGAATTTGCAGCGAGAGCCAATGGTTTTGACAGAAATCCCATCGAGGCGTACTGTTGATGGAGCATCATGCGGAAATACAAAATATTGGGACGCTTCCGATATGACTGCGTATGGTGACTGACTGAGCGAAGATGGAACGGTCTTTGAAGAGTGCATGCACAATTATCTGAACTTAGAGTATTATCGGGGAACGCTAAAAGGTGATGCACGTATTCTGCAAGCAATCAGTAGCTGTATGAAAGGAAAAATCTCCATTGAAATGCTGCTGTCTGCACAAGAGATGATTCGTGCAGAGTGTACAGAAATGTGCGCTGTTCCAAAGTGGGATTATACAGAAGAATGCTATCAGGATGCAGGAATTTCGGACATCTTGAAAAAGCGAAATGCGCAGAGCTTTTGGGAGTCTCAGAAAGGAGAAGCGTAAAAAATGGAACTTGTGAGCAAGCACATAGAATCCGCAGAGATGCGAACATATCTGGAAAAACAGATTCCACGACTTTCTCCGAAACTGAAAGCAAAGCTACAGGCAGAATTGATCGTGCGTTCCCGCCGGCCGCTTGCTGAAAAAATACAGGATATACAGCATCTCTCGAAAACATATCCGGAGCTGCTTTCTGTCACGCAAAAATTACAGAAGGCCTACCATGCGCTGTATGCACTGCCGTCTGATTCAGTGCTTATGATGACGAAATACTGCCGGGATGAGGGAAAAGAACCAATTCAGCAGTTTTCAGAAGTATTTCACAGCATGTCAGATGCTGTAGTGTTTCTCAAGGAGAATGCTCTTTTCGATGCAACAGAAACATGGAATGTTCTCTCACGCTATGACTTGCAGGAAAACCATTTGAAGTGTCAGGCAACGTATTTGATGAATGATGACGGCACTGTTTGGAAATTTTGCGGTATGTGCGATCGTGATGAAAATTTTGAGGAAAATGCCATTCTTTTTCGAAAAACATTGAGTCCGCCGCTGCCGTTTCAGTCCGGTGATATTGTTACCGTAGATTGCCGTCCTTTTCAACGGGTGTACCATGCTTTGATTTTGAATAACTGGATTCCAGCGAGTGATTGCTGCGCACCGTGGTGTGTGTACCCTGCAAGTGATGGGAAATTCTCTGCACGTGGTTTCAAGCATCTTTGCGGGGATCCTGAGGGGATTTCTCCAGTGTACCGGGCGGAGGTGTTTCATGGCACATTGCCGGAAAATGAGCGGATTTTGGGAGAACTGCAGAAGCGTATTCGGCAGCAGCCTGCTTTTTCTGATTTCATAGATTCATGGTTTTTGACCAGGGAATCTGTGGATACAGATACCATTCGAAGAACATTGCTGAAAGCGGAGGAAAAATGATGGCTACAAAATCATTTTTAGAATTTTTGGATTCGCCGGACATTCGCCGGTATCACCGGAACACAGCATTTACTCCGGCAGAACAGGCGGTTCTGATCAGTATGAGTGTGAAGCAATCCGTCACAGAAAAAATGGCAGCGCTCCGGCAGCTTGCTGCGCAATATTCCTCGGCGGAGTTCGGGGCGGATCGGGTACGCCATACCTTTCCGGATTTTCGGGAGGGCGTTTTGGAGTATGTGACACGGATGCAGGAGGCATTGGAAAAGCGGTATGAACCAGATGCCGTTGTGTTTTCTGTGATCTGTACAGAAGCCGGATATTCCGAAGAAAAACCGGTGTATTTCAGTAATTTTGAAGAGGCATATTCTTATCTGAACGAGCAGCATGCCGAATATATGCAGCCATTTTCCGCAGAAATCCACCGGATTCCGCTGGAGAATGCCAGGACACAGGTTGAATACATCTATTACTGGAATTCCGAACATGTGCTGTACGATATGCAGCTTCGGGAATGCGCATCGAGTCTGGATTTGAATACCTGTTTTGTTGCGGTTCCGCTGCCGTTTGCGGAAGGGGACCTTGTCAAGTGTCCGGATCGCTTTGGAAATGTGAATTATGGTGTTATTCGCGGACTGTGGAACGAAGCAGACGATGAAAGACACCGTGAGTACGGAGATATCTCGGATATGCTTCTCAATCTGGAGGGATATACGGCAGACAAGACGCACGCTCTGGGCGGTTTTTTTCATCGCATCTGTGATGTATTCAGCCTGTGGCTGAGCGCTTGCACTGCGAAGGAGCTGCCGGAAGATCAGAAGTATCTGCTGTTGATACAGGACGTGATTCAAGGAAGAATGGATACCTTTCAGCTGCTGGAATCCTACGGAACCAACCAGCTGCAAAGCACAATGCAATTTTTTCATGCCAATGAATTGGGAGGGGAGTAACTGATGGAATTTAACGAATATCGAAAGCTGCGCATTTCAGCGCCGGTAACGGAAACCATTCAGACAAAAAATATCTGCACCATGCTGTTCCCGTGCACACCAACAACGCCATCGATTCTCTATGGTGTTTCGTCGCCGGAAGATACAGCGCTGATTCGTTTGCCGGATTATGTTGGACAGAGTGAAATTGTGGATCTCATGAGCAGCACATTCTCCGGAAATGCCACGGTGCAGGAGATCATTTTGCCGAAATACTTGCGAATTCTCCGTGAAAATGCGTTTTCCGGATGTACTGCTCTTCGGTGCATCTGGATTCCAAAAACTGTGAGAGATATTCCGGAGGACGTATTTCTGCATTGTGATGCGCTGGAAGCGGTTTACTATGAGGGAAGCAAGCAAATGTGGGAGAAACTGCCCATTCGGCGGTATCGGGATTGTGTCAGCTCCAAAGGAATGAGTGCGAAATTTACAGAAAAACGAGTGCCGCTGGCAGGGAACGAAACGCTGTTTCGGGCGACAGTTTATTTTGACTGCATCTGGGAATCCTGATTGCAGCACAGTTCAATCACAAACAACAAGAGCTAGCATTCCATATAGGATGCTAGCTCTTCGTTTTTCGATTCATTTGCAGTCATCGAAAATCTCTACGAGATTTTCACCAGAGAGATGTTGGAGAGTGTGACATTGTAGGAATCTTTCCCGCCCAGCTGAAAGATAATAGAAGCCGCTGCATCGTCCTGCTCTGCTGTGAACTCTGCGGAGAAGTGCGTCTTTTCGGAAACCGCATCAAATTTGCTGCTGAAATAGATGCTTCCATCCGCACCACGAACCTGTACCGGCAATTTCCCGTCATATCCCGAGGTGCAGTCGAATTCCAGCCGGTAGCTTCCGCCGTTTTTGAGCGGAACGCCGGCAATTTCGGCTTCAATAGCATCCGGTGTTTCACCGCCGGTGACCATGTTGATCCAGAAAGATTTGTCATATCCCACATAAGAGGCGGCATTTCCGCCTTTTTCCGCAGCAATATTCAGGCGGTATTCCGCATCCGCTGCCATGTCCAGCCCGATCTGATCGGATTCCATGCCGAGCGCCTGACAGATCTTGTCCGCCAGAACATAGGCGCTTTTCTGCTGGGTGACTGCCGAGGGGTGCCAGTCAGAACCGATGCCGTCCGCCTGATTTTGCAGCGTTGATTCATAGCTCATAATGCGCTGATCTCCCGTTTCTGTGCGGTACTGTTCTACTGCATTCTCCACGCTGGGATAGAGATCACCGCCCATGGTTCCAAGGGTGCAGATGAGGTAGGCACTGGGGTTCTTTTCCCGCAGGGTTTTAAGAAATTCCACATAGGCGCTGATGAATGCCGGCGTGCGTGCTTCCGCATCTTTGGACACGTAGCTGGAGTCGTTTGTGCCCAGGTTTACGACCACCACATCATAGGAATGGGTGTCGAAATCCCATGGCTTTGCGTAGTCCGGCAGTTTTCCAATCAGCCCGTAGCAATCCGGAATCAAGCTGTCAGTGTTGATGTCGCCGGAGGTGTAACCCGACAGCACACCATATCCGCTGTAGGAAACAGCACTGTAATCGGCATCCAGCTTCTGTGCGGTCAGATAGGCGTAGGATTTCATGAAGTTTTCGGTCGTTGTCCGGAACGGCTCATAGCTGTTGCTGCCCTCTACGCCGTAGGCGCAGGTGATAGAGTCGCCGATAAACTCGATGGAGAGCGCCTTTTCCTTTTCCGGAATGACCGCATCGGAGCGGTCGGAAACCGCGGAGATATCTTTCACGCCAACTGCACCGTTCATTGCCTCGGAGAGGTGGATGATCTGAATTTTTGCCGTGCGGATGACTTCGCCCTCAAATAAGGTCATCGTCTTTTCTGCGGAACTCATGACCTCATCTGCAACGATCTCTCCGTCCACCAAAACCGCATAGCGCGGGCGATAGTCGGCTTCGTTTTGAATGGAGCTGTCGCCGGCAAGTGTCACAGAGGCAGAGGTTCCGGTCACTGTGAAGGATACCGCAGAACCGCTCTGCACCAGCCAGGTGGTGTCGTTGCTGCGCATGGTTCTGCCGGTCAGTTTGACAGATTCCGAGGTGGCAGCATAGTGCTGCTGTGTCAATTCGCCGGTAGTCTGCTGCATGCTTCGGAGCAGACACAGGTCGAATCCGTTCACAATGCCATTGCCGTCGACATCATCCGTCTGCGAGAGTTCCGAAGCCCCCAGCAGCGCTGTTTGCAGCGATTGAAGTTCTGCGTCCGCCGCAGAAACGGGGACGATCCCGCCGAACAGCAGCAGTGCAGCCGTCGGAAGTGCAATCCATTTTTTTCGATTCATGAGGTTCTCATCCTTTCTCCGTGTCATTTGCTGTGTTCAGGAGTTTGTACCGCAGCAGTGCCAGATCCATGCCGTTGATGACGCCATCTCCCGTCAGATCGCCGGTCAGTGTGGCAGAGCCGTCCAGCTCCAGCAGCCACTTCTGAAGCGTTACCGCATCCGCCAGCGAAACCACGCCGTCCCCGTTGATATCGCCGTCCGGCAGTGCTGTATTCCGGTAGACACGTGCGTACATGGTTTCCGCCCAAATGCGCCGCATCTCCTCGTATCCCTCGCTGCATGGATGTACGCCGTCGCTGCTCAGATACTCCGGATGCTCCTGAAGAATGCTGTAAAAGTCCGGCCCGGGAATAACCTGCGGGTACTGGGTATAGATGCGGTCGATCATGGCGTTATAATCCTGTTCGTAATTCTGCACACCTGCTTCCGTGGCAAAGGGAATTTTCGGAAGCACAGGAATTTTTCCGGCATCCAGAACCGCCTGCACCATGTATACCGTATTCTCATAGTACGTTTGTGCACCGGTCTGGTTGCCCCATGCGTCATTGGTTCCGTAGGCAATGGAGACGTACTTTCCGGGGAATGTTTCCAGCCAGCGGTCAATATTGTTTCTTCCGTCTGTGCTGGTAATTCCGCCGATACCGCCGTTTTCCTGAATGGGGAAGTAGCGGGAATCCAGCCGGTTGAGGTAGGTGGCGAATCCCGTTCCATAACAGTTGTTCATACCGCCGGCAGTGATGGAATCTCCCAGAAACAGCCAGCTGTCGCAGATACCGTTGGAAACGTCGTGAATGTCAAAGTTCACCATGCACGTTCCGGATGTTTTTCCGTCTACGCCGGTGATGTGCAGGCGAATCCAGTTGTATCCGGCGAAATCCACGAGATGCTGCCGGGAACTGAGGGTGTTTCCTGTGACGGTTTCTACGATCTTCCATCCGTCTTCCGGATAATCGCCGCCCTGCGCTGCATTTACTTCAATGGTATAATCCGACGGTTCCATGTTGCGGTTGCTGTACATGCCGATGGTATCGTATGCGCTGGTATTGTACCAAACGGCATCGATGATTTGCCGCTGTGCCTCAGGGACACCGGAGAGGTCATAGGCGAGATAATCCTCCGGCGCAGCGCCGTTCCAGAAAGAATAGTAGTAATCGTCGTTTCCGGCGCAGGCAGTAGCTGGATTGACACTGGAATAGGCGGGAACATTTCGGCTGATTACCGGATTGGGCACTTCCACGGTTTTCGCCGAATCCGCAGAAGCTGTGGGCGGAACAAGCAGTGCTGCCGTAATTCCGGCAGCAGCTGCGCAAGCAATGATTTTTTTCATACACACAAGTCCTTTTTGAAAAGAATATATTTATAGTATATAATTTTATACTTGGATTGTCAAGCATTTGTAGACAGAATGGCTCATCAGATAAATTTCTTTCGGTATTGGCTTGGTGTGCATCCGATGCTTTTCTGAAACAGCCGCATGAAATACTTGGCGTCCAGATATCCGCACTGTACTGCAATTTCCTCGATATGCAGGGAAGCGCTTAAAAGCAGATATTTTGCACGGTTCATCTTTGCAGCGATGCAGTCCTGTACATAACTGATACCGAAAAAGCTGCGATACAGATTGCGGAAATAGCCGACACTGAAGTGTAGCTGTGCTGCGGTGTTCTCCATGGATGCAGCTCGTTCCGGATGCTGGTATAGCGTCCTGCGGCAGGCGAGCAGCTTTGCACCGTATGGCGTTTGCAGCTGCTCCTGCGCCCTTTGATGCTGCGCCTGAATTTGCTCCACCAGCTGCTTTTCCGCTGCCGAAAGTGAGAAGCCGGCACAGGTTCTGACGCAGTCCGCATAGAACCATGCATTCGTTTCGCAGCACTTTGGAAATCCCAACTGGTTGGACAGAAAAACAGACAGCCGTTCCCACATGGCGTCAGCATCCTGCGCTGCTGTGCCGACTTGCAGAATGCCGTATTTTCCGTTTTGAAAATACCCGCAGATCGCCGCTGGAAACAGCTTTTGAAGAAGCTTCGCAACTGCTACAGCATCGTGCACAGTCCTTTCCTGCTGTCTGGAGGAGAAGCCGTTTTGAAATGTGTCGAATTTCAGGATGCCAAACATCAGCGTGCTGTTTTGGCTGGCGGACAGCACTTGTTTGAGCTGACTGCGGAAGCCTGTCTCGTGGTAGAGTCCGGTGACGGAGTCATAGGTGTCAGAGATGTTCTGACAGGCGATGTAATACTGGATGTCCGTTTTCATGCGCAGAAATTCCAGACCATTGGAAACGGTTTTCGCCCAGTTGCGGAAGATTGGCTCATAGGTAAATACACCGTTGTAGGAGAGCACCACATATCCCATGGTACGCTTGGCAAAAAAGAGCGGGCTGAAATACGACACCGTGCACGGTTCTTTTGGATTGTAAATGTTGGAGAACACGGCGACATTTGCCGAGATCGTCTGTGCTTGTGTGAGAATACCTTGCAGCAGCTGCTTTTGTTCGGTATCGGCGATTTGTGCAGCAATGACGCCGAACAAGGGCCGTTTCATATCACAGCACCTCCTTTTCCTCCATTATATCGAATCTGCGCTGAGAAGTCAATGAAAATATATGCAAAATATCCACCAAATGTGCAGAAAATCGGCTTTCGAATTTGTGTAGATATGATATAATACATTCGAAAAAGTTTATTACTTTTAGAAGAATACACGATGAAACATGAAGAATGGAGGTACTTTTTTATGAAACATCATTTCGTTCGGCGATGGATCTCGGCGGCACTTTCCGGAGTTTTGACCGTTCTGCTGCTGGCAGTGCCATTTTCCGGTGCAGTGCCCAAGGCATCGGAAAACTGGAAGAGCCTTCTGAGCGCAGAGCCGATTACGGCACAGGCAGCAGGGGGGGTCCGGCGGCCAGTGTCCAACACACAACCTATGTGGATTGTACACATTGATTCGTGGAATTACGCCGATCCGGCAAAAATCATCGATTTGATTCCGGAGGATGTGCTGCCCTATGTGGTATTCAACATCTCCCTCTCCATCAACTGGGACAGCACCAATCACAAATGGCTGATGGTGCAGGACGGCTATGCGTGTGCAAAATCGTGGCTGCGCACCTGTACGGATAAGGGCGTTTGGACAATGATCCAGCCTTCCAGCGGCGGACAGTCGCATTTTCCGGACTATAACGCCTCCACCGATTATGAGGACACGATATTTGCCGAGTTCTTCCGGGATTATCCCAACTTCATCGGCTACAACTACTGCGAACAGTTCTGGGACTTCGAGAGTGCGGATTTCCCCATTACCTGCAAGCAGCGCTATCAGCACTTTGCAGCGTTGCTTGAATTGTGTAACCGTATGGAGCGGCACAGGCACTGCCACCAAAGATCAGTACCGGCTTGGAACCAGCATGCCGATCCACACAGAGCGTATGGTACTGAATGGCGCCACCGTCATCGACGGACCGGAACTGATCTGGGCGGATGATTTCAAGGAAACCTGGGGCTACAATGACAGCGACGGCTACCACGTACGGGAGTGGGCGATGTATGACCAGTACCAGAACACAGTCATTGAGAACCAGTCTTCACAAGCGGATACACGTGTCTTTTCGGCAAATTTTGCTGC
>ENA-OPCN01000869-OPCN01000869.1-human-gut-metagenome-genome-assembly--contig:-NODE-869-length-23777-cov-2.273164_pt1 | contig 23777 bp, 24 predicted proteins | sample MGYA00241567_ERZ501485 | MGnify/ENA primary metagenome ERZ501485 (study PRJEB25962, sample SAMEA2042579) | human gut metagenome | biome: human gut; feature: human-associated habitat; material: faeces...
AAACGGTAATGTTGTTACAGCAGTCGGGGTGACAAGATTCGAACTTGCGGCCTCCTGGTCCCAAACCAGGCGCTCTAGCCAAACTGAGCCACACCCCGATGTCTTACAACATCATTTCTATGAAGTTGTCGTTCCTTGTGCTCTCAAGAATTTCTTTTCTCTCGCTCAAGGCAAGAGTTATTATATTATATGGTCTCCCATTTGTCAACACCTTTTTTATAAATTTTTATATTTTTTTCGAAAAAAGATGTAATTCCCGAAAACCCGCTAAAAATGCGGGTTTTCAGGCCCTCCACCACCTGCATTTTTCTCTTTTTCGACTATTTTCAAAAAAATATTTCAAAAAACATTTCATTTCCACAGTCAAACATACAAGTATTTTCAGTTACAAATACCGAATTTCAATTTCCGGCTCTTCCCCTTTATACAGCTCCATCACCGCATAACTTGGTCTGCGGCCTTCCTGTCTCGGAAAAGAAAGGCTTCCCGGATTGATCACCAGTACACCATTTTTCTTCTCCACCACTGGCTTATGGGTATGTCCAAAGCAAACAATCTCACAGCCTCTGGCTGCCGCCTCTTCCGAAACCCCATAAAGATCCATGGACACACCATAATTGTGCCCATGAGTCACCATGATCTTATGTCCTTCCAGCAAAATCTCATCCTCTCTTGGAAGATCACTGAAAAAATCATTATTTCCTGCCACAATGGTACAGGGACATTCTGCCAGCGCTTCAATAAAAAATTCCCTGCCCTCCACGTCGCCGCAATGAATCAGATAGTCAAAGGGCTGCTCCAAAGCTACTGCCATCTCCAGTGACTCATCTCTCCCATGAGTATCACTGACAACCAGCACCTTCATCGTAATTCTTCCTTTATTGCCTGCAAAGCTTTTCCTCTGTGGCTGATTTTATTTTTTTCTTCCATAGACAGCTCTGCAGATGTACAGCCATATTCCGGCAGGAAAAAGATAGGATCATACCCAAATCCATTGGCACCCTTTTCCTCATATCCAATACGGCCTTCCATGGTTCCACGCACAGTTTCCACTCTTCCGTCTGGAAAGGCAGCTGCAATAGCGCAGACAAAACGGGCTGTACGCTGCTCATCCGGCACGCCATCCAGCCTCTGGATCAAATTTGCATTCTTAATATGATAGTCTGTATTCTCGCCCATATAACGCGCAGAATAGACTCCTGGCTCCTTATTCAGATAATCAATCTCAAGTCCAGAGTCATCAGCAAGTACAATTTCGCCATCACTGGTAAGCTTGCTGATGGCAGTCGCCTTGATCACTGCGTTTTCCTCAAAGGTTTTGCCATCTTCCACAATATCAGCCTGAATCCCGGCTTCTTTCATAGATACCACTTCTGCATCCAGATCTGCCAGGATTTTACGGATTTCTTTCATTTTATCTGCATTTCCTGTTGCAAAAATTATCTTCTTCATTTATCAGTGCCCTCTTTCTTTTCCTGTGCCGCACGTCTTGGAGGCTTTGGTCCCAGGAACTGGTAAAAATATGTTTTCAACATTCCGTTATAGATTTTACGGTTCTTATCTGCCTTGCGTCCAATGTCATTCTCAGCTTTGTCATAAGAAGTGATCAGATACATTGACCACTTATCCAGACCGCGGTAGCTCTCACCGATCTCGCGGTAAAGCTGCGGCAAAGCTGCTTTTTCTTCCAGACGCTCACCATAAGGTGGATTCGTAATAATAAATCCGTAAGGCTTCGGGTGATGAAGCTCCTTCACAGGACGCTGCTGAAAATGGATCAGGCTTTCTACCCCTGCCATTTTTGCATTTGCCCTGGCTGCCTTCAGTGCCTCAGCATCTATGTCATAGCCCTGAATATCTGTCTCGATTTTCAGATTTACTCTGTCCTGAGCCTCTTCTACAGCCTCATACCAGCATCTTCTCGGCACAACCTGCTTCCAGTCCTCGGCAAGGAAAGAACGGTTCATCCCCGGTGCAATATCTGCAGCCATCATAGCTGCCTCGATTGGAAAAGTACCGCTTCCGCAAAAGGGATCCACAAGACTTCTGTCCTTTTTCCACGGAGTTAACATAATCAATGCGCTGGCAAGAGTCTCTGTAATAGGTGCCTTCACGGTCATCTGACGATACCCTCTCTTATGAAGAGAAACACCGGAAGTATCGATTCCAATAGTTGCAACATCCTTCATAAACGCCACACGGATAGGAAAACTTGCTCCATCCTCCGGGAACCAGGACACATTGTATACGCCCTTCAGACGCTCTACAATGGCTTTTTTCATAATGGACTGGATATCAGACGGGCTGAACAGCTTACTCTTCACTGAATTGGCTTTCGCAATCCAGAATTTGCCATCTGCTGGAATGTAACGTTCCCATGGCAAAGCTTTCGTTGCCTCGAAAAGCTCATCAAATGTCTCAGCTTTCACTTCCGCAATCTTCAGAAGAATACGCTCTGTAGTGCGCAGAAAAACATTGGCATCTGCAATTCCCTGGGCATCTGCCAGGAAAGTAACCTTGCCATCCTCCACCTTGCTGATCTCATATCCCAGATCCAGTATTTCTCTTTTCAAAACCGCTTCCAGGCCAAAATGGCAGGGTGCGATCAGTTCAAATCTTTCTGTACTCATTCACCGTTTTTCCCTTCTTAAAGCACTATGCTTTTTACAATATTTCCGTCAAAATCCATGATGGAAAAAACACCGTCCTCAAGCATCGCATAGGTAGGCGGGTTTCCTTCGTACGTCATATAGCTGTGCTCGCTTCCTTCTTTCGGAATGGATACGGAACCCGGATTCAAAAGAATGTATCCCTCCATCTGCTCTGCTTTCAGCACATGGGTATGACCATGGATCAGAATATCTCCCTCGCATAAAGGCGGAAGGTTATTCTGATTATAAACATGTCCATGCGTCGCATAAAGTGTCTTGCCGTCAATTGACAGAATACAGTAATCTGCCATCACCGGAAACTCCAGAACCATCTGATCCACTTCTGCCTCACAGTTACCGCGCACAGCATAAATTTTGTCTTTCATGGCATTCAGCATGGGAATTACCTGCTTAGGTGCATATTCTTTTGGCAGATCATTTCTTGGTCCGTGATAAAGCAGATCGCCCAGCAGAACCAGGCGCTCTGCCCCTTCTTTCTCAAAAGCATCCAGCATTTTCCTGCAATAGTAAGCAGAACCATGGATGTCAGAAGCAAACATATATTTCATAAACTTGGTTTCTCCTCTGTTTTTAGTGTTCGAATTGTCTCTCTCCTTTTCGGTTTACATAACCTCATGAAAAGGACATTTTTCTTCTTTACATTATCATGCCTTGATGGAAATTACAAGATAGTACTCTTTTGAATTTTTTCTCATATATCGCATATCAGATTTCTCCCTCTGTACTCCTTCATTCCCCCGATCACCGTTTTTGTCTTATATCCATTTCGCGCCAGAATCCTGGCCGCCTGAAGACTTGCCCCGCCCCGGTCGCAATACAGCACCAGTATTTTCCCTTTTGGAAAATCATATGTCTGCATTTCTTCAAATTCCTCATATGGCACATTTACCGCTCCCTTTATATGTCCGGTATGGTACTCTTTCGGATTTCTTAAATCTATAAGAAAGGAATCTTTCCGTCCAACATAATAATCCAGCATTTTTCCGGAAATCGGCTCTACAGGAAACATGGAAAATCCCCTTTTTTATCAGTATATCCGCAAATACAAAAAAGGTGCCAAAATGCACCTTTTTTAAGTATTGCTTTTCGCAACCTCCGCAGGGGACTTACTTGATTCAGTTAAATATGAAATAAGATCAGAAATCCGTTGTACATCTGCGGACTATTTCGCATGGAACACACACATTCTTTTCAATTTGTATTTCTCTCTCAAGAAGGTCTATCATCCGTTCCACTGTCTTTTTGCACATTACCCCCAGCTTACTGTCCACCGATGTAAGCTCAGGATCACTGCTGATTGCAAGAATTGAGTTATTATATCCGACGACCGCCAGTTCCTCAGGAATCGCCAGTCCCTTAATCTTTGCATACTTTACTGCTCCGATTGCAATTCCATCCTCCGTTGCAAGGACGCTGTCGAAATCGAGGATCCGGTTGTATTCAAGCAGCATATCCCGCGTATATTCAATGTCATTTTTGGTCTTGAATTTCAGATTTCCACGAATGGGATATCCGGCATCCTGCAATGCAGCTTCGTATCCCGCCATTTTCTGCCTGGCACTGTAGGATTCTGAATCATACATAAAAAGAATTTTCTCTTTTCCTCTCCGAATAAAGGCTTTCGTCACTTCATAAGTAGCCTGAAAATCATCCGCATAGGTGCAGTAAATATTATCGCCTGAAACCTTTGCGTTAATCATAAATATGGAAACCTGTTCCGCTGCCTCCCGAATATAATCTGTGTCAGATTCATCTTTACCATTTCCTGCATATGTAGAACCAACCAGTATCAGCGTGTCTATTTTCTTAGACAAAAGGAGTCTGACATAATCCTCCTTTTCTTCCTGTTTAAATCCGCTGCAGCCAAGAATACAGTCATATCCATGAGCATGAAGATTTTGCTCCAGATAAGATACTGCTTTTGCCATATAGATATCGTCAATATTTGGACAGATGATTCCTACTGTTTTCATCGACCCAAGACCAAGGCCTCTGGCAAACGCATTCGGCGTGTATTCATTTTCTTTCATAACCGCAAGAACCTTTTCTTTTGTCTTCGGGCTGACTTTCGGACTGTTATTGACCACTCTGGATACTGTTGCGATGGAAACATTTGCCAGCTTTGCAATATCATATATATTCACTATCGTTCTCCTGTTCGTTCTGGTAATAATAGAAAATAAGCTTTCTGATATCAATCATTTTACAGGTCAAACCCAAAATAGTCTACTGCATTATTGTATGAAATTCCACACACGATTTCCTTTAAAGTCTTATAATCAGCCGGATATTCTCCATTTTCCACCCATCCGCCAATAAGCTCGCAAAGAATTCTGCGGAAATACTCATGTCTGGTATAGGACAAAAAGCTTCTTGAATCAGTAAGCATGCCAACAAAGTTTGCAAGCAGTCCCAGATTTGCAAGTGATGTCATCTGTGCGATCATACCTGTTTTGTGATCGTTGAACCACCATGCACTTCCCTGCTGAATTTTACCTGCTGCCTCTGTTCCCTGGAAGCAGCCAAGGATTGTTCCAATTGCTTCATTGTCATTGGGATTCAGGGAGTACAGGATTGTCTTTGGAAGTTCATTTGATGCGATCAGAGAATTCAGGAAATCTGCTGTCTGAGCACTTGGCGCATAGTTATTGATGCAGTCATATCCGGTATCCGGTCCGAGCTGCTCATACATAAATGCATTGTTGTCTCTCTTGCATCCATAATGGATCTGCATTACCCAGTTCTTTTTCTGATATTCTTTTCCAACAAACTGCATAAAAGCTGTCTTGAAGATCATTTCTTCTTCTCTTGAAATGCTTTCGCCATTCAGTCTCTTTTTAAAGATCTCATTTACTTTTTCTTCTGCTGCAGGCGCATACATAACATATTCCAGTGCATGGTCAGATACGCTGCATCCCATCTGTGCAAAGAATTCCATTCTCTTAAGAAGGGCTTCTTTCAGATCTGCGAAATCAGCAATTTCAACGCCACTGACCTGTGAAAGCTTTTTCATGTATTCCGGATATTCCGGTTTTTCCAGATTCATTGCCTTGTCCGGACGCCATGCAGGAAGCACTTTCACCTCAAAGCTGTCATCCTCTGCAAGAACTTTATGCCATTTCAGATCATCTACCGGATCATCTGTTGTGCAGATTAATTTTACATTGGACTTGCGGATAATGTTTCTTACAGACATATCATCTTCCTGAAGCTTTTTGTTGCACAGGTTCCACACTTCTTCAGCTGTATCTCCGTTCAGATATCCTGTATATCCGAAATATCTCTGCAATTCCAGATGGCTCCAGTGATAGAGCGGATTTCCGATTGCTTTCCCAAGAGTTTCTGCCCATTTCTGGAATTTTTCACGATCACTGGCACCACCTGTAATGTAGTACTCATCTACTCCATTTGATCTCATCTGACGCCATTTATAATGATCGCCACCAAGCCACACCTGGGTAATATTCTCAAACTTACGATCCTCTGCAATTTCCTGGGGATTGATATGGCAATGGTAATCTACAATTGGCATTGTCTCTGCATACTCATGAAATAACTTTTTTGAAGTTTCTGTTGAAAGTAAAAAATCTTTGTCCATAAATGCTTTCATAAAATAATTCTCCTCTCCTTTCTATCCGTTTCAACAAAATGTAAGATCTTACATTTTATTTACAGTATACGACAAATAAGTATCATTTTCAATTCACGAAGTATTTGCAGAACAGACAAATTTTCGCACTACACATTGTGTATTTTTACCATTTTCAGCTTTTTTTCCATTTCCTATTGACGTTCCCGTTTTGTTGATGTAATTTGTATGTAAGCTCTTACATACATTATTTTCACATAAAGGAGGTTGTTGATTTCTTGAAATCTTTTATTAAAATTAATCCTTCAGATAATGTAGCCGTTGCGCTTCAGCCTCTGGCGAAAGGCACTGTGATCGAACTTGATAACTCCACACTCACTCTTACAGAAGACATCATGCAGGGACACAAGTTTGCATTAAAAAGTCTCAAGCCTAATGATTCCATTATTAAATATGGTAATCCCATTGGACGTGCAACCGCAGAAATTCCTGCAGGTTCCTGGATTCATACTCACAACTTAAAAACAGGGCTGGGAGATCTTCTTACTTATACATATAACAAAAATGTCACAGAGCTTCCACACCAGGAGCCAAAGTTCTTCCAGGGCTATCGCAGAAAAGACGGCCGTGTTGGTGTACGTAATGAAATCTGGATCATTCCTACAGTAGGCTGCGTTAACAATGTGGCATCTGCTATTGAGCGGGCCTCACAGAAGTACATGACAGACCAGATTGATGGTATCTGTGCTTTTCCTCATCCTTACGGATGTTCCCAGATGGGTGATGATCAGAATAACACACGTCAGATTCTTGCTGATTTAGTGAACCATCCTAATGCAGGCGGTGTTCTGGTTCTTGGACTTGGCTGCGAAAACAGCAACATCGATGAATTAAAGAAATTTATCGGGGACTATGATCCTGAGCGTGTACGTTTTCTCGTTGCCCAGGAATGTGAAGACGAGATCCGTGATGGTATTGAAACTGTCAAAGAACTGATTTCCTATGCATCCTCATTTAAACGTGAACCAATCAGTGCATCTGAACTGGTGATCGGTATGAAATGCGGCGGCTCTGATGGTTTGTCCGGAATCACGGCAAACCCTACTGTTGGTGCATTTTCTGACAAACTGATTTCTATGGGAGGATCTACAATTCTTACAGAAGTTCCTGAAATGTTCGGTGCTGAGGAATTACTTATGAACCGCTGCGAGACAGAAGATCTGTTCAACCAGACAGTTGCCCTTGTCAACGATTTCAAAAACTATTTTAAAAGTCACAACCAGACCATTTATGAAAATCCTTCTCCTGGAAACAAAAAAGGCGGTATTTCCAGTCTGGAAGATAAATCTCTCGGATGTACGCAAAAATCCGGAAGTGCACCTGTCATGGGAGTTCTTTCTTATGGAGAACCTGTAAAGGAAAAAGGATTAAACCTGCTGAGTGCACCTGGCAATGATCTTGTCGCCTCTACTGCCCTTGCTGCATCCGGTGCACACATTGTACTTTTTACCACCGGACGCGGAACACCATTTGCAAGTCCTGTACCTACAGTAAAAATCTCCACAAATAACCAGCTTGCAAAAAAGAAGCAGAACTGGATTGATTTCAACTGTGGAGTCATGGTAAATGATACTCCTCTTGATGAGCTTTCAGAAAATCTTCTGGATTTTGTCCTTGAGATTGCATCCGGAAAGAAATCAAAATCCGAAGAAGCAGGTTTCCATGATATGGCAATCTTCAAACAGGGCGTTACTTTATAAAACATAAATCGAATTGCGGAAGCAGCGTAGCTGCGTAGCAATCCGGATATCAAATGAGTGTCAAAAGACCTTTTAACACTCATATCATTATATATGAGGAAAAATGAAAATGAAAAAATTATCTTATGCTGTTTTAAAAGAACAGGGCTATGATGGATACCTTCTTGAATCAGCGCCGGAACGTGTACTTCAGTTTGGTGAAGGAAACTTCCTCCGTGCATTTGTAGATTATTTTATAGATGAGTTAAACGAAAAAGCCGGATTCAACTCCAAAGTTGTTCTGTGCCAGCCAATCGCTCCAGATCTCGATGACAGGTTCAACGAACAAGAGGGTCTTTATACCTTATTTCTCCGTGGATTCCAGGATGGCAAAAAAATAAATAAAAAGCGTGTTATCTCCTGTGTAAGCCGTTGTCTCAATCCATATAAGGATTTTGAAGCAGTTCTCGCATGTGCAGATAACCCGGACCTCCGTTTTATCGCATGTAATACAACAGAAGCCGGAATTACTTATGATTCTTCCTGTCAGTTTACTGATGTTCCGGCTGGCAGCTATCCTGGAAAACTTACTCAATTTATGTATCGCCGTTTCCAGAAATTCGGTCAGGAAGCCGGCAAAGGATTTATCATTCTTTCCTGTGAGCTGATCGATGATAATGGAAAAGAGCTTGAAAAATGTGTATTAAAATATGCTGAACAGTGGAATCTTGGTGAAGACTTTATCAACTGGATCAAAGCTGAAAACATCTTCTGCTCTACACTTGTAGACCGTATTGTAACAGGTTATCCAAGAAATGAAGCTGCTGCAATCTGTGAAGAACTTGGCTATAAAGATAACCTGATCGACACAGGTGAAATCTTCGGCTTCTGGGTAATCGAAGTACCTCAGTCAATCAAAGACGAATTCCCGGTTGACAAAGCGAACCTTCCAATCCTGATCACAGACAATCACAAACCATACAAGCAGAGAAAAGTACGTATCTTAAATGGTGCTCATACCTCCTTTGTACTGGGTGCTTACCTTGCAGGACAGGATATTGTCAGAGACTGCATGAACGACGATGTGATCTGTGGATTTATGAACAAAACTATTTATGATGAGATCATCCCTACTCTGGACCTTCCAAAAGCAGAGCTCAAAGATTTTGCCGCTGCTGTTACAGAACGTTTCAAAAACCCATTTATCGATCACGCTCTTCTTTCCATTTCTCTGAACTCTACATCCAAATGGAAAGCACGTGTTATGCCGTCACTCAAAAAATATGTTGAACGCAAAGGTACACTTCCTGCATGCATCACAGCTTCTTTCGCCTTCTACATTGCATTCTATAACGGATATGCTATGAGCGAAGACGGACTTACAGCCAAAAGAGCAGCTAATGAATACACTGTAAAAGATGACAAAGCAGTTCTCGAATTCTACCTTGCACATAAAGATGATTCCGCAGCGGATCTTGTTCATGCAGTCTGCACCAATACTTCCTTCTGGGGCGAAGATCTGACACAGATTTCCGGATTTGAAGCAGCTGTATGCAATTACTTAACTCAGATCCGTGAAAATGGTGCGTATGAAGTAATGAAAGCACTGGCTTAAATATATTACTGAATCATAAGTTCTTTCCATGATTGAAAGCGACGGTGCAGGACGCGTGCAACGTTAGAGCGTGTCTGAAAAAGGCTCTGGATTTTCTTCCGCATTGCTCATCAAAAACCTCCGGCATACATTAAACCTCCCAACATGGGCGCAGAGTCAACAGACCCTGCGCCCTTTCTTAAAATATTTTAATATCTGGAAGTAGTATCTTCCCCAGACTCGTAAGAATTACGACTCTTGTTTTTGCTGCTGTTTTTTGAGTAAGAATTCTTGCAATCCTGAGAATTCATCTCATTTTCATAAGATCTGTTTGTTGAATTTTTGCTGTTCTTGTTTTCAGACTCATAATTTTTTGCCATTTGAGTATTCCTCCTGTTGAATGCCGCTGTTCGCGTTCTGTTCCGCACCCAGCAGCTGTTTTCAAATTACTTTGTGTATTGTAACCAATTGCAGAAAGAATATTCATCAAAATGATATTGCTTTTTTTTCCAATTTATATTATAATTGGCTTTGTAAAAGAATTTACCCTTCAAAAATTTTTTTACATAACCCCTTATTTAATTATTTATACTCCCCTCGAAACACCCGGTAGCTCCCCTACCGGGTGTTTCTCTTTGGATTTATAAGGGTTTGCGGGGTTTTGGGGTTCACCATTCTCGTAATATTTCTGTAACATTTACTCCCCGTACCCAAAATATACCCAAGATTGCATTTCAAGTACCCAAATCAGTTTCCTCCGACGCAAAAATGAGGGCAGCTTTTAACCACCCTCACTCAAATTCTTCAAAAACAGAAATTGTTTTTTTCTTTCTTCCCATGTATAATTAAGCAAGAAAATACGCAAGTTAATAAGCAAGTTAATCATTATACACGGAGGTATTTTATGGGAGATTACGCACCACCTTTTACCATTACCAACAAAATACTAACATATGTGTCCTCTATTTCAGAAAAAATCGGACGCATTACAGCTACCAGCAGCCTTGAATCCAAGCCGCACCTTAGACGAAACAACCGCATTAAATCCATCCACTCATCTCTGAAAATTGAAGCCAACTCCCTTTCTTTAGGACAAGTCCGGGATGTAATAGGGGGAAAAACAGTTCTTGGAAAACAAACAGAAATACAGGAAGTAAAAAACGCATACGAAGCTTATGAATGCCTGTCAGAAATCGACCCTTACAGTATCAAAGATTTAAAAACATTTCACGGCATAATGACCAGATATCTTGTAAATGAATCTGGGGACTTCAGACATGGGGAAGAAGGCGTTTTTAATGGTGACCAGTGTATTTTCATGGCTCCACCCGCACACTTTGTTCCAGAATTAATGAGTGATCTTTTTAACTGGATGAATAAATCCAGAAACACGATCCATCCTTTGATTCTTGCCAGCGTGTTCCACTATGAATTTGTTTTTATCCATCCATTTTCTGATGGAAATGGCAGAATGGCAAGGCTATGGCACACCGCTATTCTCGCAAAATGGAAGCCTATATTTGAATATATTCCTATCGAAAGCCAGATTGAGAAATTCCAGACTGAATATTATGACGCAATCGCCCAATGCCATAGGGCAGGCTCTTCCACTGGCTTTATTGAATTTATGCTGTCACAGATTGATAAAATCCTGGATGACATCCCGGCCCAAATCAATGAAGAAAACCATCTGCTCTCAGATTATGTTCAGAAACTACTTTCTGTAATGGAGTATGACATTCCTTATACCAGCAACGCACTAATGAAAAAACTAGATTTGAAATCAAAAGAAACTTTCCGAAAAAATTATTTACATCCTGCCATTAAGCTTGATCTGATCCGCATGACTATCCCGGATAAGCCCAGGAGCAGAAGTCAGAAATATATTAAGCTTTGAACCCAAGCAGACTTTCTGGCAGAAAAATTCAAGGGGGGACTTTGCTCCCCCTTGCTAAAACATCGCTGCTAACTTGTTAATTTCCTCAGCCTTCTTGTCCGGAAGTACATGAGAATAGATATCCAAAGTCATCGTGATTGACTTATGCCCCAGAATTTCCTGCATGACCTTTGGCGGGATTCCCCTCTCAAAACCGCGTGTTGCAAATGTATGACGAAGCGAATGGGGTGTATGCTCTCCAAACGTGTGTCCGTCCTCCCTGATTTGAACTATGATTTTTTTCATGTCCTGATACAATGCATTCTCAGAAATGCACCTTCCAAAACTGCCTGTAAACACCAGATTTTCAAAACCTGGCTCTGGTCTCCATTTATCACCCAGAAGCATTCTTGTCGCGAGCTGGCGCTTCCTGTGCTCTCGCAGTACGGTCACCAGATTGTCAAGCATTGGAATGTCCCTTTTGCTTGTTTCAGACTTTGGCTCATCAATCATATATTTTACTTTAGCCTTCGCTATGTACTTCAAAGTCCCATTCACATGTATAATTTTATTATCAAAATCTATGTCTGCCCATTGCAACGCACGCAGTTCTCCGTTACGCATTCCCGTTCCAAGGGCTACCATATAAAGATCATAGAACTGACTGTTCTTCGAATATCTCATAAACAAATTCTGTTCTTCTATCGACATTACTCGTATCTTCTTTTTCTTCTTTTCTTTCTTAACAGAAGTGTTCTTAACAGGATTTCGCAGTACCATTCCATTGCGTACAGCCTGTGTATACATCCCACTCAATATAACCTTCACCAAGTTAATGGTCGTGGAACTATAACGACGTGCCATATCATTAAACAACTTCTGTATGTGTTCTCCTCTGATATCTTTCAAGTGCTTTCTGCCAAAGGGTTCTTTGATATGTGATTTATATTCATCCAGATATACCTTGTAAGTTCCGTATTTTACACTGTTCTTTTTATACTCTTCCATCCATGTATAAAACCAGGAATCTACAGTCACATTGCTTTCTTTCGCATAAAGCCCATGCTCAACTTCATATCTTTTTTCAGCAATTTCACTCTGAAGCAATTTGAGATTTGTATTGTATAAAGTATATAATTCTCCTTTATAGGTAAAACGAGCTTCATATAGTCCACTTTTTCTACGCCTTATACCCTTGGGTAGCTTTTTTTCTTTAGAATCTGTGCTCATATTATCCCTCCAGTTTTCAAGTGCCCTCCAGCATTTACTGGAGAGCACCATAGACATCACTTTAAGTTTGTTACATCTGAAAGATACTGATTAACCTTTGGCATATAAATCAGTACCCGCCTTCCAATTTCAACCCGCGCCCCAGACTGGCGTGCGATCTTGTCAGCGGTGTACTGTCCACAGCCCAGAATTTTCATAAATTCCTTCCGGTTTACACATACCGGAGTAGCTGAAATCTCATTAATAGTAGTGTCTGTCATAGCAATTCCTCCTAGTTTTCCCCTGTATTATTAGCTTTTCACGATGTTTCAAATGATAAGAACAAATGGTTTCTGCAACGTGGTACTGCCATCTTCTGCAGATCCATATGCCTCTTCAAAGATTTTCCCCAAAACTTTGTTTAAATCACGCTCTTCTAATTTACTGCAATCTACAACCTTTACTTCTAAATCAGTGCTTTCTTTTTTCTTCATAATATCAATCCCTGACCTTTCTTATTTTCAAATTCTGACAAGTTTTCAGTTACTGGACTTTGAATCCACCGCACATATGATCGGTATGTCCCAAATTTTTGAATTGTGATTAACACTGTACTTTCCTTTTAAGATGGCCTGTCCATTTTGCAGATCTGATAGTGCGCTCCGACAACTTTCCCAAGCTTCACAATCTACAAGCTGTGCAATCCCCTTCATACTTCGATCTGAAGGCTGAAACAGCAACATTGTATCTACCTGCTGTAACGTATCAATCTGCTCTGGCTTGTAATTTGAAAGAATCTGAGTTGCCAGCCATACACCCAGTCCACATTTGCGTCCTTCACGCAGCATTGCTCCAAGTGTACTCTCTTTGCCAAGTGCAACATTCTGAAACTCATCATACAAGATGTAATCTACACTGTGTAAATCTGCACTGTTACCTTCATCTTTCACACTCTGCCACAGCAACGCTGACATAAATTCCGTCAAAAACTTTTTCGTGCCACCTTCAAGTTCAGTAAACTGCATTATAGTGACAAGTTTGTTATCTTCCAGCTCCTTGTCCATCTCTGGCGTCTTCTTGCGAAAAATGATATCAAGCTTTTCATATTGTCCAATGATATCTAACAGTTTCTCACCACGTTCCTTACTCTCGTCATCCGTCAAACCTTGCACATACCCATCCAGAACAGATATTACCGAAGCAAACGTAAGCTCCTTCTCCTGTTCCTTTAGAAGTTCCATCACTTTGTGCAGAAACTCCCGCTGTCGGTGTCCCCTAAATGGGAGCGCCACTATCAATGCCTCTTCAAAAGCAGAATAGACATTCTTGCCTGTATACCAGTATGTAATCCCCGGCTGGTTTCCATCAAACACATATGTCTGATCCCTGCTAGCAAACTTGCTTCTTTCCTGTTCTTTTGTGGTATAACTTCCAGAGTAGTCAAAAATCACGCACTTTTTCTTCTGTTCTACTGCCTCTTCAATCATTCGATAGCAGCACCAGGTTTTACCGTAACCAGATTTTCCAAGAATCAGTCTGTGGTTGTTTGAAGCCATCGGAGTACCTTTCACTTCAATTGTATTTCCCTCTTGATCTCTTAACATAGTTGCACAGTCTCCTTTCTAGTGGTTGCACTTTGGATATCATTTTTTATAGTTCGCACCGTTTTGCGGTTTCCACACTATACGCATATTCTTTTCATTTTCATCTTCTTCGTCTCTTCCGAGACCTTCAAGCGGAACGGAAAATGCTTGGTCAAATAATGCCTTTTTGAACCGATAAGTTTGTATCGGCACTTCATTCACACGCAGTTTGTATGTTAGCCCACTCTCATCTGGTAATAAAAGTTCCTGCTGTTTCCATTTTACGAGTGTCTCCCGATACTTATTGGATGGAATGCGGTTAGTTTTCATTATTTCCTTGAACACCTTAGTCGGAATCCATAAATATTCCTGGTCATAGTAACAACCGTCCTTCACATATCCACAGCCATAACGCCTCTCTCTAATGAATATCTTACTCATTGAGCTTCTCACAGCCTTTATTATCCTTTCGCCTATTTCCTGTCGGTCAGTTAAACTGCGCCACATAGCTTCCCAATTTAAACTTCCGGTTATTCCCAAACCAGCTGCAAGATCAATTCCCTTATCTTTTGCAAACCCTGACAGGATTTCCCAGATTACCTTCAGAAGCACCAGGCTCATATTTTCTTCCAGGTTGGTCGACCACTTCTTTATAACAGCCCTTACCTCAGCCATATGTGCTTCTACATATGTCACTAGCTCATACAAGAATGCGTCAACTGCATTTCCTCTTAGCATATCTATAAGTTCTGGCGTGAAAGTATGTTTGTCTGTGATAATATTGATTGCGCTGTCCAGGTCTGATACATACTCATTCACCACTACCAATGAAGCATTTACTTTCCAAGGAATGTTCAAGGATGAACAGTCTCTTTCACATATTTTATTCACAATATCTCCCAGATTCCGTTCTATACTCTTCCGCCTATGAGAATCTTCGTCACTTGGTACATGTACTATCAACACCTCATCATTTATGGTACGAACATAATCTGAAATTAGTTTTGATCTAACATTTGCTTCCTGGATTTCCCAAATTCCTCTGTTGAACACCTGATACAACCGACAGAACAGTTCCTTGTCCAGTCTACCGATTAACACAAAGTTCAAAAAGTAATTACTATAAATCCCTGCCTCTTGAAAAAGGTTTGCCAGTACACCGCTAACCAGTGTCTCCAGCACTACAACGCGGTAATGCTTACTTTCTATACTGGCAATTCCCTTCAGAAACTTTTCCAGTAGTTCCTTTCCACGATATTCTGTTGTAAAGTGTTTATCCATAACCGGAAGTTCCGGCATACCGCTAGGTATAAATGTCTGGAACCATTCGGCATATCTCCATTGGCTTTGCCACCATCCTGCCATTCCATCCAATTCCTTTATACTTCTAGCATTTGCAATTTTCGGGGCAAAATAATCAAAGAGAGCCTCCTTAATCAGTTTATCTTTAAAGCATGGATCAAACTGAATCCCAGCCTCCACGAACCATTTGTATAGATTTGTTCCAGTTACTTTTTCTTTATCGCATATAACCCATGTCCTTTCGTTCATAAAAATAATCGCTACATATCTTTTCGTTTTTCCATGTAATTTTGGAAAACTGAGATGGTATATATCACACTCGCCGGTTATGTTAAAAATAAGTTGAGATTGCGTAGAAGTCCCATCATCATATAACTGAGCAAGGCAATAAACTCCATTCCCCCCTATCATAATACAAGGTTTTCCATGTAGTTTTTTGCTCTTCCTTGCCATCCGTTCCATGAGCTTCTGGTTGTCATACAAGCTCTTTTGCGTATTATTATGCAGCGTGTTTACAGCAGCCACCATCTCTGCATTACTCTTTGTAACCTCATAAAGAACTCTTTCTGGCTCGCTCACTGGGATACTCATTCCTGGTCCTGTGCAAGTATTCATTGGATAGCCAGGATTAAATCCGTTTGTCATCTTCATGTCCTCCTTTTTTCTTTTTGTTATGGCTACATTATAGGACATGATTACTTGTTATATAATTTATCCGAAATATATTTTTTGTTTATTTATGTATCAATATATTTCAAATTATGATATGATTATCTCATATTACATGATTATTTTTTTATAAAAGGAGTAAAATAATGAATTTAGATATTTTTAGTAATAAAGATAATATTGAACAGGAATATATTTTAAAGTATTTTTTTCTCACAGATCCCATTGCCTTAGCAAAAGATATTATAGACAAGTTACCCACAGCTCTTAAAGATATAACTGATATTGACAACTTTTTTCATATTACATTCGAAGAATTATACAACTATCTCGGCCTATACTCTGATTTTATTTCGACCAATGGTAATCTGCATACTTTTTTTGGTGAAAGTGTTTTTGATTCCGATACACTTACAGTGCTTTCCTATTTGCTGAAATTATCCCTGTATAATTTTTGCATTTCAGAAGGCTTTTTCTATTTTCTTGAAAATGATTGTTTCTATAATGCAAACAGAGCTTTTTATCCCCTCACCGCAACCTATAAAGATTACTTTCGAACTGGTTTTTTCTCTACACCCATTTATGATAACGAAACTTCTAAAACAATTGATGCTGATATATACAATAGAGCACTCCAGCAAAGTTCACATCGCATCAGCCTTTTTAGCAAATTAAAAGAAGATAGTTTCCTACGTTTCGTTATTCGCGACTGTATCAAAAATGACACTGACAAAAATAAGCAATATTACGACCAGGTCATAGAAATAGCAAAAAAAACCACCAAAGTCTCTATGGATTTGCTTGGTTTTTCGCCTGACCGAAAAAGAGCAAATGTACTCTACGTCCCCAATATATACAAATTTCCTGCTTATACATATTTTACAGAAAGATCACTTAGTTCCTTAAGTAAAAACATGGAACGAACTTTAACATTCGAAAGAGAAGGAAAACCAACCAACAGTTCAAACACCAACAATACCTACAAGAACATCATTAGTCTTTATAGCAACTTGTACAATGCACTCACAAATTCTGGCTTTGAAAATCTATCTGATTCAAAAGCCGATCTTTATACTTTCTGTACCCTAAATGAACGATACTTTGGTTTTTCGACAGTTTCCTATATTGCTCAAAAATATGCAGAGTTAGATTTTACAGACCATAACACTATTTTCTACGAAACATTAACAGATTTATCGCTTTGTCCACTTGTCTATAACAGACACTTTTTTCTGCAATATGCTCTTGAAGCTGTAAAAAATAATAAAGTTTTAGAAACCCAATTTCTAGCAATTCCTTCAAATGTGAAAATTGCTGAATCAGCATCAGAAAAACAGTTAACTACTGCTGAAATAAATCTACGCAAACAAAACTTGATAAAAGATTATTTTCGGATGTTAAACCGTATGGTCTTGCCATTATTTTCTGCACTCTGGAAAACAACCTTAAGTCATTTGATGGATTCATTAAAAATAGAAAAACCTATTGAAATTTTCCAACTATACATTGAAAACCATTTTGAACTCCAAACTGCCGACTTTACAACTTTAAGTTCGGATGAGCTTATACATTGTCTCAATCTCCGTGACAAATCAAACGACAGGAATGCATACTGGACTGTGTTCGTAGCAGAGATTGAAAATATCTACTGTAATAATCAGAAGTCTCCGCTTAACTTACAAAACTATGATAAATGTGAAAATCCACTTAACCTCCCTAACCAACTTGATTTCAGCAAATTACTGCGTGACTTTTTATTGCGCCCACAAAACTATACCCGAGAGATGGATAACAGCTTACCCATCTATTCCTACTTCGCACCAACAGATTTCAAAGCTCGTCGCAATCCTTATAACAGACGAATTATTGATTTTCAAAACGCACGAGCTAAGAACATATATGACTACTGTACCAAACTACTGATCCTTTAAAATGTCCTCTTTTAAAATTTTTTTGTAATTTTCTTCAAAAATAACCTTATAATTCAACTTTTTCTTCCGTTTTTTTCAAAAGAGGGCATTTTCACAACCTCTACCTTACGAGAGACCAGATAAGCCCCCTTATCTGGTCTCTCAAAATCTTGTTTTCTGCACTTGATACATGTAGCAAAAGTCACACACCTTTTGATTCATTCGCTTGCTGCTTTTTCACCAGACGGTAGAAACTCGCACTGGACATTCCAAGTTTCTTCTGTGCTGCCCGGGCTGTGATAGCTCCTGTCTTCCATTCAGCATACACCTCATCAAAATTATCTGGCACTTTCAGATAGGGACGTCCCAGGTGCTTGCCCTTTTTTTTGGCTGCTTCGATTCCTTCCCTCTGCCGCTTGCGGATCATCAATCGCTCCTGCTCTGCCATGGAAGCCAGCACTTCTATAAGGATATTCTGTATCATGTCAATAATCCATTCCTGGTTCTCTGGCACCTGCACCATGGAGCTTGGGAGATCTAAGATCATCAGCCTTACCTTATGCTCCTTGAACCAGGCTACCTCATTCTTGATATCTTCTTTGTTTCTGCTGAGACGATCCAGGCTCACTATGTATAGAACATCCCCTGGGCGCAGACCAAAAATTCCTTTCAGTGCATTATACCCTGGACGGTCTAAGTTTTTCCCAGACTGCCGGTCCATCACGATGTTCTCCGGCTTTACATATTCCTGCAAGGCAAGAACCTGACGGTCAAGATTCTGCTCTGTAGAACTGACTCTTGCATAACCATACTCCATCACATCACCTCTGTAATCTCATCCGTTTCCAGTTTATACACAAAAATATGATTGCTTATGACTTCATCCTCTGGGGTGAATTCTTCTATTATTTCTCTCTGTGTCTTTAACAACAGCTCCACATCCCCGACGTATCTGCAGTCATGTAGCACAACCTCATGTACACTGGTCGGCACTATATAAATGGCTGGCGTGTTATATGCTTCGCAGATTCTTCTTGCTACACCTGGATAGAATATGGCAGTAGCACCATTCGTGTTTTCATCCGTACTAAGACAAACTCCTAATTTTCTTTCTGCTTCCGTAGGGCAGTATTCTTCTATGCTGATGCCGGCACCTCTTCCCAGAACAGCAGAAAGAATCATCCGAAAGCCATTATAAAACTTTGGCGGATCCATTTTCACTGCATTTTCCATTGCCAGCTTTAATACAATATCTTTTGACAGATTCCATTTATCCAGAAAAATCCTGTCCACCATCATACTGTACACTTTTCCATTTCCTTCCCCAATCCGGAAATATACACCCAGTATAATATCTCCGATTTTTCTGTAAATTCCACGCGTCTGTGCCTGTTCTCTTTTCTTTTGGCTGACAATCCGAATATATAAATCCTCCTTCACATTCTCGTAATTTTCAAGCATATAAACTCTCTGCAGTGCTTTGACTTTTTTCTTCTCTCGGTTTTCCTGCACCAGTCTTTCTGCCATTTCTTCCAGCGACAGCCCAGCATTATATACTTCATACATGCTTGAAAATGTAGCCCCAAACTTCATCTGGCTGTCTCTATTTTGGATTACAAGGCTGTCTTTTAACATATTGCCATCCGCATGTTCATAATAAGCTTGTTCTTCTCCTGTCAGGCGACTTTTTACCTCTTCCAGTATCCTAGTTTTAAATTCTTCATAATTCATTTTTATTTCCTCCGTTTATTTCTGTAATCACAATTTTTCAACTTATACATCCCCCCGCTATGCAGCCGATCTGGTTCTTTTCAGCCCATTTAAAGCTCTTTTCCTTGATACCTCATCCAGTTCGGAAAGAGACTTAACACCATACCTATTTAGGATCTGTTCCTCTGGCACCTTCGTTCTTTCCAGTTCCCTGTATAATTCCTGCCATTCCTCGCCAGTACATTCCGATAGCTTCTCTACGGTATTCAGTTTTCCCCATCGGAAGACCTCTTCCTTTTTCTGGTTCACAATAGACAATCCTTTGATAACCTTATCTGCTGAAACAATAATCGCTCCCACAGCAAAATCATCTTTGACCGCGGTTTTCCTGTTCCGTTCAGTCAGCGTCACCCTGTTAATCGGGATAAAGATAAAGGGAGCCGTATACAGCTCCCTTCCAATCCCCAGATTCACGCACGCTCTTTTGAACGAATCCGAAGCGGCACTTTTCTCTTTTTCAAAATCACCTGTTGTTCCTACGTCCTGCTTGGAGATCCAGGTCTTTTTTTCCGAATCCCAGATACTCACGGTACAGTACAGGGAATTTCCTATTATCATATGGCTTCTCTGCCAGCCATATATGCCAAAAACTTCATCCAGGATTGCCTGGTCTACCCTTGCATTCTTATATAACAGAAGCGAGATTCCTTTTTCACCGATATTGCCTACTCTGCATTCGATTTCATCTGCATGTAAGCTTCTTATCTTTGATTCCACAGCCATAACACCATCCCCCTTTAAGACGCAATTGACAGAGTTCGGTAAGCACTTACACTGGTATACTGGTTATAAATCTCCGGCTTCTCTGCTTTCAGTCTTTTTGAATCCAATGAGTTTTTCTCAATCCTTTTCCAGCGTACAATCTGACCGTTGTCAAATTTGCCCTCTTCATGCTCCCCAAGGGCAGCTTTCAGCTCATTGGAAAGACCAGTCTTCCTCTTCTCCATGTCCTTCAACTGACCGCTTACATCCTGGTATTCCTCCAGGACTTTCACCAGGGAACGGTCAAGCGGAATGCTGTCCTTCACGGATTCCTTATATTTTCTGTCCAGAAACTCTTTCGTAGCCTCAGAATCATCTATCTCCGGACGGATATCACACTTTACGTTATATTCCCAGAACTGTTTTTCTGCGTGGATCAGGTCAGCGATCATCTCCTCATCACGCAAAATCGTATAATATATAAAATGGTTGCCACCGATCAGAGCCGCAATGTACGCCTTCTGCATATTGCAAACCGCCAGGTAATGCTGGACCTGCATCATATACTCCACAGGAATCTTCCCATCCTTCCATTCATCCTCACGATACTGGCTGACAGTTTTGGCTTCAAAAATACATTTTTCTCCACGCTCGTCTGTGACAATCCCATCCACATCCGCGAACATAAACGGAAACTGCGGATGAAACATCATAAAATGCTTCTGCCGTACCTTCAGACCTGTGCGGTTCATAAATTCCTTACGGATAATCCCTTCCATCACATTGCCCCAGTATGTGTACTCACTAGCATTCTCCTGCACTGGTGTTTTACTCGTCTTGTCTTCCCACAGCTGCTGGATGGAACGCCAGGGATTCTTCCCCATCACCACGGAAGCATCAGAGCCTCCGATTCCATTTCGGCGGAGTTCCAGCCACTCTTCCCTTGTTAAATCTTTTGTCGGAATCATAATATTCTTCATTCTGCATTCTCCCCTGTAAAAATATCCATTACTTTCATAAACTGATTTACAGCTACCAAAACATCAACTACCAATATGCAGATCCCTGCTATGATCTCAAAAATCTTCATCCTTACTTTCTACAGGCTTTTCAGCCATTCCTCCGTTCTTAAATTCCGGTTATTACAGCCCTTATAAATGAAATAAGCTGATCCCGGAATATCAGCACCTCCAGGATCAGCAAGCATAAAACAATGATAATCTCTACCAAACCGAATTTTTTCATCTGTTCCTCCTTATGCTGCCAGCACCATCTGGTACGCCTTGTCGATCAGCGGGTTTCCGTCCGCGGTTCTGGCAAAAATATTCTCCCTGTAGTTTGCAGTCTTTCTTCTTGGGGTAGAATGGGTTGCAAAATCCGATACTGCATTGATAAAGCGGTAGCCATTGTTTCCTACGTCTTTCAGATCGGGAGCGTCAAAGTAGCGCATTCTCATGTCTTCCCTCAGTCTTTCAATGCCACGCTTCTGCTGTGGGGTAAAATTTTCTTCTACCGGAAGCAGAATCTCGATATAATCCATGACCTGTTTTTCAGACAGCCTGATTCCCCTCAGATTTTCAAATTCTTTTCCAAGAGCAGACATATACTCGTCTGCCAGGAACAGGGTATTCTTCGCTTCCTCGATCTTTCCGCTGATATCCCCTGTGTGGATCATAGACCAGCTCCGCTTTGCCGTGCGCAGGGCAAGGTTAAGCGTATTATTGCATACTACACGGATAGGGGTAAGTGCCGTCTTCACTGCCCCGGAACCGTCATGGGTATTGGAAAATACCATGTATGGGCTGATGCGCTCGCCAGCAATGATATATTCCCTTGGAAGTCTTGCAAGCAGCCACACCCTTCTTCCTTCCTGCAGGGAGCCTGCTGTTTCGTAGCGCACGCCCTCTCCTAACAGGGCATCTGTAAATGCAAAGGCTTCCTCATTCTGGATGACCTTGTAGCGGTCTGTGACCACGCCTAATATCTTTCTGTCAGAATCCCTTACATTTGCTTTATAGCCCTGGATCAGCTCGTCATTCTCGGTATAAACAGGCTCCTGGAGGACTTTCCAGTTAAGGCCTGCAATCCGCAGTGCCTCCTTTGATTCCGGTGCTTCTGCCACCAGGGTTCCCAGTCCGTGCCATGGTTTTTCTCTTGTATAAAACATTGTTTCAACTTCTGCAGCCATAATTTCATTCTCCTTTTTCCATTGATTTTTATTCGTTCTTTCTACTGCTTCTTTTTATCAAACATCCTGCTCATAGTTTCATTAAGCTTTTCCTCGTCCTGTTCTTTTATGCTGTAAACCTCTCCCTGGCTACTGATAATAATATGATCCAGCAACGGAATCCCCAGCATGACACCGCAGGCTTCCAGCCTTGCAGTCAGGTCTATATCTTCCTTACTCGCTTTTGCTCTGCCTCCCGGATGGTTATGAAAACAGAAAATTCCGTATGCATTCGCCAAAATCGCTGACTTAAATATATCTGCCGGTTCTGCATAGCACACATTCTTACTGCCTTTAGCAACCAGCTCCATTAATACAGGCTCCAGTTCCCCATTCACAGCGCACACATAGAGCAGTTCCTTATCCTGCTTGCCGAAAAAAGAGGCTGCAAAACCTGCAGCCTCCTCCGTTGTTGTAATACCTGTATTTCCATCTTTCCCCTCGTATAATACGGAGCCTTCCCTTACCAGCTCCGTATGTACACACATGACTCTCTTCTTCATGCTGCTTCCGTTTCTTCCTGCTCCAGGAGCAGCCCAATTTCCTTGATCCCGGTATCCATGCTGTTTTCCAGTTCCAGCTGGAAAGAATCTCCTTTTCCCATCCACCTGGCATAAAAGAACTGGATCACATTTGGCAGGACCAGAAGACAGCGCAGGACCTCTGATTTCATCTCACCGCTCTTTTCCAGCAAAGTCTCTGCAATATTCTCCCGACAGTTGATCTGATACGCCCTCTGGTAAATCCTCTCTGGGGCTAACTGTAATACTCGCTTCTTATACTGCTTCCGTTCCAGCTTGATCTTGGCTTTGAACAGCCTTACAATTTCATCCTCTCCCATGTTTCATCACCTCCTGTTTTTGTTTTTCTCAATCTTTCTTTGTGCCGCCGAGAACATTACCGATTGTATCTGCAACCTTACCCAGCAGCTCAAA
>ENA-OPCN01000874-OPCN01000874.1-human-gut-metagenome-genome-assembly--contig:-NODE-874-length-23670-cov-1.972094_pt1 | contig 23670 bp, 19 predicted proteins | sample MGYA00241567_ERZ501485 | MGnify/ENA primary metagenome ERZ501485 (study PRJEB25962, sample SAMEA2042579) | human gut metagenome | biome: human gut; feature: human-associated habitat; material: faeces...
TTATGCGTAACCATAACAATTGTGTACTGTGATTTTAATTCGCTTGCCAGCTCTTCTATCTTTGATGTAGAAATCGGGTCAAGCGCACTTGTTGGCTCATCCATCAAAAGTACATCCGGCTCAACAGCAAGTGCTCGTGCAATACAAAGTCTTTGCTGCTGTCCTCCTGATAAACTAAGTGCCGATTTTTTCAGGTTATCCTTTACTTCGTTCCAGATAGCTGCGCCCTTCAAGGAATTTTCCACGATCTCATCAAGCTTTGCACGGCTTGTAATTCCATGTGTGCGCGGTCCGTATGCGATGTTGTCATAGATGCTCATTGGAAATGGATTTGGCTTTTGGAATACCATTCCGATATTTCTGCGAAGCTCATTGACATTTAACTTTGGATCAAAAATGTCCTCACCGCGGTAACGAAGATCGCCTGTAATCTTCACACCAGGCACCAGATCATTCATTCTGTTTAACGACTTTAAGAAGGTGGATTTACCACAGCCAGAAGGACCAATCAGCGCCGTAATACTCTTCTCCTCAATATTGATATTAATATTTTTTAATGCCTGCACCTGTCCATACCACAGACACATATCCTTTACAGTAATTACGCTGCTCACTGACTCTTCCTCCTCTGAAAATACTTACCTAACAAAGTTGCAGTTAAATTGATAAACACGGTTAATACCATTAAGATTGCTGCAATAGCAAATGCAACACCAAACTCACCCTGCTCCTTAGCATACATGTAAAGCGCAACTGTAAGTGTTGCACCAGCACTGTGAAGACCATCTATCATTCCATTTACTGCATGTGCAAGACCTGCGGTGAAAAGAAGCGCTGCCGACTCACCGATAATTCTTCCGACAGAAAGAATACATCCTGTCACTACACCATCAATACATCCCGGAAGTACAACGGTACGAATAACTCTCCACTTTCCTGCGCCGAGTCCAAATGCACCCTCGCGGTAGCTTTGCGGAACTGTCTTTAAGCTCTCCTGTGTGGTACGCATGATAGTTGGAAGATTCATGATCACAAGAGTAAGCGCACCTGCTAAAAGAGATGTCTGCAAGCTTAAAAACTGGCAGAAAAACAACATTCCTACAAGACCATATATAATAGAAGGAATACCTGAAAGTGTCTCTGCTGCATACTCGATCATACCAACTATTTTCTTGTTTGTGGCATACTCAGTCAGATATATTGCAGCACCAACACCAAGCGGAAGTACAATTACAAGTGTTGCAATTACGATATAAAGTGTATTTAAAATATCAGGCAAAATACCAATGTTGTCATCGAGGTAGCTTGGAGATGTAGACACCAGCTTCCAGCTGATATTCGGAACACCTCTATATAATACATATCCGATCATAAACAATACAAGTCCACATGTAATTGTTATTGAAAGCCCCATCAAAAACTTCATCAGACCTATATAAAGCTTGCGCTTTACCCCCGGTCCATTCTTTGCAGCGGCACGCACTGTCATCACTGATTTTACATTTGCTGTCTGTGACGCCCCTATTGCTTCCTGTTTTGTCATCTTACTCACTCCTTTTATGAATCCGTTTTTCAGGCTTTCTCATGCTTTAAGAAAAAGTTCAGTGTTGCATTGATCAGCATGATGAACAAAAACAGCACTAACGCAATTGAAAACAGCGCCTGTCTTTGCAGTCCTGCTGAATATGACATCTCACTTGCAACAGCAGTAGTCAAAAAACGAACACTCTGGAACAATGACGGCATATTTGGAACATTTCCTGAAACCATCATAACTGCCATTGCCTCGCCAATTGCACGGCCCACACCCAATACAACTGCCGCTGCGATACCACTTCTTGCAGCCGGAACTGACACCTTAAAATATGTCTCAATATCTGTCGCACCAAGTGCAAGTGATGCATCCTCATATTCCTTTGGCACTGCCTCAAGTGCATTCAGTGAAACCTTAATGATAGACGGCAAAATCATGATTGCAAGTACGATAATCGCTGCCAGAAGGCTTGCACCATCTGGCACATTAAACAATTTGCGGATACCAGGCACAAGAATCAGCATACCGACAAGACCATAAACAACAGACGGAATACCTGCTAAAAGGCTGACAGCTGTCTCAATAACACCTCTTACCTTTGGTGATGCAATCTTTGCCAGGTAGACAGATGTGAAAAATCCGACTGGAACACCTAGCAAAATTGCACCTCCTGTTCCGTAAACACTTGTCATGATAAACGGTAAGATTCCAAATGATGGCTCAGAGGCGGTCGATGCCCATTTTGTGCCAAATAAAAACTGAAACAGACCAATTTTTGCGATTGCCGGCACACCGGAAATTACCAGATAAACTGTAATTAGCAATACACATCCGACCGTAATCAGTCCGAGAATCAAAAATATGCCATGTACTATTGTCTCTAACAGACTCTCTTTGCTCTTCATAAATCCTCGCACCCTTCCAATTGTGATTATTCTGCTACCGGAACAGCACCTGCTGCCGAGATAATATCTGCTGCATCCTTTGAAGTTACATAATCGAAGAATGCCTGTGCTGCCTCTGATAATTCAGTACCATCCTTTGTAACAAGAACGAATGGACGCTGTACCTTATAAGAACCATCTTTTACTGTTTCCTCAGTTGCCTCAACACCATCTACTGATACCTTCTTTACAGTATCCTTTACTGCTGCTAAAGATGCATATCCGATTGCACCTGGATTGCTTGAAACAGTTGTGATAACATCACCTGTAGAGGTAAGCTCCTGACGATACTTGCAGGAATCAGATGTACCTGTAATAGACTCGAAACCATCTCTTGTACCACTTCCTGCCTCACGGCCAATCAGAACGATATCAGCGTCCTCTCCGCCAACCTCGCTCCAATTTGTGATCTCGCCAGTGTAGATCTTTGCGATATCATCAAGTGAAAGATCCTCTACTGTATTTTCCTTATTAACAATGATTGCAATACCATCAAGTGCCAGTGTAGTTTCTACTAAGCCCTGGCTCTTCTCCTCATCCTTTAATGCACGGCTGGAAAGACCGATATCGCAGCGTCCCTCAGATACAGCAGTGATTCCAGAACCAGAACCAGTTGGGTTGTAAGTAAATGTAGCATCTGGATTTGCCTTTGTAAATGCCTCACCAAGAGCACCGATTACCTTCTCCATAGAAGTAGAACCATCAGTTGCAACGCTTCCGGATACAGGAGTCTGTGCATCTGCCTTAGACTCAGCTGCTGCAGCAGATGTATCCTTAGCCTCAGTCTTGGCCTCAGTCTTAGCTTCTGTAGAAGCGGTAGTTGCTGCTGTTGATGCTGTTGTTGACGCTGTAGTCTCCTTTTTATCTGTCTTTCCGCATGCGGTCAATGTTGAAATTGCAAGAGCTGCGGTTACTGCCATAGTGATCATCTTTCTCATAATAAAAACTTCCTTTCTGTTTCTACCCATTTTGTTGTGTTTGTTTTGTTTTCTCTTAACGCCACTAATCTTATTGTTTCTTTGTAAAATCAGAAAGCAGTGATATGTCAAATTTATGTAAAAAAAGAAGCGCAAGCTAGTTGCTGCGCTTCCTTTTTCTTAAAACCTGTATGACTTTAATCATAGGATAGAGACTTACTATTTAAATATTCTACTAATTCAGCAACTGTTGTGACAGGGTTGCTTTCTCTTGTAAAAATTTCCTTATGTTCTAGCTGTAAAGCACTCACTCGCTTCTTTGCCCTATCAATTGCAGTTTTTTGAAGTGGTTTCAACTGATCATATACTTCCGTATTTTTTTCATACTGTTCCAACCTGCCTTTTCGCTTTAATAGCTTAATTGTGGCGTCACAATTTTCAACCGCAGTTGTTTGATTATTAAAATGTAAGAGGAACCAAATTTCAAAACACGGATTTGAAAAAGCAATATGATACCCTTCTTTGATAGCAGTCTGTTTTGCCTTTGCAAGCATAGCATTTGTATTATCATCCCGATCAAACACACACCATATCTGGTCACCCTCATCTGGATAATATGGACTATACCCAATTGTTGCTCCTGCTTTTTGTACCAGCTTATCCGCTGATTTATATTGAGATGGAATTGGTATAATATCAATATTACAGTCTCTGGTACGAAACCGTTTAAAATATCGAATTTCAGTTTCTGATCCTTCGCAAATCAAGTATACAACAGGCTTCCTTTTTCTTTTACCTGATGCCCTTCGCTCTATTTCCTTAATTCTGCCCATCCCAGATACCTCCCCTGATAAACGGAATTGCCCCATATCTTCCTTGCAAGTATCCTCTGGAAATATTCTCCTCTTTCCTTGGTGAAAACTCTGTCAACGCATAAATATCTGTCTGCATATTTCTTTCATCTTTCTCTGCAAACCAGATTTGATCTCTGCGAAGCAATTTTAAATCCAGCAATCCAGTATCATGAGTTGTAAAAATCAGCTGTGCATGATTTTTGTTACTATTTTGATCTTGTAACATTTCAATCAAATGTCTGGTAAGCATTGGATGCATACTTGCCTCAATTTCATCCACTACCAGTACCGCACCAGAATTCATTGCATCCATCCACAAACCTATTCTGGAAAAGAATCGTTGTGTACCTACTGACTCCTGCCCAAGCAATAACGTATATTGTTTTCGCTTTCCGTCCGCATTCACAATCTGATGAACAGTAGAAATAATTGGCTTTTCCTTGGTACCGGACAATTCTATATCACTAATTCCCAAATCAGCCAGCATCATTTCTTTCACAATACGCTGCTTTTTTTCACCGCCCTTGCGAATTGCATCAATGGTTATTTCATTTGATATTCCTGTTGCAACCAATCCACGAAGATTTTTTTGAAACCACAAATACGCATTTTCCGTCTGAACACAATTCCATTCATTAGAACTTGTAAGATATAATCTATTTTCCGAAGTTCTCCCCGCAAGCGTAAGCTGCTCTTGAACACTTTCACGAAATTCATACTGATCTTTTTCCCTATTAAAAATCAAAGCTTCTCTGCCATTTGGCCAATGATAAAGATACTCACTAATAATTCTCTCATTATTAAAAGAAAATCCATATGCGTATTTAATACCTTCATAATAGTAAATCACTTCAAGCGCAGTTGGTTCTATCTGTTCATCAACAAAGGCAAATGGCTCATACGGAAGTTCTTCTCCTTTGAGCGGTTTTGCATAATTACCACAAACCATTTCTCTCATAAGCAAAAGTGCATGAATCACATTACTTTTGCCCGCTGCATTTGCTCCATAAATTGCCATAACCGGAACTATTTTCTTTTTTCCATCCGGTGTAATGAGGCACTCTTTCATGCTTTTATCAGCTGCTGCTTTCATACTTATAACAGCAGTATTTTTTATTGAACGATGATTCGTAACCGAAAATTGAAGCAGCATATCATAACCTCCTGATTTCATTATTCGCAATATCATCATACTTTAAAAGTGCCTCATTGTCAATTTTATTTACGTTATTTGCATTTTATATGCATTTTTTTAAGATAAATGTTGCTCTGTCTCCTCATTTATATATCTTTCGTTTTTTCATACTCTTCAATCAGGCACTGCTTCAACTGCATTCGCTAAGTCCTGCCTAATTTCTTCATTTGGAACAAATGTCATTTTTCTAGTTTGATCATATCCAAGATATCCCAAATGAATCATGTAAGTCAAAACATCATCCTTGCTCTTAATGTTTACAATATCATTCTTAAAGGTAGCTGTATTTACCTTAACAGATGCACCTGAAAGCATCTCAACAATAGCCGTTTTTAAGCCATTATAATTCATATTGATGAGCGGCACAATTGCCTCATACGATGCCGTCTCCGACCAGTAACTTTTAAATTCACCACTCAGCATCACACTTACGACTGCTCTAGGATTGTAGACAGAATACTCTTTTAAAAGATATCCATCATACCATCTTTTGATCTTATTAAAATCAAGGCTATATGCTTTTGCCAGTCCTTGCACTTCCTCTTCTGTAAAACCGATACATGGTGCAAGCCTGCCCGGGCTAAGCATGGTAAATTCATCAAAGTTATTTAGCGCCGACTGCGTTTTTTCTTTTTTAATTGGCAGTATACCCGTCAGGTATGCCAACTGAATATACTTTGTTGGCTCAGTCCCCTTAAACATGCCTCTGAGAAATCCAATATATTCGTCTTGAATTTTTTGATTTGTGGCCTCATCACGAACTAAAACATCCCACTCATCAATAATAACAATAAACTTTTTTTGTGTCACTGCATTAATCTTCGACAATGCCTCTGGCAAAGACACCGTATCAGCCGGCAACACATCTGGATAATACGTGCGCAGTTCCGAAATCGTTTTTTCTGAAATATAGGAAACGATATTCTCAGGACTCCCTGCCGGTTCCATACACCATTGAATATCCAGATGAATGACATCATATTGATTCAAATGCTTTTTGAAATCAGGTGCTTCGCTGATTTTCAACCCCGCAAACAATTCCTGCGAATCACACCCTTTGCTGTAATATGCTGTGAGCATATTTGCGGTTATTGATTTGCCAAATCGGCGTGGACGACTATTACAGATATATCCCTGTAAGGTGTTCATTACCTTATTTGTATACTCCAGCATTTCAGTCTTATCAACGTAAATTTCAGAATTTACTGCCACCTGAAATGCCTGATTCCCAGGATTTACAAACATGCCCATACTTTCTCATTCCTTTCTGTTAATTATGTGTCATGCAAAAAGTTCATACTGCCGTTTTTATTTGTATACTTATATGTTACCTCGAATTAAGCAATTATGCAAGTACTTTTTGTAAAAGAAAAAGCGCTGCTCTTTGCAGCGCCCCTTCCATTTTTCTCAGGAAACTTCTTTTTCTGCCATCAGTTCCATGATAAGCTTATCTTTTAATAAGAAACGATACATGAGAAAGATAACTGCAAGCACTGCGATCGCGCAGATCACGACCACCCACACAGTCTCATTATAAAAAAGTTTCCATTCCAGATTTACCACAACAGCGCCATAATTGCCGATGCTTGCGCGCCGATACGCCCGAATTCCCTCTATGACTGCTGACACCGCACATGCAAGCAGCGCCATCACTGCATATCGCATTGCAAGAATCTCCTGCGTTTCCTTTGGACTGATGCCACACAGCCCCCAAACGCCAATTGCATACTTACTGTTTTGGATTTCAAGAAGCGAAATAATTCCAAGCGAACATATTGTAATCAGCACAATAAGCACACAAAGAATTCTTTGATGCTGTGTGTATTCATCATTTTCCTGCTGAATCTTTCGTGTCATGTCCGCCACGGATTCGCACCAACCATGATATTTATAGCGATCTAGCACATTTAAAATCTGATTTTCCACCTCATCCGGCGAAGAACCATCCTCAATCTGAAAATACATACTCTCTCGGAAATTGTTGTAGGAACCGCTGTAATACTCAGGCGATGTACCAACCATAAGCGTCCAATCCAGATTGATACAGCCACCAGACCCCTTATGAGCACCGTTTATCAAATACCGACTTCCTGATGCCAAAATTCCAACCACACGGTACGTCTTATTTTCATGATGAAGAAGATCTCCCTCATGAAGCAGCTCCCGAAACTGATATCCTACAATCACAGGGATATTCCCATCTGCGTCCTCCTGTGGAATCGCAATGTCACTTCCATCAATCATGCGAATTTTGCAAAAATCCCACGCGTCTCCGTAAATCCACATCGTGCGCGCATAACCTGCCTGCAAAAATTCATCGCTCTCACGGCTTCCATGTGCTCTCGCATAAGACAAATACGATTCCTGCTGAAACTCCTCAAAATTTAATCCATTATATTGATATGTGCCAAACCAGGAAACGCCATCTAACGCACGCAGTTCATCCATCATTGTACCGATAACCGTATTATCCAGCTCATAATCCTGCGTAAGAAAACGCGTGCATTCCAAATATTGCATTTTGTCTGCATCAAAATTTTGTATTTTTTGATATTCCGCTATCCATCGCCCACTGTTTCTGTATTCCGTCCACATTCGCCCAAACAGAGAAAAGCATATCAGACCAATCCAAAATAAAATCACCGAGACAAGCAAGTTTTTTCTTGCCATCCGAAGTGCAATTGCCATCTTATTTCGTATTTTCATAAGCCCATTCCTCCCTTTCCAGAAAGAATTTTTACCGGATGACTTCTCGCTACAACAAAAACTGGCACTGCCGTCTCCACAAGAAGCACACTGCAAAAATAGACTGCTCCAATCCATATCGTTTTCCACACATCACTTGCCGCCATCGGCAAGATGCTTCTTTGCATATTCAAACTGAACACAACATGAACCACAAAATACAGACAGAAGGATGCCATCAGCTCCACCAGATTTTCCACAAACACAAGAAGCGCAATCGCACGTATCTCTTGCCCCAAAATTTTACGGACTGCAAGCTCCGGCATTCTGTTTTTCACACGATATGCCGCAATCAGTAGAATCAATAACAGACAAAGCAAATACAAACCAACCTGATACGAAAGATCCGATAAATTCGCCTGTTGATTGATCTGCGGATAGGTGATTGCCGACACCTGCACCTTCGCCTTGGCATCGTATTCTACGATCTGCTCATACAGCGATTGCAACACAGGCTGAAGCGACACCGAGTTACTTCGCACATTCAGCGTTATGTTTCCATTTTCCATAATTCGACTTTTCTGTGCTTCGCTTAACGAATCATACGGCACCACAATTCGATAATTTTGAAAGTCAGAACCTGTATTGCCGATAATTCCTGTTACTCCATATTCTCTGTTTTCCAGCTCCAGATAGCGTGTGCCATCTGCATCTTTTCTAATAAAATCATCGTAAATTTTACCAACAGCCGCCGTCTGTCTACACTCAGGAAGTGTTCCTTCCAGCAATGAAAATGGAAGTTCTTCCTTTGCTACAACAGAAACATATAGCATCGGCTGAATATCCGCTTGCGAAAGAAACGAATAAAATGGCTGAATCAAAATACTCACACCATCCTCTACCGCAAGGTGCGGCAGCCATTCCCATATCGCTGCATCATCCGACTTGATCTTAATACTCGCTTCCTCATTTGCCATAAACGATGCATAGTCACGCTCATACTGGGATGCCCGATTCAATTCCCCTGTGACATCAAACAAAATAAACTGCAAAATCATACAGGCAAACAGCATAACCGCGGTGATAATCTTATGCCTCCTGCATCGCCTGAGAATTCCTCTTATGATTCGTATCATCTGTGTCATCCGCATTCTCCCCTTCCTCATAAAGAATTCCATCACGAATCAGCACAATTCGGTCTGCATACTCTGCAATCTCCCTTTCATGTGTGATCAGCACAATCGTCTTTCCTTCCCGATGAAGTTCCTGAATCATCGCCATCAATGCATGAGAATTCTCCGAATCGAGTGCTCCCGTCGGCTCATCTGCTAAAAAAATCGGTGTATCTGCTGTAAATGCACGCGCAATCGCTGCCCGCTGCTTCTGTCCTCCAGAGCATTGTGACGGATATTTCGATGCAATCTCTTCGATCTTCAATTTCTTTAAAATCGCCTCTGCCCTTTTGTGGCGCTCCCGCCTCGGGACATTCTGAATTTCAAGAGGAAATTCAATATTCTCTTGTATCGTATAATCTTCCATCAACGCAAAATCCTGAAAAACATAGCTGATATACTTCTTGCGATACTTGTGCAACTCTCTTTCCTTTTTTCCGTACAATTCCTGTCCATCCAACAAAAACGAACCTTCCGTAAGACCATCCAGACATCCAATGATATGAAGCAATGTCGATTTTCCCGATCCAGACGGTCCCATTACTGCAACAAACTCACCACGTGCGACCTGAAAATTGACTCCATTTAAGGCTCTTGTCTGTGCCGTTCCCTGCCCATAAATTTTTACTGCATTCTTTAACTGTATCATATTTTGCCTCCCCAATATAGCTATTTAAATAGAACAGTTTCAAATTCATCTTCATCTATTTTAATGCATCTTGTTCTGTCGCTGCCAAAATCATGACCGAATAAAATAAGTTTTCCTTATCCGCTTCCTGTGTATGATCGGTTAAAACACCAATCACACTTTCTGGCATTTCATCTATGTCCAAAAAGATTTGATCCGACTCGGTGACATTTTCCTGCTCCCACAAAACAGTACCTTCTCCATCCTCTACACTCAGATCAAAAGCACCGCCTGCCACAGTCATCATAATATAAATCCGTCCCTGATACCCTGCTGTCACCTGCTGCCCCGAGCTTCGCATTTCATGTGCACCAAGTCCATAAAACTTTTCGCCCTTGCATAAATTCAAATCCTGAAAAAACACGGAATAGCCATCTTTCACCATCGCGCTCTCAACCACCGCTGATGCCCAATTGGTATAGTCATTTGCATCAAATTGGGATTCATCTTTCAAATTTGGATATGCAAGCGGCTTGTTCCACTGGCAGCTTTTGCTCTGTACGAGGGATTCATAATACCCTTTTTCCGCAGTTTTTTCTGCATTTTCTCCTGTATTCTCTCCTATATTTTCTTTTGTATTTTCTTCTGCGTTCTTATTTGCACTCTCTGCTTCGCTGCTCTGCTCACTCTGATAGATAAGCGTATAATTCGGCACCGTTTTTGTCATATCTGCCGCATCCGTCTTATCTGTCTCCTTTTTTCCACAACCTCCGATTGCCATACTCAAGCACAACACTGGTAAAAATAACAGTTGCTTTTGTACTTTTTTCATATTCCCGTCTCCTCCTGTCTTTTCTTTTTATTGTACAATACTGGAGACCAAAACACAACTCACAAGATAAAAATTTTGTACTTTTGAACCGAAGTTCTTGTTCACGGAATGTTAGTTTTATGAAGGCGGTTCGCCGATTGTTTTGTCGTCGGTGTCACTTGTTCCCACGGCACCTTCTACGCACCTTTTTGTCTTAGTTACTGCGTAAGTCCGCTCCCACACATTCCCGACTGCGCAGCAGACGATTGCCTCAGTAAAAGCAACTCGTCTCACCACAAATCCAGATTATGTCCCGTGAACTAAGAAAAAAAGAAAAAGGAGATTTTATCTATGAAAAAATTTAAAGTTGTATGTTTCACCTTATTAGCCGCTTCAGCAATAGCTTCTACTTTTTATTTTACTACTGCCAAAGCAGCTAACTCCAAAAATCCTGATACTATTATTGAGACAGAAGAGGCTTCCACAGAAGATCAATCTTCTATTACACCACAAAGCGATAAAGATTACTCACATACTTCATGATAAATATTTGCTTTTTCTTTCTTCGTAAAAACTTACATCATTTTTCTTACAAAAAAATTCTGCAAGTTTATATGCTATATGAAAAAGCTTTCTCCAACAATTCTGATACTTTTCTTTTTTATCAGGATATTCGTTTACCAATTCATATAAACTCCAACAGATATCATATATGAATGCGTCTACATCTTCTATAGTATCATTCAGTAACACATTGATACTTCTTTCATCTTGCTTTATGGATTGGTAATACTTTTTATTTTCACCCAATGCATTTACCAATCCAGTCGTTATCACAACATAGCCTCTATACGGAATTCTGGTATGCTCCATTTGCATATCAAAGGATTGAAGCAATTTACTAAATAATTCTTCTGCCTTTTTGCTTTCCCCAGAATTTAAAAATTTCCCAGCTATATTTCCAGCAACAATCGCCTCCTCTCTTTGAAATACCCACATATTCCACTTTTCCACCGGAATTTTTGGCATTGTACAATACAATGCTTTTTCCATTTGTTTTACATATTCCTGAGCTGTTAATTTTTTATGATACGTATGTTGAATATCGGTATCCAAAAAAATCATCTCCTGCCGATTTAATGGCACGTTCACATCCAGTTTTTCCTTAAAGCTCTGAAAACTTTCCCATGCGTTATCCCATTCTTCGCGTATAATAAAGTCAACAATTTCCTGTCTCTGGTGCAGCACTTCCAGTGAATCAGTCTCAAGTAACAGCTGCCCTTCTAGTCCCGTCTTATGATAAAACTGCATAAGCATTTCATAATTTCTGCCAGAAGGTCGATGCGTTCCCGCCTCTATTTTCTCTATCTGCCGCGCAGTCAGATGGTCTGGATTCGCAGCCGATACCTTTGCCGCTGACAATCCCATTGCTTTTCTAAGCATTTTGAGTGTCAGTCCAATTTCATGCGTATTGCTGACAATAATGCTCTGCCACATTCTCTTTTTAGGGTGCGAAAACAACCGATATAATTCCTCAAATGTCTTGAGAAATTCTGTTACCTCTGTCTCTTCTTCCTTGTATTTCTGATCCTCTTTTCCTTTTACGCTAATGCATTCTAACACATTAAGCAGTTCTTCCAAAACAAAAACAACATAACGCTGTGAGTACTGATGTCTGAGTAGCTCAAGTGCTTCCATTCCATATGAAAGCGCTTTTTCTTCATTGCCTGCATACAATTCGAGTTTCATTCCAAGAAGTGCAATTCCCTTGCATCTGCCATTACCTCAAAATATTCAGTCGGCACACCTAGTCTTTGCAGCAGATAGTCACCTATCATTTTCTTCCATGGCGTGTCGCCATTTTCCATTTTCCTAAGCTCAGTTCTGGTGCAGACACCTCTTGATATTTTTTGTTCAGAGATGCCGCGGCGGCATCGTTCCTTATACATGAATTTTCCGCAATATTGGTTGTACCGCCGCAGCCATAGTAATTCCTCTTTGTTCATATATTATTATTCAATCCACACTCTTTTATCTAATGCCGGGCAGCTGATGCATACCTTTACATCTTCTTTTGGCTTTACATAGACAATCAATCTGCCGTTGTGTGTCTTTCTGTGTGACTCGCAGTATGGCGTTAGGTCTGCTAAATCACCGTTTTCTAGTCCGAGAAGTGTTCCTCCTATTACCTCTGCCGTGATTTCCAGATCTTCTGCCGCAAGAACACCATTTTCATCGGTAAGTGAAACCTCGATCTGCATCACTTCTTCCTTATTTATAGTTTCTTCTGCATGCCATACATTTGCAGACAGCTCGACTGCTTTTCCTGCTGTCTGAATGCTGCACTCGGCTTCGCCGCACACTGCCTTAAGTACACCTGGCTCATAAGCAAAACGCCATTCGGTGCAGCCTTCTTTTTCAAGATATGTTCCATCGTGCAATGACTTTTCACCATCAATACCAACTATACTAAGGGAAATAGTTTCTTTTTGCACATTTGTGAATACTCGTACAACGACATTTTCTCCGTCTGTATAATTCCAATGTGCATTCCACGGTCTCCACTCATGCTCATCACCATCATCTGGGCGTGTCAGGATACAAGCAAATGGTTCTGTGCTCCAGAATGCCTTTCTTCTATAGAAGCCCGGCTTTTCAAAGCCTGCAAGATCCATTAAACCAGCTGATGAACCATGAATCGGCCATCCATGTGCCTCTCCAAGATAATCAATTCCTGTCCACAAAAACTGTCCGCTGATATATGCATTGTCGCGCACCGCACACCACTGCTCGTAGCCGCCGCCGTTTTCGCTGCCTAAAAATGGCTTGTCTGGAAAACGTTTGTGGCTTTCCTCATACAGATGCTCTTTATAATTGTAGCCCACAACATCAAGTGCATCAAAAAATCCAATATGAGATGACAGCTCTGGGAAGGCTGCTGCCAATGTAACTGGTCTTGTGGTATCCTGTGTGCGCACAATCGCTGCCAATTCCTTTGCAATTACGCTAAGTCGCTCAGCATTAGGCTTATTCGGGTCATACTGACGCTCCTTTGCCGGCTTGTTGGCATCGTTGTTTCCTGTCATGGTTTCAAATAGTGGATGGCAATATGGGTCATTCGGGTAGTCGATCTCATTTCCAATGCTCCACATAACGATGCTTGGATGGTTGCGGTCACGGCGTACCATATCGGCGAGATCACGCTCATGCCACTCTGGGAAATCTTCTGCGTAGCCCTCATGCTTTGGCGGATATACATTATGACCGGTAGACCACTTATTCTTCGGATTCTCCCACTCATCGAATGCCTCATCCATCATTAAAAGTCCAAGCTCATCACACAGATCATACAGCTCTGGCATATGCGGATTATGACTGCAGCGGATTGCATTGCAGCCGCCTTCCTTCAATTTAAGCAGTCTGCGAAGCCATACCTCACGATACATTGCTGCACCAAGACAGCCGCCATCATGATGAACACATACGCCCTTAAACTTTGTTTCCTTTCCATTCAGGAAAAAGCCTTGATCAGCATCAAATGAAAATGTTCTGATACCAACGCGCTCTTTATCTAATACAATCACATTTTCATCTTCTTTTTCAAATGAAATGCAAAGCTCATATAATGATGGTGATTCACAAGACCAAAGCTTTGGTTTTCCAATCATTCCATTTAAATAGAAGGTTTTCTTCTCATGTGCCTCCATTACAGCAGGTACTCTAGCAAAAACAACCGACTCCTCATCACTTCCACATAGCTTTAGACTAGCAGTCAATGTTCCAATCACACGCTCATCCAGCTCATTTACAATCTCTGCATCTGCACAAACAGCCGCTGACTGCTCATCTGCTCTTGACACATTAAAGGCAACACCATTCCATACAGCATGAACCTGCTCCTCCACTACAAGGTATGCCTTGCGGTAAATACCAGAGCCTGTAAACCAGCGTGAATCTGCTAAATCAATATGGCATACACGCACAGTAATCTCATTATCAATCGCGCCAAACTGAACAAAGTCAGTAATATCATAGCTGATCTGTGTATAACCATAAGGACGCTTTCCAATGTGATAGCTGTTGCACCATATTCTACTATTTTTATAGATTCCATCAAATACAACTCTCACGCGCTTTCCCTTATATGCTTCTGGAAGTGAAAAACGCACGCGATACCAGCCAATGCCACCGCTTAAATATCCAGTTCCGCTGGAATTAGTCTGCTCAAACGGCATGTGTACTGACCAGTCATGTGGCAGCGTAACGCTAGTCCACGCACTGTCATCGTATCCCTTGTACCAGCCCTCCGGCACCTCGCCGTAGTGAAATTTCCAGTTCTCGTTCAGTGTAATATATGTTCTATCCATGATTTTTTCTCCTATTAAAAAAGGGCAGACACATTACAATGTCCGCCCCAGCTTCATCAGCCGATATCCGGCTCATCTTTTAAGGTTATTGTTCCTGGCTGTTTGCCGTCTGTCTCGAATACGACGATTTCATTTCGTCCTTCTTTTAACAGTGGTGCCGGAATATAAAGTCTTTTCTGTGGTCCGATCTCCCAGAATCGACCCAGATTAAATCCGTTTAAGAAAATGCATCCCTTACCCCATCCTTCGAAATCTAGGAAGGTATCTCCCTTTTGGTCCACGTCAAGCGTAAAGTGATAAAATGCCGGAAGTCCCTCTGTATAGCCCTTTGTATAATCGAGCTTTTCGATGTTGTCAAGCGGCAGGCAATACTCTTCCCAGTTTAAGTGAGTGTGACCGTTGATCTGTACGTGTCCGTCGATACCTTTTCTCTGATGCTCCATTCTTGGTCCGAAGTTTACACGTCCCATGTTCTCAACAAGAATATCAAGCGGTGCACCCTTCTTAAAGGTAACTGGCTTTCCATCTTCCTTTGCAAAATCCTCTCCTGCCTTTGCCTCAGAAAGAAGCTGTCTGTCATAAAGCGTTACAAGCGGTTTCTGATCAACAAAGAGATTTGCACGGTCATTTGCCTCATACAAACGGATCTTTTCAAGATTCTGCTCTTTCTCAAGCTTTGTATGGTACAAAATATATCCATAATTTTGTCCTAAACGCTCCATAGAAGTCGGGAACTTGCATTTTACAGGTGCTGAAAGATCATCAAGAGATTCAAAGAGTCCAACTCTTGCATCATACTGTAAGGTTCCGTATGCTTTCTTCTCGATCTTTGTGCTGTATGTTACTTCCGGAATCGGTGCATACTTGCGGATAACTTCCTGATAGCGGCGATATTTCTCTGTGATATCACCAGACTCTGTAAGTACGCCATCATAATCATAGGAAGTAACATCTGGTGTCAGCTCATCATAATAATTAGATCCATTCATAAAGCCAAAGTTTGTGCCGCCCTCAAACATGTAAATATTGACATGGCCAAGCTCAAGCATCTTGTCAAGATCCTTTGTGCTCTCCTCCAAGTTTCCTCTCATATGGCCGCCATTGCCCCAATGGTCAAACCAGCCAACCCAGAACTCGGTACACATTAAAGGACCGCCTTTTGTATACTGCTTCAATACTTCAAAGCGCTCCTCGGTACGTGAACCAAAGTTTCCAGTCGGAAGAGCTCCTTCTAAGTGACCACAGGAAAGAGACTCATGCATAGGTCCATCTGATGTAACAAGAGGTACAACAGTACCAAAATCGATCATGATCTGCTTCATTGTCTCAAGATACTCTGTGTCATCACCATAGTAGCCATACTCATTTTCTACCTGCATCATGATGACTGGTCCACCGTAGTTTACCTGAAGAGGTGCCAAAACCTTGAACAGTTCTTTATAATAAGAACGAATATGATCTAAGAACGGCTTATAGCAGCCGCGAAGCTTCATGCCATCCTCTGCCAAAAGCCAAGCCGGCAGTCCGCCAAACTCCCATTCTGCACAGATATATGGTGATGGACGAATAATCACCCACAAACCTAACTCCTGTGCTGTTTTTACAAATTTTGCAATGTCGAGCATTCCGTCAAAATGGAACTCGCCCTTATTTGGTTCATGCATGTTCCAAGGAATGTAAGTCTCAACTGTATTGCATCCCATCGCCTTTAATTTTTCCAGACGATCCTTCCAATACTCCGGAACTACACGGAAATAGTGGATTCCACCAGAGATGATCTGAAATGGCTTGCCGTCCAGATAAAAATTGTCTTTGATCTCAAATGTATGTGTCATCATTGCTCCTCTTTCTAAATTATGTTACAAAAAAGAGCAGGATGACCAAAGGTCACCCCGCCCTTTACGCGTTTACTGACCCATTACTGTGGGTAGTTACTATTTTTATTATTCTGCGTCACCGTAAACTTCGGTCAGCTGCTTCTGAAGCTCTTCGATAACGATATCCATACCTGCATCCTTTAAAGCCTGCTGATACTCAGCAACGATTTCTTCTGCGGTGCCAGTGTACTTACCACTTGCGATCTGCTTCATGTAGTTTGTATTAACCTCACCGATATTGTTGATGTAGGACTGAATGTCATCAACATTTGCAACAAACTTGCCATAAGGATAACCAATTGATGCATCCTCTAATTCTTTATACATCACATCAATCTTGTCCCAATCCTTTGTAGCGTCACGGATCTCTAACAGATCGTTACGTCCCCACCAGAAATTAGTTGTGATGGACTCAGTATCAGAATTATAAGATTCTGGAACAGTACGAAGACCTTCATCGTTTACATCCCACTGAACACCCTTCTGACCATAGTTGATCAGGTCGTAGCACTCAGCATCATTTCTCAGTAAATCATAAACCATCAGAGCTCTCTCTGGGTTCTCAGAACCGTAGGAAACTGCCATTGCACCGTGAGTAATATTCAAAGCAGTAACATTCTTTTCTTCCTCGCCGAACCAGAAGAAGCCAACCTCAGCACCCGGTACGTTCTCTGGAGTCTTACTTACAAGATCAGTCCAAGTCTGAGTATGATGCTGCTCAGCAGCGGTCTTTCCAATCTTGAAGTCCTCTCTGTTATCAGCAGAAGTATTGTTCAGAACGTCTGTCTTCCAAACGCCCATCTCATCCCATTCCTTCATTGTCTTTGCAAACTCAACCATCATATCTGCATCAGTATAGTATGGGCTAACGATGGTGTACAGGTCATCCTTTGTACCTCCCCATAAAGCTGCTGATGACAAACCATCGATTGCTACGAAATCGCTGTGGGAAGAAACCCAGCCGCCTGCCATAGTTGCATATGCACTACCATCAGAATCCCAAGGAGTTACGATACCAAGCTCATCCTTGTGCTCGCATACATACTTGAAATATGTAGTCATATCTTCCCAGCTGTGAACGCCATTCTCAAGACCTGCCAGCTTTGCAAAATCAAGACGATATGCAAAACCATGATTTGTCCACTGTGCGTAGTTATCCTCTGGCATCAGATAAATGTTGTCATTGTACTTACACAGATCCCAGTCTTCCTGCGGAACAGTCTCATAAGTAACTGGTGCATACTTTGCAAGCATCTCATCACTTAACTCAAGGAAAGCACCATTCTTTGCGTTTGGCCATGCATCCAGCCAGTCAGTAGCGGTACCAACTAAGTCTACAGAACCATCCATACGAGCCAGAGTCAGGTTGTAGTTTGACAGACAGTCAGTCCAGCCAATGTAGTAAATCTGCAGCTCTGCGTTAACCTTCTCTGTCAGGATTGCATTCAGCTCATCTAACATCTTCTGTGTTGCATCGTTTGTCGGTGCATCACCAGGAGTCATGTAATTGATAACTACATGCTCAGATGTATCAACATCTGCCCACTTCTCTGCCCAAACATCATCATAATTCGGAACCTCGCCCGTAGTTGCCTCTGCTGCTGCGCTTGTAACCTCTTCTGCTGCTGCGCTGCTGGACTCTTCCTCTGCGAATGCCGGCATTGATGCGAACATTGTTCCAACCATAGATGCTGCCAATGCGGATGCAAGAAACTTCTTCTTCATATTAAAATCCTCCTTCTTTGTGCGAGTCTTCTCCTCGCTTGCTTTCTTTGTTAAGTATCTATTAATGCAGGCTTTCCTGCTATTAATCAAAAATCATTAGCCCTTTACGGCTCCAACTGTGATACCGCCGATAAAGTAGCGCTGTACAAATGGATAAATCAGAATAACTGGTCCAGTTGCTAAGATTGCATTTGCCATCTTAAGTCCATTTGACGGAAGATCGGACAAGTCAACATACTGACCTGCTACTGTACTCTTTAAGCTGTTTGCCTTATTTACAACCTTGTACAGAGTATACTGCAATGGATAAACACTCATCTTCTCACTTAAAAACAGTGATGACTGATACCACTCATTCCAATAACCAATTGCAAGGAACAAACCGATTGTTGCAAGTGCCGGCTTTAACATTGGAAGAATCAATGCGGTGAAAATCTTCATATCACCAGCTCCATCAATCTTACCAGACTCGGTGATCTCATGAGGAATAGACTTTACAAAGTTCTTCATCAAAATGATCAGCCAAGATGACATCAGAAGCGGAAGCCATACTGCTAAGTAGTTATCCTGCAGCTTGTAGGTCTGTGTCATCATCAGGTAGTACGGAGCCAGACCTGCTGAGAACAGTGTGGTAAAATAGATGTAGAATGAGATTGCATTGCGGAATGGGAAATCCTTTCTCTGCAAAGCATATCCAGTCATGGAAATGATGCCCAGACCAACGAGTGTACCAGTTAAGGTCATCGTAATAGTCAGTCCATAAGACTTCCAGATTGCACCACCCTGAAGTACCATCTCATAAGCCTTTGTTGTAAACTGCTTCGGGAACAGCTGTGCTCCTTCTGTACGGATCACTTCCTCAGCTGTAAATGAGGTTCCAATAATAATCAGGAATGGTAACACGCAAGCCAACGCATAAAGTGTAACTACTACATATCCTATTGTACGGATTATGATATCGGAGCGATCCAGCTTGATTTTCGTACCTTTTACTGTCGATTTTGCCATTTCTTTCTCCCTCCTTAGAATAATGCGTACTCAGGATCGATCTTCTTAACAGCAAAGTTGCTTGCCATAACGATACAGAATCCGATGATTGACTGATACAAACCGACTGCAGATGCTGTTGAGAAGTTAAAGTCTGTGATTGTACTTCGATATACGTATGTCTCAATAATATCAGTAGTGTCATACAACAATGGGTTCGTTCCGACGATGTTGTAGAACAGACCGAAGTTTCCTTTTACGATACCGCCGAGTGCGAACAAAAGTAAGATAACGATTGTGCTTCGAAGACTTGGCAGAATAATATAGCGAATCTTCTGGAAACAGTTTGCACCGTCCACTCTTGCTGCCTCAATGATAGAAGTATCAATACCGCAGATAGATGCAAAATAAACAACTGAGTTATAACCAGTTACCTGCCACAGATATACGACAATTAAGATTGGTGGCCATACACTCTTATCGGAATACGGCTGCCATTTTTCCATACCCAGCTTTACTAAAATACCATTGATAAATCCGGTATCGTAGTTTAACAAGTTGAATACAAGGAAACCAACAAGAACCTGTGAGATGAAGTATGGAAGGAACATCAATGTCTGTGAAACCTTCTTAAAATACTTATTGTGGATCTCGTTTAACAAAACTGCCATTAACATCGCAATGATGTTTCCTAAGAAGATGAAAGCCAAGTTGTAAAGAATCGTGTTCTTTGTCAGGTCGAGGAGCTTTCCAGACTGCATTAGAAACTCAAAGTTTTGCAGACCCACAAACTTGCTTCCGAAAATACCGTCTCTGTAATTGTACTTAACGAATGCCACATAGATACCTGGGAGCGGCATGTAGTTAAATGCAAAGAAAAATACGATTGCCGGTACACACATAAGTGTCAGTACACGATACTTTTTCAGGTTATAGAAAAAACCATGCTTTTTCTTGTACTGATACTGGGGTAAAGTTGATGTTGTCTTTCCCATGTTACCCTCCTTAATAATAAAGAATAAAATTTGAATTTCAGCCCCTGCTGCGCTCATAGTTTATAGGTTTATTTGACGCATTCGTGAAACCGCTTTCATCTTTCTCATAAAAAAATAAATTCATGACACATTATGTATATTTTCTATCAGAAAGGTGAGGTTTCATTCGTGCATTTCAACTATCCTTGCTGAAACCCTTTTCATAGCTTTATTATATATTTTTTATCTGATATGTCAACATATTTTTGCGCATTCTAACATCTTTGTGATAACTCACTAATATGCAAGCCTTTTTATTGTGCATGTTTTACAATTAAAATAGGAGTGAACATATGTCACTCCTTGATTTCTTGTTATACTAGCCTATTTTGCCTATTTTCTGTCCTACTTTGACCTTATGAAACCACTTTCATATTCCTCAAAGATTTTCTTCAGGCACATGTGTGCAGGAATCTCTTACGCTAATACCAACCGGAACCATATAGTCCTCAGGGCATGTCTCGTTCTCTGATGCACGGATTGCTGCCTCTACAAGATGCTTTGCAAACTCTGTATAGTTGGCTCCTACTGATGTCAATGCCGGTGTCAATGCACCTGACAGGTACGTATTATCAAATGCTACTACTGAGATATCCTGAGGAACACGAAGTCCTTCATCGTGAATTGCCCTAAGTACACCTGCTGCCGTAAAATCGTTGATTGCCACTATTGCTGTTGGTCGATCTGGATTTTTTAAAAGCTCTTTCGTACAGTTGTAACCGCTATCATTAGAATAATCAATGGAATCAAATACGTAATCTTCACGATATACAATTCCTCTTTGCCTAAGCATTGTGCGATATCGCATACGCTTTTCCAGTGTAGACTTCGCATCCTTTCGTCCTCCAATTGTTGCAATCTTTTCATGACCAAGACTAAATAAATAGTCCATCGCCAGATCCATGCTGCCGCCCTCATCAAGATGTATCTTACAATTTCTCACACCTACAGGACGATTTGTTGCTATAATTGGTGTGCTTTCCAAGATATGATTAAGCTGTTCTACATATTCTTCATCTACCGCAATTCTGTCTATTACACCGCCAACTACGATAATTGCATCCACCTGCTGCTCATACAACTTCATTAACTGCTTTTTTTCAAGCTCTGGATCACCCAACGACGTAAGCATCAACAGCAGATAACCTGCTTTATCTGCTGCTTTTTCACATTCTGTCGCTACCGCTGAATAGAATGGGCTGTAAATATCAGCAATCATTAGACCAATCGACCTTGTTTTTGAGTTACTAAGACCTTGTGCCAGCGCATTTGGTGTGTATCCATATTTTTGTATCACGCTTTGTACTTTTTCACGCTTTTCTTTACTGACTCTGGCGTTATTGGTCAGCACGCGCGAAACTGTTGCCGGAGATACACCAGCCTCTTTTGCGATTGTATAAATATTCGCACGCTCTTTTGCCATAAATGTACCATGCCTTTCTGTCACCCGCTGTGCAATTTTTATTCAAGCTGTCCTTTGCAAGCGGTTTCAAATCTCTTTTCTTTAACTATACATGATATTTTTTTCTTTGGCAATGGGAAATTTTCCTATTTTCAGGGAAATTTGTGTTTCAACAGTTCACGCGGTGCGGTGATTTCGTCGGCAGATTAAATAATAGCAAAAAACCACTGGAGATCATATCATCATTCCCCAATGGTTTTTATACAAATTTATAGTTTTTATGCGTTCTTGTAGCGATTGTACTCGTCTACGCAAAGAATCTTTCTTGCCAGTTCGACTTCTTCCTTGGTTGGAGTCGGTACACCTTCAAGACCATACTTGATTCCAAGCTCTTTCCATTTGAATACTCCGAGTGTATGGTATGGAAGTACATCGATACGATATACATTATTTAAGGTGCTGATGAACTCATGAAGTTTTGTCAGTGACTCTTCGTCGCTGTTGATGCCTGGTACAAGCACGTGACGGATCCAGATTGGCTTATTGATATCGGAAAGATATCTTGCCATATCAAGGATATTCTCGTTTGTCTTGCCAGTCAACGCCTTGTGCTTTTCTGGATCAATATGCTTTAAATCAAAGAGAAGCACATCGGTATTTGTCATCAGTTGCTCTAACTGTCCGAAGAATGGCTCTTTTCTCGTAAATGGCTCTCCTGCGGTGTCGATACATGTATTGATCTTTAACTTCTTTGCCTTTGCAAAAAGATCGTTCATAAACTCCATCTGTAAAAGTGGCTCTCCTCCACTTACAGTGATGCCGCCCTTGTCGCCCCAATAATTTCTATAACGAACTGCCTTTTCTAAAATTTCGTCAGCTGTTAAAAGCTGTACGTCTTTCTTTGCCCATGTATCTGGATTGTGGCAATATTTACAGCGCAAATTGCAGCCATTTAAAAATACGAGATAACGAACTCCTGGTCCGTCTGCAGAACCAAAAGATTCCAAAGAATGAACAATGCCTTGAATCATAATTTTTTTCCTTTCTTGTTTTGTGAACTTCATGTCTTCACGTTTACTATTATTTTGTAGTAAAACAGGCGGGAGTGCCAAAGCACCCTCCGCCTGTATTAGTTTTATAAATTTACAGCAAATCTATTCTGATTTGTTCAGATCGAAATCAATCGAGTCTGTCACTACTCCTAATTACAGGAAGGAATGGCAAGTTCTCTTGATAACGTCGTCCTGCTGCTCCTTGGTCAGATCGATGAACTTAACTGCATAACCAGATACACGGATTGTGAAGTTAGCATACTCTGGCTTCTCCGGATGTGCCTGGCAATCCAGAAGCTTCTCAACACCAAATACGTTTACGTTTAGGTGATGAGCACCATTTGCAAAGTAGCCATCCATAGCCTGTACAAGGTTGTTTACGCGCTCTTCGTCAGTGTTTCCAAGTGCACTCGGGTTGATGGTCTGGGTATTGGAAATACCATCCAGAGCCCACTCGTATGGCAGCTTAGCAACAGAGTTAAGAGA
>ENA-OPCN01000887-OPCN01000887.1-human-gut-metagenome-genome-assembly--contig:-NODE-887-length-23435-cov-6.009581_pt1 | contig 23435 bp, 23 predicted proteins | sample MGYA00241567_ERZ501485 | MGnify/ENA primary metagenome ERZ501485 (study PRJEB25962, sample SAMEA2042579) | human gut metagenome | biome: human gut; feature: human-associated habitat; material: faeces...
TAAAGTTGTCAAAGAGAACCGTCCCCATTGACAACCCATTGACAACCACTGACAACCATTGACAACCATTGACAACCCACCATTGCCTCACCGTTAACACACTTTAAGATTGGAGAAATTATGGATTTAAGATATGTTGTTAAAGAAAATGATTGCTATACAAATGTAAAAGAAGTTTTAAAAGCTTATTTTCATATTTCTGATAGGCTTTTGCTTAAATTGAAAAATAGTAAAAATATTTTTTTAAATGATGACCCCACTTATGTTTCAAAATCTATAAAAACTAATGATGTAGTTATTGCCAGAATTGATTTTATTGAGGATAGCAGTAATATTGTTCCTGTCAAAATGGATTTGGATATTTTATATGAAGATGAATATTATTTGGTAATTAATAAACCTCCTCATTTACCAGTTCACCCATCTATGTTGCATTATGAAAATAGTTTGTCTAATGGTATTAAATATTATTTTGATTCTATTGGACTAAAAAAGAAAATTAGACCTGTTATTCGTCTTGATAAAGATACTTCTGGAATTGTTATTTTTGCCAAAAATGAATATATTCAAGAATGTCTTATTTCACAAATGAAATCCAAGAATTTTCAAAAAGAATATATTGCAATTTGCTCTGGAATATTTGATAATAAAAAAGGAACTGTTAATTTACCTATTGGACGAAAAGATGGAAGCATAATTGAGAGATGCATTAAATCAGATGGTGATACTGCAATAACTCATTATGAAGTTACCTCAGAGCATTCAAATTATTCTGTTGTAAAGTGTTTACTTGAAACTGGTAGAACACATCAAATACGAGTACATATGTCTGCTATTGGTCATTATATTCTAGGGGATACTCTTTATGGAGAGCAAGATTCTAAATTTGAAAGACAGTTATTACATGCATATAAAATAAAATTTATACACCCTATTAAAAATACGCCTGTTGAATATATTGCAAATATTCCAGATGATATTGCTAATTTAATTTAAATTTTCTAAAATATTAATTAATTATATTCTTATACTACAATAATTCATTATTTTTGTTTTTATGAGCAATCTTTGAAGTTAAATTTTAAGGATTGCCCATATATTTTTATAGTTAATTTTTATGGCTTATAATTATGACTTTATTTTAAGATTAGAAGTAAGCCATTTTGCTTTTCCAGTAATTTTTTATCATTTAATTCCACTTTCTATCTACATTTATATGCTCTTTATTATATATTGCATCAAACAAATTTATATCTAGAGCTGTACAAATTGAATTTAAAACAATAAAAACATCTGCTATTTCGCTTTCAATTGAATCATAGTTTCCAATTTTATTTGAATCAATCTTTAAGTCTGTAGCATCTTTTCGTATTGCTTTTGCAAGTTCTCCAACTTCTTCAGTTAATAATAGCATTATATTTGATATATTTTCTTTATTATTCATAAAACTTCGTAACTTAATCATTTCCTTAAAATAACTTTGTACTTCATTTAAACTGCTATTTTTATTCAAATTTTCTAATCATTGTAATTGCTTATTTTTTAGATGTTGCTCTTCTTTCTTATTTTCTAATTCTTCAATCTCTTTTAGATATATTTTATCATTAAATCCACCTTTTTTAGCTCTTTTTTTATCCATTGTACTTTTTAATTCATCAATTGATATTTTTCTAAACTTCATAATAGCAGTTACAACTTCCATTAAATCAGCTAGCTCTTCTATGCTGTGATCTTCCTTATATTCATTTAATTCTTCTGTTAACTTATCATCTAAGGCCTTATCATAATCCTCATCATTCATTATAAAATATGAGCATTTTCTTCCTGGCTTAGCATTTATTTCTGAAGGAATTTTGTCTCTTACTAATTCATTATATTTATAAATCATTTTATCGCCTCTTGCAAATGTTTGTTTGTATATTATCATGTTTTAGTACAAGTGTCAACTTTTTAGGGGACGGTCCTTGAAAATTTAATTTCAAGGACCGTCCCCCTTTTTCTTTTTAATTATTATCTAACCTTTACAGCTTTTAATTTACCTCCACAAATTCCGCATCTATAATGTCTTGTTAAATTTTTGTTATATCTTTGTCTGAAAAAATATTTTCCACATTTTTGACATTCTATTTTATATTTATAATTTGGAGTTGTTTGTGGAATATCATATTCTAAATTGCTTTTTTTGTAATCTTCTTCTTTGTTTCCCAGTCTGGATACACTATATCCTAAATGTGTGTTTATGTATCCTGCATATTTTTTAAATTCTTTGCCATGATTATTGCAATATGGAAAGCAATGTATTATTTCGTGCATTATGGTATTTTTTATAATATCATCGTTTAATTCCATCACCCATTTGCTTATTTCTACATAGTTTTTGTTAAATCTTTCGTATGTAATGTATCTTTTATAGCCTTTTTTTGTTATTACTTTATATTTTTCATCTGGGTCTTCATGTCTGCAACAACCATATCTTTTGACGTTTCTTTTGGCAAGTGATATATTTATTTCGCCAATTAATTTGTTGTTATTTATATCAATTCCTATGGATTTTAGCTCTTCGACACATTGACTAAATAAATTTTGTAATTTATTTTCCATTATATTCTCCACAATGTTTATGATTATTTACTTATTAGATTCTTTGTTTCTCTTGCTATTACTAGCTCTTCGTTTGTTGGTATTACATATACTTTTATTTTTGAGTCTGGTGCTGATATTTCTATTTCTTCACCTTTTATTTTGTTCTTTTCTTCATCTAGTTTTACTCCTAAGAATTCTAGATTTTTACATATACTTGCTCTTCTTCTAATTTGGTTTTCTCCGACACCTGCTGTAAATACTATTGTGTCTATTCCTCCCATTGATACTCCATATTTTGCTACATATTGTGCGATATTTAGGTCATATGCTTTTAATGCAAGTATTGCTCTTTCATTTCCTTCATCTGCAGCTGCTTCTACATCTCTTACATCTGCTGAAACACCTGACATTCCTAGTAAACCAGATTCTTTATTTAACATTAAATCCATTTTTTCTGGTGCAATATTATCTTTTTTCATTATGTATGTTACAACTGATGGGTCTAAATCACCGCTTCTTGCACACATCATAATTCCACCAAGTGGAGTTAATCCCATACTTGTATCTACAGATTTTCCGCCTTCAACAGCACATATACTTGCACCTTGTCCAATATGACAAACTACAGTTTTTAATTCTTCTACAGGTTTTCCCATTACTTCTGCAACTCTTTTTGATACATAAGAATGAGATGTTCCGTGGAAACCATATTTACGTATTTTGTAATCTCTATAATAATGATAAGGAATTGGGTATAAAAATCTTTCTTCTGGTATTGTTTGATGGAATCCATTATCAAAAACAACTACATTTGGTTTATTTGGCATTAAGTTTCTACATGCTTCAATTCCCATAGCAGCTGCCATATTGTGAACAGGTGCTAATTCTGCACATTCACGAATTCCTGCTACTACATCGTCATCAACTAAAACTGGATCTGCAAATTTTTCTCCACCATGAACAACTCTGTGACCTATTGCATTTATTTCATTTAAATCTTTTATTACAGCATAATCTGTTTTTGTTAATTGTTCAATTATAAATTCAAGAGCTTCTTTATGTGTTGGAGCTGCTTTTTCTGTAACATATTTTTCACCATTAACTTTATGTGTTATAAAAGATTTTTCAGTTCCTATTCTTTCATAATTTCCTTTTGCTATAACTTGCTCTGTTTCCATATTGATTAATTGATATTTTAGTGATGAACTACCACAATTTAAAACTAATATTTTCATATTTTTTCTTCCCTTCTAAAATTTATTTTATTCACACAATTCCTTTGTTCTTCTTGCAATAAGCAATTCTTCATTTGTTGGTACAACATGTATTTTTACTTTTGAAGTATCTGCAGAAATTTCCACTTCTTGATTTCTAATTTTATTTTTTTCATCATCAATTTCTACTCCTAAAAACTTCAAATAGTCACATATTTTCTTTCTTGATTCTGGACCTTTTTCACCTACTCCTGCAGTAAAAGTAAGCACATCTATTCCGCCCATTGAAACAGCATATTTAGCAACGAATTGTGCAACATTATATGCAAAATTTTCAAGAGCCATTTGTGCATTTTTATCACCATCTGCAGCTTCGGCCTCTATATCTCTAAAATCTACAGAAACTTCAGATATTCCGTATACTCCAGATTTTTTATTTAATATTTCATCCATTTCCTCTGGTGTATGATTTCTATATTTAGCAATATATGTAACAACAGATGGATCTAAATCACCAGATCTTGTTCCCATTGGAATTCCCCCAAGTGGAGTAAATCCCATACTTGTATCTACAGAAACTCCATTTTTTATTGCACATACACTAGCACCTTGTCCTAAATGACAATTAACTATTTTTAAATCTTTTATATCTTTATTCATAATTTCGGCAACTCTATTTGCTACATATTCATGTGATGTTCCATGAAAACCATATTTACGAATTTTATAGTCTTCATAATATTTATATGGTATTGGATATATGTAGCTTTCTGCTGGTATTGTTTGATGAAAAGATGTATCAAAAACTGCCACATTTGTTTTCCCTGGCATTACAGATTGACAAGCCTTAATTCCTAAAATTGCAGCTGGATTATGTAATGGCGCAAGCTCTATACATTCTTCTATTCCCTTCATTACCTCATCAGTTATAATAACAGGTTTTGTAAATTTTTCTCCTCCATGGACAATTCTATGTCCTATTGCATTAATTTCATCTGGAGATTTTATTACGCCATATACATTGCTTTGTAATTTTTTTAAAACAAATTTAATGGCTTTTTCATGATTTGATACTGGCTTTTCAAATTTATGTTTTTCTCCTCCAACTTTGTGAGTTAAAAAAGAATTGTTTTGTCCTATTCTTTCAAAGTTTCCTTTTGCTAGGACTTGTTCATTGTTCATATCTATTAATTGATATTTTAGTGATGAACTTCCACTATTTAATACTAGTATTTTCATATTGCCTCCTTAATATGGTTTTATTGCTCTTGTGCTTGAACTGCAGTTATTGCAATTACGCCTACTATATCATCGCTTGAGCATCCTCTTGATAAATCATTTACAGGTTTTGCAATTCCTTGACATAATGGACCATATGCTTCTGCTTTTGCTAATCTTTGAACTAACTTATATCCTATATTTCCTGCATCTAAGTCTGGGAATATTAAAGTATTTGCTTGTCCAGCTACAGGACTTCCAGGTGCCTTTGATTCTGCTATTTCTGGTATTATAGCTGCATCTAATTGTAGCTCTCCATCACATATTAAATCTGGTGCTTTTTCTTTTAATATGCTTGTTGCTTCTACAACTTTTTCTGTAAGTGGTGATGTTGCACTTCCATATGTTGAATATGAAAGCATTGCTACTTTTGCTTTTTTACCAACTAATTGTTCAAAACTTTTACTTGATGAAATTGCAATTTCTGATAAGCTATCTGCATCTGGATATTCATTAAGTCCACTATCTGAAAATATAAAAGTTCCATTTTCTCCATATTCACAATTTGGAACACACATAACAAAAAATGCAGAAACTAATTTTGTTCCAGGTGCTGTTTTTAAAATTTGAAGTGCTGGTCTTAATGTATTAGCAGTTGAATGACAAGCTCCAGAAACTAGTCCGTCAGCATACCCTAATTTAACCATCATCATACCAAAGTAAGTTTCATCTTTTAATATTTCTTCTGCTTTTTCTAATGTCATACCTTTTGCTTTTCTAAGTTCATAAAACTCATTAGCAAATTTTTCAAATCTTGCATCTTCTACAGGATTAATAATTTTTACACCATCTATGTTAATATTATGTTCCTTAGCCATATTTAAAATTTCGTCTTTATTACCAAGAACAATAACATCTGCAAATTGTTCTTTTCTAACCTTTTCAACAGCCTCAATTGTTCTAATGTCATTTCCTTCAGGTAACACAATTGTTTTTATATCCTTTTTAGCTCTTATTTTTATACTATCAATAAAACTCATCAAAAAATCCTCACTTTCTTACTTTACCACTACTCCTAATAGTTTTGATAATTCAACTGCTTGCATTTCATTTACAATTAAACCTTTTATATAGTCTTGAGAAATCGCTACCCCTGTTATATCACAATTTGAAACATCTATTCCATTTAAATTTGTTCTGCATAATTGTGATGCTATTAAATTTGTTTTATCAAATTCTACATCTTTAAATATTACCTCTTGTATTACAGAATTTGATAATTTTGATTCTGAAAAACATACTTCTTTATATGTTCCAAGTGACATATTTGCATATGACACATTTGTATTATCTATTAATATATTGTACATATTTACATTACAAAGGTTTGACCCTACTAATTTACAATTTCTAAAAGTTACTCTCACAAAATTGCATTCATAAAACATTGTATTTGAAAAGTCACAATTTTCGAATAAAACATCTGTAAAATATACCTTTTCAAATTTGCTATTTAAGCATATACAATCCTTAAATTCGCATGAACTAAACTCCATTTTGTCTGTTTCGACATTTGCTTCATAACATTTGTTAAAAAAGCAACAAGCAACATCCATATCTCTTATTTTTGCCTCTCTTATTACTCCTTTTATTGTGTTACACTCTGTAATTCCATCTAAGTTTGGTTTCATTATTTCCATTTTGCAATTCCTCTTCTTTCTTATGTATTAATTTAGTGCATATAATTATCTAAAATTTCAAAATTTCTTTTAGTTCATTTTGAACATTCTCTAATGGTTTGCTATTTTCAATATTATATACATGAATATTTGGGTATTTTTGTTTAATTTCTTCTGACATTTGTAAGTATACTCGTTGTTGATTTACACTGCTTTGAGCACTGAATTTTGCATATGCTGGCTCTACTTTTCCATCACGTTTTAGTCTTTCTTCAAATAGATTTTCATCTTTTAAATATAATGTAATATAGTAGATTTCAAAATCCATTTTACTAAAATCATCTAACAATTTATTGTATACATCTGTAAATGAATAATCTTTAAATCCTAGTCTGCAGTAGTTTTCTTCTGAAAAAAAAGTTCTGTCAAATAATAAATTTATGTTTAGGTTTTCCATTTTTTTTATGTATTCGTTTAAGTCTTCGTACATTTTTTTAGATTTTTGTAGTCCTGCTTTTGTACTATCACTTATTCCGCTTAGTCTGTATAAATTTGTATGTTTGACACTATTTCTTAAATAGTCTGTAATTGTAGTTTTTCCTGCTCCTTGAGCTCCTTCTATTACTATGATTTTTGAATTTGCCATCTTGTTTTTCCTCCGTTTTTGAATACATGAGATTTTATTATTTTTTCATTGCATTTTTTATGTATTCTATTTCTTCTTCTTTTTCAAGTCTTACAAATAAAGGCTCTCCTTTTGATATTACTTTTGTTTCTGGTTTTATTTGATTATTGTTATTTAATGTTTCCCAGTCTTTATCTTGCTCTGTTAAACCTAATTGAACTAGCATTTTATTTGATGTTTCTGGCATTATTGGTGTTATTAATATTGCTATTTTTCTTAAGTTTTCTGCTAAGTGGAACATTACTGATTTTAGTTTTTCTTTTTCTTGTTCATTTTCTGATTTTGATAATGTCCATGGTGCTGTTTCATCTATATATTTGTTTGTTCTTGCTATTATTGCCCATATGTCTGATATTGCATTACTTACATGATATGTATCCATATTATTTTCTGCTTTTTCAATTTGACTTTTTGTAAATTCTTCTAGTGAATCATCAAATTCTGTTCTTTCTTTGATTTCTGTTGGTATTGTTCCATCAAAATATTTGTTCATCATTCCTATTGTTCTGTTTAATAGATTTCCTAGATCATTTGCTAAATCTGAATTAAATCTTTCTACAAAATCTTCTGGTGTAAACATTGAATCTTGTGCAAAGCTCATTAATTTTAGTAGATAATATTTTGTTGCATCTAGTCCATATCTTTCTATTAATGTTTCTGGATATATTACATTTCCTACAGATTTTGACATTTTTCCATCTTTCATTACAATCCAGCTATGTGCATATATTTGTTTTGGAAGCTCTAGCCCTAATGCATGTAAGAAAATTGGCCAATATATTCCGTGAAATCTTATTATTTCTTTTCCTACTATGTGTAGGTCTGCTGGCCAATATTTTTTGAATAAAGAATCATCATCTGACATATAGCCTAATGCTGTAATATAGTTTGTTAGAGCATCTAACCATACATATAATACATGTTTTGGATCATTTGGCATTGGAATTCCCCAATCAAATGTTGTACGACTTATACATAAATCTTCAAGTCCTGGATTTATAAAATTATTAAATATTTCATTTTTTCTTGATTCTGGCTCTATAAAATGTGGATTTTCTTTGTAAAATTCTTTTAACCAACCTTCATATTTTTTCATATCGAAGAAATATGATTCTTCTTGCATTTTTGTTACTGGTCTGCCGCAATCTGGACATTTTCCGTCTACTAATTGAGTTTCTGTAAAATAGTTTTCACAAGGCATACAGTACCAACCTTCATATGTTCCTTTGTAAATGTCACCATTTTCTAAGAATTTTTCTACTATTTTTTGTACTGCTTTAACATGTCTTTCATCTGTTGTTCTTATAAAGTCATTATATCCAATATCCATTAATTTCCATAGCTTTTTAGCATCAGCTGCCATTTCATCTACATGCTCTTGAGGTGTTAATCCTCTTTTTTCTGCTACAGTTTGAACTTTTTGACCATGTTCATCAAGACCTGTTAGCATATATGTATCAAAGCCTCTAGCCTTTTTATATCTTCTTATACAATCTGTTAATGTTGTTGCATATGCTGTACCTATATGAAATTTTCCACTTGGATAATATATAGGAGTTGTTATATAAAATTTTTTGTTATTATTCATTAATTATGCCATCTCCTTTTTATAATTAAAATTCCCTATGATTATATAATCATAGGGAATTTTAGTCAATGGGAACAGGGGAAAAAATTTAAGTTTGCTAAATAACATTAAGCATAGAAAATATCTATGCTTAATATCATTTAGATTTACTATTTTATTAATTTGCTATTTTCATATAACTCATTTGGATCTATATCTTCTCCATTTGTCCATTCTACCGTGACACCAACTGATTTTACTAGTTTAAAATAAGCTATATTTTTTAAATTCTTGTAGAATTCTTCTTGTAAATTTTTTTCATATCATATAATTTTTCTTCACCATTTACATATGTAATTTTTAGAAAGAAATTATCTAAAGCTTGTACTTCTTTTATTCTTGGTGGTATCATAATTTTAACCTCCTATTGTAAAGGTGCAATTTTAAAGATTTCACCATCATTTTGACATACTTTCCATAAAGCTTTTAGCTCTTCTTTATGAATTTCAATCCATGCAGTTACTAATTTTTGTTGTTTTATTGGTAACATTCCTTCTAGAATTTTATTTTTTTCACATATTATAACTCATTCTTTTTAAACCAACTTTTTATTTTTTCAATCGCTCTTTTAAACCAATTTTCCTTTTTAACTTTAACAAGGGCTTCTGTTTCTTTTACTGGTTCTATCTTTGTTGCTTGTTGTGTATTTGATTTAAAAATATTTTCTGGATTATATTGCTGTTTCTTTTTTATTTCTAATTTTGCCCTTTCTTCTAATATCATTTTTTTAATTTTTTCTTTTTGCTCTGGTGTTGCTAAATAATTTCTAAATATGTTGAATATTATTGCTCTTGTTTCTGGTAACATTGGCTGATATTTTAGCTCTTGATCTTCATCTACTTCGTAGTAATATTCTTCATTCCTATTTTCTTTTAGTGCTTGTATTACTTCTGGTGGTATTTTTAAATATTCTTCTTCGTCTAGCTCTTGTAAAATTGTGTATGCCTCTTGATATGCATTTTTACGATTGTTGCTTTTGACCATTTTTGCCTCCTTTTTCTTCTGTTTTTGATATTAGTGTATCTAAAGCTTGTTGCTCTGAATCCAATAAATCTGGGTCTGTTATTGCAGGAAAAGCTGCTTCAGCTAGCTCTTTTTTTGATTTGCTTTTCTTTTCTAATGATATTCCTAGCTTTTTTAATTTATCTACTTGCTCAGGTGTTGGAGGATTTCCGCGTTGTAGTTCTTTTTTTCTTTTTCCCATCTGCTACATCTCTTGCATCTCTATAGACTCCTACTATATTTACTTTTTGTTGTCCAATTTTAAACGTTGAATCTAAACCTGCTTCTTCTATTTGCTCTTCGCTTATTCCTAATCCTTTTGCTAATTCTCCTATGGTATCACTATCTTTTATTTTTATTACCACAGGTTTATCTGTTTCAACTAAATTAATTAGTGTCTCTATCTTTCCAATAAATCGCTCTACAGTTTTTTTTTCTTCTTCTTCCTCTATCTCCTCTTGCAATTCATATAAATCTCTCATTGTTCCTTCTAAATAGAATTCTATATTTTCTAATTCGCTCTCATTTACTTTTTTTCCATTTTTTCCTATTTTGTCTGGGAATTCTATTTCCCATAAATCTATTTCGGATCCTTTTTTTATTATATTTTGTATTTCTTCTATCTCTCCTTGCTCTTCTTCGTCAAAATCATTGTATAGTTCTGGATTTTGTAAATATTTTTCGTACTTGCTTTGTATTCTTTTTAATGTAATAGCTCTTCTTGCTTCTTCTCTGCTATTGCTGTTTATATCTGGTATATATCCATCATGTGCTTGTACCCATTCTACCATTTCATTTAATAGCTCTAAGTCATCTTTTTGTGTATATGTGTTTATTGTTTTTTGTAAATCTACATTTAATAAATTATTTGGCAAATCTATTACTAGTGGTCTATCTTCATCTTTTACTGGCTTTTGTGGATCTATACCATATATTGCTCTTCCTAGTTGTTGTAATAATAATATTTTTGAATTTTCATCTAGTGCTCTCGTCCATATTATTCCGTCAAGTCCTTTTACGTGAACACCTTCATTTAATTTGTTCATTACAATCATTATTTTTGTGTGTTCACTATCAGATGTTTCAAACCCATTTAGCTCTTTGGCATTTCTTTTTTGACTATACTGTCCTAGCATTGAATATATTTCTGGACCATCTATTATATTACCTTTGTCATCGTATTTAGTTTCATCTACTCCTTTTAGCCATTCTCTTAATTGCATTTCAGCTTCTTTTATTTTATCCTCTTGAGTCTTTTTTCCTGACTTATTTCCATATTCGTCTTCTAAATCTTCGCCATTATCTGAAACTGGAATGAAAACAATGTATCTTCCGTTCTTTTTTTGTATATTTTGAGCTAATAGCTCTGGTATACCTTGGGCATTAGATAATTTTCCTCTTAAATTTTCATATTTTTGCATTAGCTCTGTTTTTTTAGTTTCATCTTCTATTTGATTTATTCTTTCTAATAATTTTTCTAGTGTATCTCCATGTGTTATATTATATTCACATGAGACTATTTTAGGATTTACTACTATACCAAGTCTAATTGCTTCTATTAAATCCATATTCATAGCTATATGTTTTCCTGCTTTTACTTCTTCCTCAGTATATGCTTTGTTATATTTTTTACCAATTTTAAGTGCTAACTCATCTGCCATATTTCTTCCATCAGCATCTCGCTCTGGTGTTGCTGTTATTCCTAATATTTTTGTTTGTTCTTCTTGTGATTCTAATAATAGTTCCAATTTCTTTTGCCATTTTTCTGCTCCAGTTCTGTGTAATTCATCTAATACCATAAAGTCATATTTACTTTCTTTTAATATATCACCTTTTTTATGTAATAAGCTTTGATATGTGGCTAGTTCTAAATTTGGAAATACTTCTTTTATTATTTGATCAGGTGTTTTGTTTAATGTTCCTTTTGTTCCGTGAATATTTTCTATTATATATTTTCTGATTTGATCTAATATTTCATTTGATGGTGCTAAATACAGCATTCTATCATTTTTATGCTCTAATAGCTCTGTCATTGCAACAAAACTTTTTCCCGCTCCTGTTGGTAATATTACTGATGCAAATTGCTTTTCTTCAAACTTTTTATTTGCATTATTTACTGCTCTTTGTTGGTACTCTCTTAATACTATATCTGTTCCAGGTACATCATAATATCCTAAAAATGTTTCTACTTGATCAATTGATAAGTCTTGTGTTAGCTCTTCTGTATGCTCTTTAATTTGCTCTTCAAAATTTTCCATGTTTAATATATTTGAAAAATTTTTATTCATTGCAATATTTAATATTATTTGTGATATTGTTTTTTCTGGTAAATTTAATTTTGTTAATTTTTCGTATAAATTTATTATATCTGTATTTTTTAATCTTTTTTCAAATTCTTGCCTTTCTTCTGGTCTAAATCCAATTCCTGTTTTTCCCCAATTATAAGAATCTATAATTGCTTTTGCATAATATGTTTGTTTATCTATTGGTTTGTCATACATTATTTTAGAAAATCTTTGTCTTATTATATCTGAATCAATAACTTGTGCTTTTGATTCTATTGTTTCAATTATTTCTTCAATTGGTAAATTTTGTATATCTTTTATAAGTTCAATTTCTTCCCCTTCGGCTCCAATATTTACTGATTCACTTAATTTATATCCTCGTTCATTTTGTCTTGTTATTATTTTTGGCTCAATTGAAAAAGTTTGTGTTTTAATATTTTGTATTACATTTACATATTGTGGATTATTTTCTGCTATTTCACTTATAATATTTGAAAGTGCTATTGCTTTTGCTCTTGATTTAATTGCATAAAATAATAACATTTTTTGCATTTGCATTGCAGATTTATAATCTATTTTTCCTTGGGTTAACTCATACATTTCGTCTATTGAAACATTTGGTAGCTCTGTTTCTTGTAGCTCTAATAATTTTTGTGATGTTTCATCAATATTTATTGTATATTGACCATTTGTAAATACAAGCTCTCCATTTTTATTTTGTATTTCATATCCATTATTTGCATATTCTAATAATTTTCTTTCTATTTCATCTATATTTTGCGCTTCATTTGGAGATTTTTCTTTTACTTGCTGTAAAAGTGCAAACATATCCATTATATCTTTTGAAACTGGAATTATTTCGCTTTTTTCAATATCTCCATAATGTATAACTTCACTTGATGAAAACGCATTTCCTAATGTTCTTGCTAAATTTGAATTTGTTGTTGTATTTGGTATTATTGGTTCCATAACACCTTTTCGCTCTAATACTGTTAATATTCCCATTATTTTATTTTTTTCTAGTGTTTGCTCTTCATTTAGTGATTGATAATTGCTAAGTCTTGCTCTTGCTGGTACTGCATCTGCTCTATCTTTTACTTTTGTTCCCATATAGTTCATTTGACTTGTTGTATTAAGCACTTGAGAATTTAATATTGCATCTGCTATTTCATCAGATGTTGTGGCATTTCTTATTTGGTTAATTAAATTAAATAATTCTTCGTTTTCTGTTTTATTTAAACCTTCTATTGCTTCATTTATACGCTTTTCAACTTCTTCAAGCATATACTGTCCTGCGTTTACAATGTTTTTTCCCATCTCATTTTTTGGGACTTTTACAATTACATATTTATCTGTATATGAACCTCTACCATATACAATTGAAACATTCGCATTGCTTGATAAAGAGATACAGTTTGTTTCTTTGCTGTATCTCATTTTTATATGATCATTTATTTGTCTTAAGGATAACTCAACTTCTTTATTATATCTTGGAGCTCTTTCAGTGTGAGTTTCTTCCCATCTTTCTCTGTCTGTACGAATTCTTGTTATATTTCCATTTTCATCTGTTGTAATATTGCCATCGATATCTGCGTTATCAGCCATATTTAGTGCTCTAAAGAAGTAATAATTATCGTTATCTTGTATTATATTAAAATTTTCTATATTAAAAACATCATCCATAGCTTTATCTCCTGTATATAAATTTAATATCATTATACAAATAATAAATTTGATAGTCAATATCAATTTTAGGCATTTGGTCTATAAACCAAATAGAATAGAAAATTTAAGTTTGCTAAATAATATTAAGCATAGAAAAATATCTATGCTTAATGTTATTTATATTTTTAAATTACCTTTCCTTCTTTGTAACATTCGTATATGTAGTCTGGATTTTCATAATACATACTGCTATTATAATTGTCTATTTTTTCTATAATCCATGATGATAACACACTATATAGAGTATTAATATATTCATTTTCATCATTGTTTACCATTAAAATTAATCTTTTATATACTTTTCCAATATCCCAATATGTTGGAATATTATATTTACAATTACCTATAATGTCGTAGTTTCCACGCTCTATTTTTGATTGTTCAATTATTTCATCTGATACTTTTTCAATATTTTCTGAATGATATACTTCAGCTAAATTATATATTTTTTGTAGTAATTCTTTACCTATTTTTTTTACTATATATGACTTTTTATTATTTGTTTTTCTAGCTATATATTCTATAAAACTACATACAAAAAATAAGTCATTTTCATTTTGTGGCTCTCCCATTTTTTTCTCCTTATATTTTATCTGTTCCTATAAACTTAATACATTGTAAAGCTTTAGTAGTACAAAATGCAATTTGATGTGTAGGGCATTCCATATAATGCTTTTTATTTTTTTACCTCATCCCCAAGTTTCTGCTCAATTAAACTTGCTATTGTTTGTGCTTTTTGTTTTATGTAGTCTTGGTCTTCGCCTTCTATCATTACTCTTACTAGTGGCTCTGTTCCTGATGCTCTTATTAAAACTCTTCCGTTGCCATCAAATTCTTTGTTTAATTTTTCTATTGCTGATTTTATTTCTTCATCTTTGTCAAAGTCATATTTTTTATCTGACGATACTTTGGCATTTATTAATACTTGTGGATATGCTTTCATTATTGATGCAACTTCTGATGCTTTTTTACCTTGCTCTAATATTGCTCTTATTATCATTAATGATGTTAAAATTCCGTCACCTGTTGGATTGTAGTCTAAACATATTACATGTCCTGATTGCTCTCCTCCAAGATTGTATCCGTTTTTTAGCATTTCTTCTAGAACATATCTATCTCCAACTTTTGTTTGAACAAAGTTTAATTCATTTTGTTTAGCATATTTGTTTAATCCTAAATTGCTCATTACTGTTGCTACTATTGTGTCTTTGTTTAATTTTCCTTTTGATTTTAAGTATTGTGAAATTATTGCTATTATTTTATCTCCATCTATTTCATTTCCATTTTCGTCAACAGCTAAACATCTGTCTCCATCTCCATCATATGCAATTCCTAAACTACATTTTTTGTCTATTACATATTGTTTTAACATTTCTAGATGTGTAGAGCCACATCCGTCGTTTATGTTAATTCCATTTGGACTGTCATTTAATATATGATGTTTTATTCCTAATACTGTAAAAACTTTATCTGCAACTACTGATGTTGCTCCATTTGCTGTATCTACAGCTACTACAAAGTCATCTCTGTTTAATCTTTCTAAATCTTCTTCAAAGTTTTTTCTAAAGAAATAAACATATTCGTCTAGTAATTCTGTTGCTATTTCTGATGTTCCTATTTTATCATTAACAGCTGTTAATTCATTTATTTTTCCAGAATCCATAACTTCTTCAATTTCTTCTTCTAATTCATCTGGAATTTTCATACCTTTGTTGCTGAAATATTTTACTCCGTTAAATTCAAATGTGTTGTGTGATGCTGATATAACAACACTTGCATCTGCTTTGAATTTTTTTGTTAAATATGCAACTGCTGGTGTTGGCATTACACCTAACATTTTTACATTTGCACCATAGCTTAAAAATCCAGCTGTCATAGCACTTTCAATAAGTGTTCCTGATATACGTGTATCCCTTCCTATAAATATTGTTGGCGCATGATCTGTATGTTTAGATAACACATATGCTCCTGCTTTTGCTACTTTATATACTAATTCAGGAGTTAATTCTGTATTTGCAATTCTCCTGATTCCATCTGTTCCAAAATATTTTCTCATCTGTTGTACCTCCTTATAAAATCTTGAATTATTATATATTCATAGTTATTATAAGTCAAGTGGAAAAATGGGACGGCTCTCTTTTCCCATTTTTTTGGAAAAAGGGACACATTTTACTACTTTAAATTTAAAAATTTATTATTTCAAAATGTATCCAAAATTTCACAAGTGCTGAATTTAGAGCCATCTCTTTTGGTACACTTAATTTTCTTTGCAATTTATTTCGCAGTTGTTATTATTGCAATTATTTGGTTCTGCATTTGTGCTATCTATACATTTTTGTGGTGTTTTAAATGTTAAATACCAATTCATTCCGTTTTGGGTTTGGTTTATATAATCTATCATTTCTTCCTGTTTGCATACTGTTGTTGGTGCTGGATTTACTATTGGATTACATGGCATCCAGTTGGCAGGTGTTGCTCCTTTGTTTTCATCTGCTGTTTGCAGTGCTGTTAATGATCTTAATATTTCTGGTATACATCTACCTACATTTAGTGGATATACTAATATTAATCTTATTACTCCGTTTGGATCTATTATGTATACATTTCTTACTGTTTCAGTGTTGCTTACGCTATTTGATATCATACCATATTTTCTTGCTATTTCTCCGCTTCTATCTGCTATTATTGGAAATGGTATTTTTACTCCTGTTTTACAGTATATGTCAAATACCCACGCTAAATGTGATTGATTGCTATCTATACTTAATCCTAGAAGCTCTGTGTTTATATTTTTTAAATATGAACAAGCTTGCGAAAATGCTATCATTTCAGTAGTACATACGGGGGTAAAATCTCCAGGATGAGAAAATAATACAAGCCATTTTCCTTTGTAATCGCTTAACTGAATATTTCCAAATGTTGTTACTGCTTCGAAGTCTGGTGCCATTTGACCTATTCTTACAGTTCCGTTCATCATTACTTCATAATCCATATAAAAAATCCTCCAATTCCATTTTTGTATATTTTATGGAATTGTAGGATTTTTGTTACTTTATTATTTACAATACATCATACTTATTTAACAATTTTATCAATATTTTCATTGGTCATCTCTGTTGAAATTTCTTCAAAATTATCTTTTTTGAACTTTTCAAAAGATTCTTCTTCTGTATTATATTCTTCTAACTTTTTAAATTCGTAATTTTCAATTTTATATATTGTTGTTAAATCAACTGATTGATTTACAGACTTTACAATATTATTTTCTTTATCAAAGAATTCATCACAATAATCAGATCCAGCTGATGTTTTTGATATATATACTTTACCATTTTTATATGTTACAAGTTTTGTATAGCTAGAATCCATTATATTACATTTTATTAAATATGCTGGCATATTTCCTATATCATTAATCTTAACAATATATCTAGATGTTTTCCATGTCGTACTACCATCTTTAAGCTCTTCATCTAAGTCATTTTCTTTTAACCAATTTTCATCCATTAGGGCTTTTTTTATTTCTTTGTTGGCATTATCATAATTGTCACTTTGAACATTTCCGCTTTCTTTTTTATTAATTGAATTTGATATTTGATTTTCATTATTCATATCATTATTAGCTGTTTTGTTGTTATTTTCATTGTTATTTTTTAATTCAGCTATTTGATTTTCTAATACCTCAATTTTTTTGTCTGAATCTTGTTTATTTTTTATTCCGAAATATACTACCACTCCAAGCACTACAATAATCAAAATTATTGCAATTATTAAAATAATTTTATTTGTTTTTTTCATTTTTATTTCTACCTTTTTTTAACTTTTTCATTTTATATTTGAAATTGTATTTATGTTTATTAAATTAATTTTAATTATCATATACATCTCTTCTATGACCTACATTTAAAACTAAAATTTTTATTCTTTCGTCCTCTATTTCTACAATTAGTCTATAATCGCCTATTCTATATCTCCATTGACCTTTTCTATTTGCTACTAAAGCTTTCCCATGTTGTCTAGGATTTTCGCAATTTTGCAAATTTTTATCTATCCACGCATAGATAAGTTTTTGTGTATTTTTATCTAATTTTTTTAATTGCTTAACTGCTTGTATAGAATATTCAACTTTATAATTATTCAAGTTCAAGTAATTGAGCAACTTGTTCGTGGGTGTAAGTTACTGGATTTTTTTTATATTCTTCTATTGCTTTTTCATAACATTTTAAATCATATTCATCTTCTATTTTTTCAATTATAGCGTTTCTAATTAAATCAGATAGCGTTGTATTATTCATTTCTGCATATGCTTTTATTAGTTTTGTATCTTCTTCACTTAATCTAACAGATATGGTCATTAATATCAACTCCCTTCATTTATATTGTACTACATTGTATTACATTTTGTCAATGTTATAATATAATTTTTCAATCATACATAATGGTCTATTAATTAGATTTCCATATTTAATAAAATTATTCATAAATTTTCTTTACATTTTTACAGGTATTTTATTGTTTTCATCATACTTTTGCAAGTATTTTTTGCTGTTTCATCACATTTTTGCAAGTATTTTTGCCGTTTTTTTCACATTTTTGCAATTTAATATACCTTCACCCTAAAGCAACATCCAATACCATCATAAGAACAAAACCAATTGTAACTCCTATTGTTCCAATGTTTGAGTGCTGTCCTGTTTGAGATTCTGGTATTAATTCTTCTACAACTACATATATCATAGCTCCTGCTGCAAATGATAATAAATATGGTAAAAATGGGACTATAATATTTGTAAGTAATATTGTTATAATTGCTCCTATTGGCTCTACAATACCTGAAAGCATTCCATATAAAAATGCTTTTGGTTTTGACATTCCTTCGCTCTTTAGTGGCATTGAAATTATTGCACCTTCTGGAAAATTTTGTATTGCTATTCCTAATGCTAAAGCAAATGCTCCTGCCATTGTAATTCCTGTATTTCCTATTATTGCACCTGCAAATGTTACTCCTACTGCCATACCTTCTGGTATATTGTGCAAAGTTACTGCAAACACCATCATTGTTGTTTTTTTCAATTTTGCTTTTATTCCTTCTGGCTTATCGTCATTTAAGTGCAAATGTGGTATTAAACTATCTAATAGTAATAAAAATAATATTCCTAAAATAAATCCTATTGCTGCTGGAAGCCATTCTATTTTTCCTTGCTCTTTTGCCATATCTATTGATGGTATAATTAATGACCATACAGATGCAGCTATCATTACACCTGATGCAAATCCTAATAATAATTTTTCTACTTTTAGACTTAATTTATTTTTCATAAAGAATACCATTGCTGATCCTAAAGTAGTTCCTAAAAACGGAATTGCTAATCCTATTGTTAAATCCATATTATCCCTTCTTTCCTACATTTTAAAGAAATATAATTATAGTACGAATATGAATTATATTTCATATTTATATTGTAATTATATTATTCTTTTGAAAAAAGTCAATATAAATTTTTTCAATGTATGTAAATAAGGACATAAACAATTAATAACTTTTAAAATAATTTAATTTTGCTTATTTTATATTTAAAAGTTGTTAATTTTATCTGTCCTTACTAATATATAGTTTTCATTGAAATTACGTATATTATTTGTTTTTTTTCTTTATTTCTTTTATCTTGGATAATTTCCATCTCTTTTTCTGTAATTAATTTTACATTATTTTCCTTAGCCCAGGCTACACACCCTTTTAATACAGTATTTAAAAATACTCGTGGTACTTTTACTAACTTAGAGCATGCTTCATCTGTAAATTTTACTTCTGGATCTATTCTTGAAGCAGCATATTTTACTGTATCTAAACTAATACCTTTACTTGCTGGAATTGGCTCTGATATTGGTCTTTTAAATCGAGTATACCAAAAGTTTTTACTGTCTCTGTATCCATAAAGTTGTCAAAAAGAACCGTCCCCACTGACACTTAAATTTGTTTTAGATCGTGTATGATTTTAAATTTAGATTTTTCTATCTTTCTTTCTCTATCCATCAATCGTACTTCAAACCCTTTATTTAAAGCTATCTCCAATAAGCCTTCATTATCATCTATAAAAATTGCTTCACCCTTTTTTATATTAAAATCTCCTATCGGATTATCGAAGAAATCTCCATTTTTCTTTACTTGTCCATATATTGAAGATATATATACTTTTGAAAACAAATCATAAATTTGATAATCTTTTAAAGATTTTATAGCATCTGGCCAGTTATCAGATAATAATAGTAATTCGTATTTTTCTGATAATGCTATTAATTCATTTTTTATATTGTCATATGGAGTATATTTATCGCTTTCATATGTTCTATTAAATGCTATTTTTTCAGCTATTTCTTTTTTATAATTTGGATAATTACATTCTTCCAAAATATTATTATAAAATTCAAAAAACATATTGTATTCTTCTTCCATATTCACTATTTTTTTATCTAAAAGTTCCTTATTATTATCAAATGCTTTTTTTAATTGTTCTCTATTCAATTTATTTATATCTACTAATTCTATAAATTTTGGAGTTATGTGCCAATTTCCAGTTGTAGGATATGCTAACACCATTCCAAAATCTAAAACAATATATTTAACCATAATATTCCCTCCTTTATGTACTTATAAATTATTCCTATTTTTAGCTCTTTCTTTTTTCCATAAATATTTCCTTATCATTTTTATCTATCTCGAATTCATTAGAAGATATCCTTATAAGCTCTGTTCCTACTGGATTATTAATATAATTCAAAATATCTGGATCTAACTGATATGCTTGATGTACACTTACTATTGCAATATTTCTATATTCGTTAAGATATTCATCATCTTCATTTCCAGCTAAAAACTGCCAGCCACTATCATTTTCGTTCATTGCTTCATCTCTGCGCATATATCCAATTTTCCAACCTTCTTCTAATACTTTTTTAGAAATATATGCAGTTTGATTTAAAAGTTTCATTCTTTCTTTAGTTGGTTCCATATATTTTTCAGAATCTTTAAATTCAATTATCTTTTCATCGTTTATCTCAATATCTGTATTGATTTTATCTATATTTCCATCCCAAATACTTTTATCATCTGCTTCGTTTTTTAATATTACAGCTAGATTAAATAATTCATTTTCTGCTACTTCTATTGAAGCTTGTATTTCTTTAATAATTTTATTACCTCTATCTCCATAAATATATAATGCTATTCTGCCATCATTATGAAGCAATAACTTTACTGCTCCTAAATTTTGGTCATCATTATAGAACACCATAAAACTAGGTAAATGATCGTTAACATACCAATCAAATTCAGTTCCATTTTTTCCATTCATATAATAAACTGCACCATTTTCTTCTAAATCACTTAATTGTACTTCTGATAAATATTCACTTATGTTTTGTTTAATTATTTGTTTTATCTCATTTAAAATTCTGTTTATAAACTATTCCTCCTTACTATTTTCTGCTTGAACCGTTCATTTTTACACTGTTAATAACCGTCAATTATACAAAATATTATTAAAATTTTGGTCTATTGTCATATTATAACCACAGAGAATAATATTTTTCATTATTATATGTCAATGGGGACGGTTCTTTTTGACAACCCATTGACAGATAGTGGTTTTAGGTCTTTTAAACTTTCAATTTTGTCTAAAAATTTTTTCATTTTTCTTCCTTCTTAGCCTGAATTTTCTTAAACTTCGCTAATTTATGCTTTAGATTTAGTTGCCTTATGGAAGAGCCTACTTGGCTCTTCCGTTTTTTTATACAATAACCCGTCCACTTTCCCAAATTCTTATTTTCTAGCATAAATTCTTTATTTTTTGACAATGCTATGATATAATAAGCCCATTACAATTTTTAGGAGGTTATTTAACATGGAGAAACTGAAAATATCTATTGTTACTGCATATCCAACACAAGGTGCTGGTAGCGGTACACTTATTACGGCACAAGCAAAAACATATGTGGAAATGGGACATGAGGTTCATATTGTTACAGCAAATAACAATACAAGCTTTAATAAGCTTGATGGTGTTACTTATCACCTTGTACCTTTTACAGGTGAAAAAGAGCCTATCGAAAAACTTGAAGGTGCATTACCTTTTAACTTCGTAATGTTTACATCTCACACTAACAGCTCTGAAAACTTTTGGAACATTACAAATGAGCAATTAAAAGCTTACTGTAATAAGTTTAGGGAGGTTTTTGAAGCTCATATCAAAAACGATAAACCGGATATTTTCCATGGTCAACACTGTTGGATTTCCACAGCCATACTTACTGACTATGATATCCCTGTAGTATGTACAATACATGGTACAGACCTTATGGGGTATGAAAAAGCCAAAGAACTTTTATCTGATGCCAATGTTAGTGCAGAAGATGCTGAAAAGTATAACTTCTACATTAAATCTGCTGAAAAAGCTGCCCGAAATTCAAAACGCATTTTTGTAATTTCAAAGCAACAGGAAGAAAAGTTTAAAAAGCTTTTCCCTTTTGCAGCTGATAAAGTTGTTCTTGTTCGTAATGGATGTGACACTAGTGTTTTCTACAAAGATGATACAGTTAATGTAAAAAATCTTTTAGGTTCACTTCACTCTAATGTATTGCCAACAGCTGGAATACCAACCAACTATGATAAACTTGCAATTTTCGTTGGAAAATTTGCACAATTTAAAAGAGTTGATTTGGTTTTAGATGCAGCCAAAATATATGAAGAAGAAATGCACAAAAAGGGCTTGAATGTATTAACTCTTATTGTTGGCTCTGGAGCATTAGATGACGAGCTAAAGAAACATCAAGCAGAGCTGAATTTGCATAATACTCATTTTGTTGGAAGACAAGGAGCAGATATTGTAAGAGCTTTGCAAAACATTTCAGATGTATTTCTTGCTCCATCAGATAATGAACCTGACGGTCTTGTTTATAAAGAATGCATGCTTTGTAACAATATTCCTGTGGGAACATTAGGTGGTGGTGTTCCAGACACATTAAATCCAAACGATGATGAACTTACTGCAATTCCTAGTACCGAAATATACCCAACACCCTATGGTGTACTTATTCCAATGAATAACAGTAAGGCACTTGCTGATGCGGCAATGTATGTCATGGAACATCCTGAGAAATTTGACAAAAATCATATTATTTCTTACGCTCAGGAAAACTATGATCAAAGAAAGATTAGCAAGAATGTAATTATTCCTATTTTTAAGGAAGTAATCGCAAAAAAATAACAGAAACCAAGTAATAATTTACTTTTCCCCATTTATTAAGCAAGTAGCTTAAATAAATGGGGTTTTTCTTATTTTTGCGGCCAATGGGTTGTCAAGGGTTGTCAATGGGGACGGTTCTTTTTGACAACTTTAGGCATACATTTTGGATATAGCT
>ENA-OPCN01000895-OPCN01000895.1-human-gut-metagenome-genome-assembly--contig:-NODE-895-length-23287-cov-2.213929_pt1 | contig 23287 bp, 20 predicted proteins | sample MGYA00241567_ERZ501485 | MGnify/ENA primary metagenome ERZ501485 (study PRJEB25962, sample SAMEA2042579) | human gut metagenome | biome: human gut; feature: human-associated habitat; material: faeces...
CGCCCTGAGCCACATATTTCTCGCGGTGGAAGCTGGAGCAGCCGTCGCCGCCATCGCCTGCCTTTATGAATATTCTCGCTTTATCTACGAACTGCATATGGTTCCCTTTCGATTTTTATCTACTTGATATCATTATCCAAATACGCCCTGCAGTAATCCCTTACGGAGCAGGCCTCGCATTTGGGCTTTCTCGCCGAGCATACCTGCCTGCCGTGGTATATTATCCAGTGATGGGCCTTTGACCAGTCCTCTTTGGGTATATTCTCCATGAGCTGCCTTTCCGTCTCTCCCACATCCTTTGCTTCCGCAAGGCCTATGCGGTTCGACACCCTGAAAACATGGGTATCCACGGCTATTGCCGGCACGCCGAAGGCATTTGACACCACGACGTTCGCGGTCTTGCGCCCTACCCCGGGCAGCCCCATGAGCACATCCCGGTCCTTCGGCACCTCGTCATTATACTGCTCGTGTATTATCTTTGCCGCAGCTATGAGATTCCGGGCCTTGGTGTTGAACAGGCCGCAGCCGCGTATGTAGGATATTACCTCCTCCTCGGTGGCGTCAGCAAGCTTTTGCGGAGTTCCCAGCGCCGGAAACAGCTTTTCTGTGACCATGTTCACCCGCTTATCCGTGCACTGGGCTGAGAGCATTGTAGCCACCAGCAGCTCAAAGGGGTTGGTAAAGTCCAGCTGGGGCCTGGCGTCGGGATATGCCGCCTGCAGCGCCGCCAGCGCGTTTTTTATGCGCAGCTTTTTCGCCTTTGCGCTCTCCTTCATACGTATTCTCCGTCCTTTTCTTATTTCTGCCCCTTGCGATATTCTACAACATAACCCGCGCTTTTTCCAGATATTATTGTCCGCTGCCGGTTCTCTCCTTTTCGCAGTAGCTTTTTACGAAATCCATGAATAATTTAAGCGCCGGTGCGTTTCCGCCGTTTTCCGGCAGCGCGAGCCCAAGCACCCTGTGGTATTCCGGCTCGAAGGGCCTCAGCACTATTCCCTCCGGCCTTCTGGAGAGCACCAGCTCCGGCGCTATGGATACGCCAAGCCCCTTTGCTATCATGGATTGTATGGCCTCGTCCCCCCGCACCCGGAATCTGACGTTCGGCCTTAGCCCCTCGCTGTTCAGCACCCGGTTTGCGTCCTCGTCAGAGCCCTGATGCTGCAATATAAAGGGATACTGCACAAGTTCAGCCGGCTTTACCGTTTTTTTCTCCGCCAAAGGATGGCCTTCAGGCAATACGGCATATATGGTATCATTAAACAGCGGCGTAAACTGAAACTCCTCCGGCACGGGTAGCGACATGAAAGCAAGGTCTATCTTGCCCTGATACATCCACCGGCATATTTCCCCATGCTCACCCACATACAGCTGCAATTCTATGCCGGGATACTTTTCCGTGAATTCCGCGACTATGCTTGGCAGCAGATGTATGGACAGACTGAAAAAGCAGCCTATGCGTATCGTTCCCACGTCCGCGCCGTGTATGCGGTTCACTTCTTCCTTTAGCTTTTCCTCGCCGTTGACTATCTGGCGAAGGAATACCATAAGCTTCTCCGCCTCCGGGGTGGGCGTCACGCCGTTTTTACCCCGTATCAGCAACGGGAAGCCGAACTCGTTTTCAAGTGAAAGTATCATATGGCTAATGCCGGGCTGGGTATAATTCAGCTTCTCGGCCGCTTTTGTCAGGCTTCCGAGATCTACGGTTTCCACAAAGGCTCTGTATTTTTTCAGGCTCATGCATTACCTCATTCAACATCTGAATGTCTCGCATTACAAACATTCAGTTTTATTATGGCAGATTTAATTGTATAATATTTAACGCAGAGATGCAACTCTTCTAATTATATTGCGGGCTTTTTAAGCAGCGTTTGCAATACTGCCGTTTTTCGGAGGATAATTCAAATGAAACAGCCACTGATAACCAACATACAGCGCTACTCCATACACGATGGGGACGGCATACGCACCACAGTGTTCTTTAAGGGCTGCAACATGGCCTGCCGCTGGTGCCATAACCCTGAAACACAGGATTTCTCCGCAGAGCCCATGCGCAACCCGGACCGCTGCTCCGGCTGCGGAAGGTGCGCAGAGCTTTGCCCAGAGCACGCCATATCCATAAATGACGGCGGCATATCCGTCACTGACCGCGATAAGTGCGTCCGCTGCGGCGAATGCGTTGACGAGTGCTACAACGAGGCACGCACAATATCCGGCAGGGCGTACGGGATACCGGAGCTTATAAAGACACTGGAGAAGGACAAGATGTACTGGGAGGAATCCGGCGGCGGAGTCACTCTCTCCGGCGGCGAGGTGATGGCCCAGAATATGGATTACGTCGTAGAGCTTGCAAGGCGGCTCCACAGCAAGGGCTATTCCGTATACATCGACACCTGCGGCTTCGCGCCATATGAGAACTACGAAAAGATACTGCCCTATGCCGACGTTTTCCTATACGACATAAAGGCCATAAACGACGACGTTCACAGGCCCAACACCCGCGTCAGCAACAAGCTCATACTGGACAATCTTGCAAAGCTTGGCAGGGCTGGCGCAAAGATATATATCCGCATGCCCCTTATAGCCGGTCTTAACGATTCCGAAGAGGATATGCTGAAGGTCATAGCCTTTCTTCGCGACAACAGCATACCGGTACTTCAGGTAAACCTGCTGCCCTATCACGAGCTGGGTCAGGATAAGCTGGAAAAGCTGGGCAAGGAAAGGCATGACTACGGCTTCAACCCGCCTTCAAAGCAGCACCTGAACGAGTTGGTACAGCTCTTTAACCACAACGGCTACAACAATACAAAAATAGGAGGATAAACCATGGAAGAACGCGGAATGAACGAAAGAGTCAGAATGCTGCGCAGGCAGAGCGTCGAGACTCAGCCCCACATCTACATGGAGCGCGCAAAACTCATGACGGAAGCCTATAAGCTTTATGACGGTTCCATGTCCGTACCCGAGATGAGAGCCACCGCCCTCAAGTATTATTTTCAGCACAAGACCATAGAGATCGCGGACGGCGAACTCATAGTGGGCGAAAAGGGCGACACCGCTCAGGCCGCCCCCACCTTCCCGGAGCTGTGCTGCCATACGCTTCAGGACATGCACGTCATGAACGACCGCGAGCTCATCAACTTCTCCGTCACCGATGAGGACCTCAAGCTTCAGGAGGAAGTTATAATCCCCTACTGGGAGAACCGCAGCACCCGCCACAAGATATTAGAGGCCATGACTCCCGAATGGAAGCTGGCCTATGAGTCCGGCATATTCACCGAATTCATGGAGCAGCGCGGCCCCGGTCATACCGTAGGCTCCCGCAAGATATTCGAAAAGGGCTTCCTCGATTACAAAAAGGACATCGAGGACGCCATAGCCAAACTGGACTTCCTCAACGACAAGGAAGCATACGAAAAGCGCTGCCAGCTCAACGCAATGGCCATAGACTGCGACGCTATCATAATCCTTGCCAACCGCTATGCCGATCTGGCAGAGGAAATGGCTGCAAAGGAGACCGACGAGAAGCGCAAAGCAGAGCTCCTTCAGATAGCGGAAAACTGCCGCTGGGTACCCGCCCATAAGCCCAGGACCTTCTGGCAGGCAATACAGCAGTACTGGTTCGTGCATCTGGGCGTTACCAGCGAGCTCAATCCCTGGGACGCTTACTCTCCTGGCCGTCTGGATCAACACCTTAATCCCTTCTATGTCGATGATGTGGAAAACGGTCGCATTGACCGGGATGGCGCGCTGGAGCTTCTCGAGTGCCTGTGGGTCAAGTTTAACAACCAGCCCGCTCCCCCAAAGGTCGGCATCACCCTCAAGGAGAGCAGCACCTATACGGACTTCGCCAACATCAACACCGGCGGCATAACCGAGGACGGCAAGGACGGCGTAAACGAGGTCAGCTACATGATACTGGACTGCATGGACGAGATGAAGCTGCTCCAGCCCTCCAGCAACGTGCAGATAAGCCGCAAGACCCCCCGCAAGTTCCTCAAGCGTGCATGCGAGATATCCCGCAAGGGCTGGGGCCAGCCTGCCTTCTACAACACCGAGGCCATAGTATCCGAGCTTATGAACGCCGGCAAGTCCCTCGACGACGCCCGCATGGGCGGCACCTCCGGCTGCGTAGAGACCGGCGCCTTCGGCAACGAGGCCTACATACTTCAGGGCTACTTCAACCTGCCCAAGATACTTGAGCTCACCCTGTACGATGGCTACGATCACGTGGGCGGCCATCAGTTGGGCCTGCACACCGGCTTTGCCAAGGACTTCAACAGCTATGAGGAGTTCTTTGAGGCTTACAAGAAGCAGATAAAGTACTTCGTGGATATCAAGGTCGCCGGCAGCAACGTAATCGAGCAGATATTCGCCCAGTACATGCCCGCCCCCTTCCTCTCCATACTGACCAACGACTGCATCAAGAAGGGCAAGGACTACAACGCAGGCGGCGCAAGGTACAATACCAACTACATTCAGGGCGTCGGCATAGGCACCATAACCGACAGCCTGGCCGCCATCAAGTACAATTGCTTCGATCACCATAACTTCACCATGGAAGAACTGGTGGAGGCCATGGATCATAACTTCGAGGGCTATGACCGCATCTATCACCTCGTTACACACAAGACGCCCAAATACGGCAACGACGACGACTATGCGGACGATATCATGAAGGATATCTTCACCTACTACCGCGACTGCGTGACCGGCAGGCCCAACACCAAGGGCGGCTTCTACCGCATCAATATGCTGCCCACTACCTGCCATGTGTATTTCGGCGAGGTCATGAACGCCTCCCCCAACGGCCGCCTTGCACACAAGCCTGTATCCGAGGGAATATCCCCCGAAAAGGGCGCAGACATCTACGGTCCCACCGGCGTTATCAACTCCTGCGCCAAGATGGATCAGCTTTCCACAGGCGGTACGCTGCTCAATCAGAAGTTCACACCCTCAGTCCTTGCGGGCGACACCGGACTCGACCAGTTTGCCAACCTTATCCGCGCCTACTTCAACATGGACGGCCACCATATCCAGTTCAACGTCATCGACCGCAAGACGCTGCTGGCTGCCCAGGCCAATCCTGAGGAGTACAAAGACCTCATCGTCCGCGTTGCAGGTTACAGCGATCATTTCCGCAACCTGAGCAAGGAGCTTCAGGACGAGATAATCAACCGCACCGAGCAGAGCTTCGACGACTACAGCGACGCCGGCTCCGAGTATCCCAAGAACGGCTGCGGCTGCTAAGCACATGCACTACTTTAGGGGGGCTATGCCCCCCATTGTGCTTTTTTACACTATCGTTTATTATTAAATTAACTAAAATATTCAGGAGGACATCATTATGAAGATAGGTTTTCTGGGTGCAGGCGCGATGGGAGGAGCGATACTCTCCGGCGCTATAAACGCGGGCGTTCTCGACCCCAAGCAGGTATATGTATCCGATATGTCTGACAAGATAAAGGAAAAATACGCTGCCCTTGGCTGCAATATAGTCAAGGACAACGAGGAGCTGGGCCGCGCCGCCGACATAGCGGTATTGGCCGTCAAGCCCCAATATGCGGCCCCCGCCCTTGCAGGTTTCGGCAGCACCATGGACGGCAAGGCAGTCATCTCCATCATGGCCGGCGTTACCGTTGAGCGCCTCCGCAAGATGATAGCGGGCAACATCCGTGTTCTTCGCACTATGCCTAATACCCCCGCCCTCGTAAATGCCGGCGCCTTCGCTCTATGCAGCGAGACCGACCTCACCGCCGATGAGAAGGCTTTTGCAGAGAAACTCTTCGGCTCCATAGGCATCGTCGAGTGGATGAACGAGCACCTCATCGACACGGCATGCGGCCTCTCCGGCTCCGGTCCAGCCTTCGTTGCGGAATTCATAGAGGCGTTGGGCGATGGCGGCGTCCTGGAAGGTCTTCCCCGCGCAACCGCTTACCGCCTTGCTGCCCAGACCGTAATGGGCACCGCCAAGATGATACTTGAAACGGGCATGCACCCCGCACAGCTTAAAGACATGGTATCCTCCCCTGGCGGCACCACCATCACCGGCTGCCAGATATTGGAAGAAATGGGCTTCCGCGCCGCAGCCATAAATGCCGTGCAGGCCGCTACCAACAAGTCCAGAGAGCTGTAACAGCAGAATCTTCGCAGGAATGATAACATGAGTGCTGAAGGAGCGGCATCGAGCCACTTTTTCAGCACTTTTAATTTATATGTTCCATTTTATTTGAGCTTTACCGAAAGGTACCGGCTGTTTTTATCCACGAAGCGCCACGGCATTGCTTTATGCTCCGCGGCGTATTCTACGTTTATCCGCGGCGTGGCGGCTATCTCAGGTACGTCGTCCGGCTTCTTCGGCAGTATAAAAAGCCTGTCCCGGGTAAGGTCTGTGCCATACTGTTCCCGGCTTATCCCCATGGCCTGGCACAGCTTGCCCGGGCCGCTGCAAAGGTCGGTAAGCTTTTCCCTTCCCCGGCGTGAGCGCATCAGCTCGATGCCCTCTAAAGGCTCCAGCGCCCGTATCAGCACACACTCCGGAACGCCCTCAGAACCTGTGGATACATTAAAACAGCTATACATACCGTATATGAGGAATACATAGGCATACCCGCCCTTTCTGTACAGAACCTCCGTGCGGCCGTCCACTCTGCCCCGGAAGGCGTGAGCGGCAGAATCCGCCTTGCCGAGATACGCCTCCGCCTCGACTATGCGCCCGGCCGTAGTGCCTTCGCCGCTGATCGATACCAGCGTGCAGCCTATCAGTTCCCGCGCTATGCTCAGCGTGTCCATAATGTAGAATTCCCTTTCCAGTTTTTCCGTGGGCGTATCCTCCTTTTACAGTATCCGATGATATTATAACCTTTTGCCCTACAAAAGTCATAAAGTTAACTTATTATTTATAGAATTATGTCTGATGCTGTTGTATAATGTAATGAATAAAATTTTGAGGAAAACTGAACCATGGAGCACAGGAGAAAAAAGAAGGGCAGTTCAAAGCTGCTGATAATTATGGTGATAGTACTTGCGCTGCTTGCAATAGCGGCGATTTTTGCGTTAAAATTCTACACGGACATAAATAACCCTGAAAACCTCTTTGAAAGCACACTGCCCGAGGGTACTCCCCCGCCGGTGGAGCTTACTCCCGCGCCCGCCGATGAAGGTCCGCAGCCATCCCCCACTCCGGATCAGGAATCGCTGCTTTCCGGCCAGGCGGACGCCGAGTTCATGTCCAACCGCACCAATATACTGCTCCTCGGCATCGACGAGAGCACCGAGCGGGAGAATTGGGGGACCTTCCGCACGGATACCATGATACTTGTATCCATCGACTTCTCAAACAACGACGTATGCATGGTTTCAATACCACGCGACAGCTATGTCAAGATTTACAACGCCAACGGCAACGTAGCCAACCCCAGCAGCCCCTATTCCAAGATAAACAACGCCTTTTCAGAGGGCGGCGGCGCGCAGAAGAAGGGCTTTGAGTACTCCATAGCGACGGTTGAAAAGCTGATGGGAGTAAAGATCGGCTACTACTGCGGCTTCAATATGAACGTAGTAAAAGAAGTAGTAAACGCCATGGGTGGCGTGGACTACGACGTGGATATAGAGGTAAAGATGAACGGCCGGGAGCTTCACCCCGGAATGCAGCATCTGGACGGGCAGGGCGTGCTGGACTACTGCCGCCAGCGTAAGGGCTCGTCTGATATAGCGCGTATAGACCGGCAGCCGCGCATGCTGACCGCCATACTCAAGCAGCTCAAGGATACCGACCAGATAGCCAACATACCCTCCATCTACTCCGCCGTTGAGGCCAACATAATGACCAACCTCAGCATAAAGCAGATATCCTCTCTGGCGCTGGTAGCCCTGCGCATGGATATGAGCCAGCTTTCCCGCTATACTTTGGAGGGTAAAGCCATGGATATATTGGGCCGGGACTGCTACTGCCTGTATGTATCCCGAATAGAAAAAATAGTCAGGGAAGTCTGGGGGCAGAGCGTAAATCTGGATTCCGAGAATGACGTCAGTTTTATAGAAGAGCAGGTAGAGGCCCACCGGGCACTTATAGCCGACGAGCTCAACCGGGCCAATATCGCTTACAGCAAGGCTTACAGCATAATGAACAACTGCCGCGAGCTGATAGACAAGAGCAGCTACGATACCCTCAAGGCTGCCGCCAAGGAGCTTCTGGACGCCATACAGAAGGAAAACAAAGAAAACCTCGACGCATACACTCCCTATGTCGAGCAGCTTTGCGACAGCATTTGCAGTCAGTACGGAATTTCGATATACTGATAATAAACTTTTGGAGGAATATATATGTCCGTCGATAAGGTCAGGGAATACCTCAGGAGCTACGGCCTTGAGGACAGGGTAATGGAATTCGACATCTCCACCGCCACCGTTGCGGAAGCGGCCGAGGCAGTGGGAGTCATACCCGCCCGCATAGCCAAGACCCTCTCCTTCCAGAGCGAAGAATGCGGCTGCATACTTGTGCTCATGGCCGGGGATGCAAAGGTGGACAACAAAAAATACCGCGCCCGGTTCGGCGTAAAGCCCCACATGCTCACCCATGAGGACGCGCTGCAGTACACCGGCCATGCGGTTGGCGGCGTATGCCCCTTCGCAGTGCCGGACAGCGTCCCCGTATATCTTGACGTCTCACTAAAACGGTTCGATACCGTATTCCCCGCCGCAGGCAGTGCCGCAAGCGCGGTCAGGCTCACCTGCGATGAACTTGAAAGGGCTTCCCGCTCACGGGGCTGGATAGACGTATGCAAGGGCTGGGAGGAAGACCAGTAGTCTCCCCGCCTTATATATCGGACAATAACAGCAATCATATTCAGGAGGAACAGCATGGAGTACACTAATCTCGGCAGCACCGGCTTGAAGGTTTCCCGCCTCGGCTTCGGCGGCATACCGATCCAGCGCATCACACAGGAAGAGGCCACTGCCCTCATACACAAGCTCCCGGAGTACGGCGTCAACTACATAGACACCGCCCGCGGCTATACCGTAAGCGAGGAATACCTCGGCATAGCCATGGAAGGTATCCGCGATAAGTTCGTTCTCGCCACCAAGAGCATGGCCCGCACGAAGGAAGCAATGGAAAAGGATATAGAGACCAGCCTTAAAAACCTCCGCACCGACCATATCGACCTGTATCAGGTACATAACGCACCCCCTGCCCAGATGAATATAGTCACCGGCGAGGGCGGCGCACTGGAGGCCCTGTTGGAAGCAAAGGCGGCTGGCAAGATAGGCCATATAGGCGTCACCGCCCATGAGGTAGCCACCTTTGAGATGGCCCTTGATATGGACTGGGTGGAAACTATCATGTTCCCCTACAACTTCGTAGAGCTTCAGGCGGCCGACCTCATCAGAAAGTGCGCCGAAAAGGGCAAGGGCTTTATCTGTATGAAGCCTCTGGCCGGCGGCGCCATAGAAAACGCGCCCCTCGCCATGCGCTTTATAGCCTCCAATAAGGACATAACCGTCAATATACCCGGCATGGCAAGCGAGGACGAGCTTAAGCAAAATGTTGCTGCAGCCTGCGATCCCACCCCCATCTCGGAGGAGGAGCTCAGGGAAGTGCAGAACATACGCGACACCTTGGGCAACCAGTTCTGCCGCCGCTGCAATTACTGCCAGCCCTGCACCATGGGCATAAACATCTCCTTCTGCTTTACTATCAACGGCTATCTCACCCGTTACGGCCTGAAGGACTGGGCCATAGGCCGCTATAAGGGAATGGCCGTAGAGCCTAACGCCTGCATTGAATGCGGAATGTGCGAGAGCCGCTGCCCCTACCACCTCCCCATAATCGAAATGCTCAAGGACGTATACAGCAACTTCCAGAAGGAAATGAAGTAAGGTATATAATGCCGGACGGGGCCGCCGCATAATGCGGCAGCCCCTTGTTTTGTTATGCCCTTTGCAATATAATAAAGCGATGAACTAAGGAGAGATAACATCTTGAAAACAAGCGACTTTTTCTACGACCTGCCCAAAGAGCTGATAGCCCAGTCCCCTGCGGCTGTCCGCAGCGCATCGAGACTGCTGGTATATGACAGGGCGAATAAGACTATACGGGACGGTGTATTTACCGACATACTGGATTACTTCAGGCCCGGAGACGTTCTGGTGCGCAATATCACCCGGGTCATACCCGCGAGGCTCCACGCCTATCGGGAGGATACCGGCGGCGCAATGGAGTTTCTGCTGCTCCGCCGCCTCGACGAAAACCGCTGGGAATGCCTTGTCCGCCCCGGAAGGCGGGCAAAGACCGGGCTCACCTTCAAGATAAGCGACGAGCTTTCCGCAACTATTCTCGATAGCACCGAGGACGGGGGCAGAATAGTACGCCTGAACTACGATGGAGTATTCGAAGAAATACTGGATCGGGCCGGCGAAATGCCTCTGCCTCCCTATATAACCGAGCGGACCGCCGGTAAGGAGCGCTATCAGACGGTATACGCAAAAGAAAACGGCTCCGCCGCTGCTCCCACGGCCGGGTTGCACTTCACTACCGAGCTTCTGGATGATATACGCAAAAAGGGAGTAACCATCGTTGACGTGCTGCTGCACGTCGGTCTCGGCACCTTCCGCCCCGTATCCGAGGACAACGTGGAGGATCACCACATGCACTCGGAGTACTATGAATGCAGCGAAGAAGCGGCAAGGACCATCAACGAGGCGCGGGCCAGGGGCGGCAGAGTATTCGCCGTGGGCACCACATCCTGCCGCACGCTTGAAAGCGTTACGGACGACAAGGGAATAGTGCACGCCAAAAAGGGCTGGACCGACATATTTATCACTCCAGGTTACAAATTCAAGGCAGTGGACAAGCTCATAACCAACTTTCACCTGCCCGAATCAACGCTGCTCATGCTGGTTTCCGCCCTCTGCACAAGGGAAGAAATGCTGGACGTCTACAAGCATGCCGTAGAGGAAAAGTACCGCTTTTTCTCCTTCGGAGACGCCATGCTTATACTATAAATGACAACGGAGCTTACACATGCAAGATAAATTCGACTTCAAATACGAGCTTCTGCACGTTTGCAAGCAGTCCGGCGCCCGCCGGGGCAGGCTGCACACCCCGCACGGAGTAATAGAGACCCCCTGCTATATGCCGGTAGGCACACAGGCCACGGTAAAGGCCATGCTTCCCCGGGACGTCAAGGAAGTGGGCTCTATGATAATACTGTCAAACACATATCACCTCTTTGAGAGGCCCGGTCACGAGCTTATAAAAGAGGCGGGCGGCCTGCACGAGTTCATGCGGTGGGACAAGCCCATACTTACCGACAGCGGCGGCTTTCAGGTGTTCAGCCTCGCCTCCGCCAATAAAATAAAAGAGGACGGCGTGGAGTTCCGCTCCCTTCTGGACGGACGTAAGCATTTCTTCACCCCCGAGCTTGTAATGGAGATAGAGGAAGCCCTTGGCGCGGATATCGCCATGGCGTTCGACGAATGCGCCCCTTATCCCTCCGACCGGGAATACACCATAGCCGCAATGGAGCGCACCCATCGCTGGGTCGTACGCTGCAAGAAGGCGCATACCCGCCCGGATCAGGCGCTCTTCGGCATAGTTCAGGGCGGCATGTTCGCAGACCTCAGGATAGAGAGCGCAAAATTCCTCGCTTCCCTCGACCTGCCGGGCTATGGCATCGGCGGCCTTTCGGTGGGCGAGCCCAAGGAAATGATGTACGATATGCTGGAGCAGATGATGCCCTATATGCCCGCAAACAAGCCCCGCTACCTTATGGGCGTGGGTAGCCCCGACTGTCTGGTGGAGGGCGCTGTACGCGGCATAGACATGTTCGACTGCGTACTCCAGACCCGTATAGCGAGAAACGGCCTTGCGCTCACGGGAAGCGGCAAAAAAATGCTGCGAAACGCCTCCTTTGAGCACGACTTCACGCCTATCGAGGAGGGCTGCGACTGCTACGCCTGTAAGAACGGCTTTACAAGGGCGTATATACGCCACCTTGTAAAATGTAAGGAGATACTGGCTGCGCAGCTCATAACAACCCACAACCTGCGCTTTTCCCTCAGGCTCATGGAGCAGGTACGCGAGGCCATAGAGCAGGACAGGCTGCTGGACTTCCGGGAAGAGCTTAAAGCGAAAGGAACATTCGATTGATGGAGCTTACCCTTGAAAACATAAGCGAGCAGGACACGGCCCGCATAGGCAAAAGCATGGCGCCGCTGCTTTTCCCCGGAGCGTTTATAGCGCTGTTCGGCGATCTCGGCTCGGGCAAGACCACCTTTACAAAGGCTGTCGCCGAGGGGTTGGGCATAGACAATATACAGAGCCCTACCTTCACCATAGTCCGTGAGCACGGCGGCAGGCTTTCCTTGCTTCACTTTGACGCATACAGGCTGAGCAGCGAGGACGAGCTTTATGCCATAGGCTTTGACGACTATCTCTCCCGCCCTGCCGTTATAATCATGGAGTGGTGCGAAAACGTACCCGGCGCGCTGCCAAGTGAGCGGCTGGAGCTGCACATCACAGGTTCAGGCGCCGAAGCGCGGACGTTCACATTCATACCCTACGGCAAGAAATACCAAGATCTTCTGGAGAATATAAAATGCTGATGCTTTCCCTTTCCACCTCCGGCCCCATAGCCTCAGCCGCTGTTATAAAGGACGGCCAGGTATTATCCCGGGAGGTCGGAGGTCATGGCCGAACACATTCCGAGACGATAATGCCCCTCTGCGAAAAGGCATTGCAAACTGCCGGCTACACCCCGAAGAATATGGACGCCTTCGGCGTGGACGCGGGCCCCGGCTCCTTTACCGGCGTCCGCATAGGTATATGCGCAGCCAACGCAATGGCCGCGGCCTTCGGCAAGCCCGTGGCGGCCGCAAGCTCCCTCGAAGGGCTGCTGTACGGCATCGATAACGCCTGTGCCCTATTGGACTGCCGCAACGGCAACGGCTATGCCATGGTGAAGTACGAGGGATTTTCGCCGGAACCCATGGCGGTGGTGATAGACGATCTGCTGTCCACCCTGCCACGCGGCATACTCATGGCAGGCGACGGAGCCGTCATGCACCGCGAACGCATACTCACCGCCCTGCCCAACGCCCGCTTTGCAGAGGACAACGACATAATCGCGGACAGGATAGGCGTTGCGGCATACGATAATCTGATACGGGGCGAAACCGCTGCCGAGGCGCTGCCCCTCTATCTCCGCCCCTCTCAGGCCGAACGTCTCGCAAAGGAGAGGAACAAATGATAGCCTTCAGGCCAATGCAGAAAAATGACGTTCCCCGCATAGCAGAGCTGGAACGGATATGCTTTCGCTCCCCGTGGTCGGAGAGTTCCCTTTACGGTGAATTGCGCAACAGCATCGCCCATTACCGTGTAGGCGAGGAGGACGGCCACGTGATAGCATACGGGGGAATGTGGATAATGTTTGGCGAGGCCCATGTGACGAATGTGGCTGTGGATCCCGAATACCGGGGCCGCGGCTACGGAAAGCTGCTCATGCTTGAGCTAATCAGCACTGCTCTGCTGCATCATGCGGACAGCATGACGCTGGAGGTGCGAATAAGCAACACCGTCGCCCAAAACCTCTACGCTTCTCTCGGCTTTGAAGTGGCAGGCAGGCGCAAGAGGTACTACATGGATACCGGCGAAGACGGCCTTATCATGTGGAACCGGCATCTGAAAAAAACCGCCGCCGTCCATAGTTGACAGGCCTAATCGGTCAGTGATACCATTATTTTACCAATTAAAGGTCACTTTTCGTTACATAATACATAAATCAAAAGGAGAACTCCCATGAAAAACATCATCAAATGCGATAGCGCCCCCGCCGCCCTCGGCCCCTACAGCCATGCCTGCGAAGCCAACGGCTTTATATTCACCTCCGGCCAGCTGGGCATAGATCCCGCTACAGGCAAGCTCGCGGAAGGCGTTGAGGCTCAGGCCCATCAGGCTCTTGTCAATATAGACAACGTTCTCAAGACCGCGGGAGCTACCATGAAGGACATCCTCAAAACCACCATATTCCTGGTCGACCTCAACGACTTCGCGGCCGTGAACAGGATCTACGGGGATTACTTCGGCTCTGAATTCCCCGGCCGTTCCTGCTTCCAGGTATCCAAGCTCCCCGCCGGCGGCCTTGTTGAGATCGAGGTCGTAGCCTACAAGGGCTAATCCGGGCATTATGGAGACGCCGGAGCACGTCATCTTCCATTACAGGCCCATGGTCTGCATGGGCTTGGGCATAGCTGTGGGCATCTTCCTCTCCGGCAGCGTTTCAGGCACAGGGCTTATTATGGCCCTGTGCCTTTTTCCCCTCTTTTCGGGTATTGGCATCTACTTTGGCTTCAAGGGCGCCGCACTGTTTGCATTCGGCTGCGCAGCGGGACTTTTGCGCACGCTGTTCGGCCCTGTAAGTCTGCCCTACGGTCTGATGTATCCCTTCGAGCGCATGCGCGCCGGGCTTTCCTCTGCGTGCGCCTCCCTGTTCGGGGAACACGCGCCCCTTCTCAACGCCATGCTCTGGGGCGTAAAGGGCGGCATATCGGATTCCGTATACGACGCCTTCCGTTCCTGCGGTATTGCCCATATACTGGCTCTCTCCGGCCTGCACGTTTCCTTCGTGGCAGGCGCGCTAAACCGGCTCACACGGCGGGCGCTACCCAAGGTGAAGTTTTACACTTCGATTGTAGTGTTGTTTGCCTATTGCGCCATTGCCGCCTTCCCCTCCTCTCTTATCCGCGCCAGCGTGATGAGCCTTTGCAGCCTATATGCGGCCGCTGCCGGCAGACGGTATGACATGCCCTCCGGAATCGCCTTCAGCGCCATAGTCATACTCCTTGCCGACCCGACCGCGCTGTACAGCATAGGCTTCGAGCTTTCCTTCGGCGCGGTGATAATGATATCCCTTCTCATGCGCCCGGTGACGGAGCTGCTATCCTTCCTTCCGCTGCCCATAGCTCAGATGGCAGCGCTGTCCGTTTGCGGCACCCTCGGCACTTTACCGTTATCCGTATACTATTTCGGCACGATCCCGGTCCTCGGGCTGTTCGCCAATACTCTGATACTTCCCATGGTGCCCTTCGTATTCCTGTCCGCTATGGCTGTGAACCTCATAGGCGCAGCCATGCCCGCCGCGGCAAAGGCGCTGTCCTTTATCCCGATGTTTCTCACAGGCGTAATGACAGAAGCGGCGAACGCCATATCCTCCGTGTCATTTGCGGTAAAGCAGGCCGCCATAACGCCGCTTGCATGCTTATTCGTGTATCTCGCCTGCTTCGCGGTATCAGACCAGCCGCTGGTTTCCCCCTCAAAAAAGTACGCCGCATGCGCCGCATCGCTGTTTGCGGCTGTGCTGTGTATGCTGTAGTTTGGATTTATGATATAATGCTCATATGGATTATATGACTTTTTTCAAGAGCATAAAGACCGGTTCGCTAAAGGGCGCATATGCCTTGCACGGCGAAGAGGAGTTCGTAAAGGAAAGCGCCCTTAAAAGCCTTACCTCATCGCTTGATGAGGCCACGTGCGACCTGAATCTGCAGGTACTCGAAAAGGCTGAAGCCGATGACATTATCTCCGCCTGTGAAACGCTGCCCTTTTTCGGGGAGCGGCGCGTCGTCGTCTGCAAAACACTGCCCTCCGACAGCGACGCCAGAAAGCTGACATCATACCTGCCGGGCATACCTGACTACACGCTCCTTATATTTTTTATTCGGGGCAAGGCCAACGAAAAGCTCGGCATAGTCAAGGCCCTGAAGGCCGAAAACCGGCTGGTAGATTTTGCTCCATTCAGGGACTATGAGGCGGCAAAGTGGGTATATCAGCAGGGCAAGCGGCTCAATGTGACAATAACAGAAGCCGCGGCAAAACACATCGTAAGCCTCGCCGGCACTGACATCGCCACCCTGAACAACGAGCTTACAAAGGCCGCGGACTACGTTGGCCGTGGCAACGAGCTTACCCGCGAGGCCATATCCGCCTGCGTCACCCGCAGCCTCGAGGTACGCATATTCGACATGCAGGACTATCTACTATCCGGCAAGGCTCAGGACGGCATAAGGGCATACCGCCAGATGCTGTCTGACGGCGAAAGCACCTTCGGCATTGCCGGATTCATGGAAAAGTGCTTCCGCTCCATGCTCACCGCCCGGACGTATATAGATCAGGGGCTTAACCGCGAACGCGTCCTGCGGCTCACCGGCGATAAATATCCGCAAAAAAAAGCTTATGAGGCAGCTCTTCGCTACTCAAGGGCAGAGATAATCAAAAACATGAGGAATTTCGCGAATATCGCCTATTTAAAAATAGCCGAGCAGCAGCCCGATACGCTGACGCTGGAAAACGCATTGATAGAATGTATGCCGAAGCGCCGCTAAAAGCGGCGCTTATATTTATATAGTTTTTTATAATATATTCATAAATTAGTATATGCATGGTTATTCATAAGCTCCATATCATTCTCTCCTGCGAAACCACATGACGCAAATCATGCAAATTTACAGCTGCATTCTCGTATCACGAATCTAATATCCGGTATTTTCAGTATTTTTTAATGACTCATTTCCTGCATTTAGTTATGTTGATTGCAGCGAAAATTCTTTTTTCCTTCAACAAATATTATTTTTTCTGTATTTTTCTATCTGATTCACGTTTTGAGTAAAATTCTTTATGTTGCATATATATGATATGTATGTTAAAACATAGACATAACATATAATTTCTCATTATCGCGGAGGTGTATGATGAGCTCAGGATTTGATTATGCCCTGCTTGACAGGATACTGGAAGCGCACGACTGCGCGCCGCGGAATACCATCGCTATCCTTCAGGATGTACAGGAGCACTACCACTATCTGCCGCAGGAGGCTTTCCCCTATATGGCAAAACGACTCAACGTAGGCGAGGCGCGGCTTTACAGCGTCGCAACGTTTTACGAGAACTTTTCCCTCGAGCCAAAGGGGAAATACGTCATCAAGGTTTGCGACGGCACCGCCTGCCATGTAAGAAAGTCCATTCCGATACTGGAGCGGCTTCGCAATGAACTGGGCTTATCAGAAAGCAAGCACACTACAGACGACCTGATGTTCACTCTGGATACCGTGAGCTGTCTCGGCGCATGCGGTCTTGCTCCGGTGCTTACCATAAATGACACGGTGCACCCTTCCATGACCCCTGACAAGGCCAGCGAACTTATAGCCGGGCTCCGCAATAAGGAGGATTAACATATGTATAGGCTAAAAAGCAGGATAGACCTTATCTCAGCACGGAGGGCATACTCCGCCGCCTTTTCTTCGCAGTCATTAAAGATACTCGTCTGCGCGGGCACAGGCTGCGTCGCAGGCGGTTCACTGGATATTTACGCCAGGCTCAAGGAGCTTATAGACGAAAAGGGACTGTACTGTCAAGTCGAACTCGATCATGAGCATCACAGTCACGGTCATGACGGCTGCGATAGCAGCAATGTGAAGACCGTGGGCCTTAAGAAGAGCGGCTGCCACGGCTTCTGCGAGATGGGTCCCCTCGTGCGCATAGAACCCTATGGCTACCTTTACACCAAGGTAAAGCTTGAGGACTGCGAAGAGATAGTGGAAAAGACCGTAATGAACGGCGAGATAGTCGAACGGCTCAGCTATCATAAGGACGGCGTAAGCTATCCCCGTCAGGAGGATATACCATTCTATAAAAAGCAGACCCGTCTCGTGCTGGAGCACTGCGGCCATATCGACGCCACCTCGCTTCCCGAGTACCTTGCGATCGGCGGCTATTCCGCCTTTGAAAAGGTGCTTTTCGATATGACTCCGGATTCCGTGATAAAACTCATGGAGGATTCAGGTCTCCGAGGCCGCGGCGGCGGCGGTTATCCTACGGGCAAAAAATGGGCGCAGGTAGCCCGTCAGAAGGCGGAACAAAAATACATAGTCTGCAATGGCGACGAGGGGGATCCCGGCGCATTTATGGACCGTTCCGTTATGGAGGGCGACCCCCACAGAATGATAGAGGGCATGATGATAGCAGGTATAGCCTGCGGGGCTACCGAAGGCTATATATACGTCCGCGCCGAGTACCCATTGGCGGTGGAGCGGCTGAAGATGGCCATCGAGCAGGACACCTCCGCAGGACTTTTAGGCGACAATATCCTCGGCTCCGGAAAGCGCTTCCATCTCCATATAAACCGCGGCGCAGGCGCCTTTGTCTGCGGCGAAGGCAGCGCCCTTACCGCCTCAATAGAAGGCAAGCGCGGAATGCCACGCGTAAAGCCCCCGCGCACCGTAGAACACGGCCTCTTTGACTGCCCCACGGTGCTGAATAACGTTGAAACCTTTGCCAACGTAGCTCCCATAATAAACAACGGCATCGAGTGGTTCCGATCCTTCGGCACCCCTACCAGCCCCGGCACCAAGGCCTTCGCCCTCACCGGCAATATAAGCAATACCGGCCTTATTGAGGTGCCTATGGGCACCACCCTAAGGGAAGTCATATTCGACATAGGCGGCGGCATGCGCGGCGGTGCGAAGTTCAAAGCAGTACAGATAGGCGGGCCCTCCGGCGGCTGCCTTACATTTGCTGAAGACCACCTGGATATGCCTCTGGACTTCGATTCCCTCAAAAAAGCGGGCGCTATGATAGGTTCCGGCGGCCTTGTGGTAATGGATGACAGCACCTGCATGGTGGAAGTAGCGCGCTTTTTCATGCACTTCACTCAGAACGAAAGCTGCGGCAAGTGCGTGCCCTGCCGCGAAGGCACCCGCCGCATGCTGGAGATACTCGAGCGCATAGTCGCGGGCAACGGTCGCGAGGAGGACATAGACCTGCTTCTGGAGCTTGCGGACACAATATCCTCCACTGCCCTCTGCGGCCTGGGCAAGACCGCAGGCAACCCGGTAGTAAGCACCATCAGGAATTTCCGCGAGGAATACCTTGCACACGTGCGGGACAAATACTGCCCCACCCACAACTGCTCCAAGCTCAGGCGCATATACATCGATCCCGATGTATGTAAAGGCTGCTCCAAGTGCGCGCGCAGCTGCCCCGTAAACGCCATATCCGGCGTCATAAGGCAGCCTTTCACTATAGACGCCGCCAAATGTGTCAAATGCGGCGCCTGCATAGAAAACTGCAGCTTCGGCGCTGTAAAGGAGGCGTAACCATGACCGGAAAGTTTATGACCATAGACAACATACCCATCGAGCTTACCGGCGAGGAAAAGAACCTTCTCGAAGTGATACGCAGGACAGGCATCGAGCTGCCCACCTTCTGCTACTACTCCGAGCTTTCAGTATACGGCGCATGCCGCATGTGCATGGTAGAGGACGACAGGGGCAATATACACGCCGCCTGCTCCACCCCTCCCAAGGCCGGAATGACAATATACACCAACACATCGCGCCTGAGGAAATATCGCAGGAATATACTGGAACTGTTGCTTGCAAATCATTGCCGCGACTGCACCACCTGCGAAAAGAGCAGCGACTGCAAGCTCCAGCAGCTTGCACAGCGCTTTCACATAACCGGGGTGCGCTTCCCAAACGCACAGACAAAGCCCGACCCGGACTGTTCCTCCCCCTGTATCTCCATCGATCACAGCAAATGCATACTCTGCGGCGACTGCGTAAGAATGTGCAATGAGGTGCAGCACGTGGGCGCCATAGATTTCGCATACCGCGGCGCGAATATGGTAGTCTCCCCCGCCTTCGGCAGGCCCATGGCGGAGTCCGGCTGCGTGGGCTGCGGCCAGTGCGCCGCCGTCTGCCCCACCGGCGCTATCGTCATAAAAAAGGACACCGAGCGGCTATGGGAAGACCTTGCGGATAGTAATACGCGCGTAATCGCTCAGATTGCCCCTGCCGTACGCACAGGTGTAAGCAAGACCTTTAACGAAAAATACGGCGACCTTGCCATGGGCAAGCTTGTAGCCGCCCTGCGCCGCATGGGCTTTGACGAGGTGTTCGATACCTCCACCAGCGCCGACCTTACGGTGCTTGAAGAGAGCAGTGAATTCCTTGAGCGCCTCGAGACAGGCGGCAAGCTGCCCCTCTACACCTCCTGCTGCCCGGCCTGGATACGCTTTGCGGAAACCCGTCACCCTGAGATATTGGAAAATATTTCCACCTGCCGCTCTCCAATGGAGATGTTCGGTTCCGTAATAAAGGAATACTTCGGCAATTGCGGAAAGCGGGTTGTATCCGTCGCCATAATGCCCTGTACCGCCAAAAAATTCGAGGCCATGCGTGACGAATTCAGGGACAAGAACGGCACGCCCTACGTAGACTATGTAATAACCTCCCAGGAAATAATCCAGATGATACGTCAAAGCGGCATACGCTTTGACGAGCTGGAACCAGAGGCCGTTAGTATGCCCTTCGGCATGAGCAGCGGCGCCGGCCTGATATTCGGCGCGTCAGGCGGCGTTACCGAAGCGGTGCTAAGAAGGCTCTCCGATGACAAATCCGCAGGCGCGATACGTTCCATTGCCAACTCCGGCGTCCGCGATATAGCAGGCCTCAAGGAGTGCAGCATCACCCATAACGGCGAGGAGATAAAGATCGCCATAGTCAGCGGCCTGGAAAACACCGATAAACTCATCCACCGCATAGAAGAGGGCGAGGTCAGCTACCACATGGTGGAGGTAATGGCATGTCCCGGCGGCTGCATATCCGGCGCAGGCCAGCCGTTCGCAAAATCCGGTGAGCGAAGACAGCGCTCCGAGTCCCTGTACCGAAACGACAGAATGTGTCTCATACGCCGCTCGGAAGAAAATCCCCTCATGGAGGAACTGTACAGCGGCATACTTAAAGACAGGACACACGAACTGCTGCACGTGGATTATGTAAAATAACAGTATCAGCCCATCGTCCACCACGATGGGCCACTTTTTTTTGCAAATGATCAGCGGTAAATCCGGAGCGAAAGTGCGTCCTTGCTGGAAAATACATTCAATATAGCATACCTGTAGTTATGCAGACCGGAACTGACGGACGCTTTCACAAATACTCCGGCATGCAATCGCCTTTATGCCCAGCACAGAGAGGCCACCGAGCTTTTTTCAAAAAACCCCATGCTCCAATGCGGAACATGGGGTTTTCGATTAGCCAAATCATCAATACCTCTGGCTGCGCTGCTTTTGTATTACGTTTCTACCTTACTCCGAACAGTAGCTTTTCGTATGTGGGAAATGGCCAGTACTTCTCAGCCGTAAGCATCTCGGCCTCGTCGCACACTACCCTGAGTTCGGCCATTTTGTGCAGTATAACGTCCCGTATATAGTACGATGCTTCCGCAACGTCGTTTATGGTCTTTAGCCTGATGGTGGCGCTGTCAAGCTCCTCCGCCGCAGCATCTATCTCATCCACAAGCCCGGAAAGCTTTGCTATAGTCCTTCTCTCATACCTTCCTGTAAGCTCCGGCAGCATCTTTAGCTTTGCCTCGAGGGTATCCGCCAGATCCTTTTCGTATGCGGCAACTGCGGGCAGTATCTCCTTGCGCGCCATGTCTACCATGGTCAGCGCTTCAATATTGACAGTCTTGCAGTAATTCTCCAGAATTATCTCGTAGCGCGCCTGTATCTCGGCCCGGGAATAAACCCTGTGCCGCATCAGCATATCCACGTTCTTCTTCTCCAGCATGGCAGGCAGTGCATCCGGCGTAGTCCGAAGATTCAACAGTCCGCGGCTTTCCGCATCCTTCAGCCATTCATCGTCATAGCCGTTGCCGTTGAACAATATCCGCTTGTGCTCCTTTACAGTGCTGCGTATAAGGTCGTGCAATGTACCCTCAAAATTCTCCGCACCTTCCAGCTTATCGGCATACTGTCTCAGGGACTCCGCAACGGCGGCATTTATCATGATGTTGGCGCAGGCTATGCTGTCGGATGAGCCCAGCATGCGGAACTCGAACTTGTTGCCCGTAAAGGCGAAGGGAGATGTACGGTTTCGGTCCGTTGTATCACGTATGAATCGGGGCAGTGTATGCACGCCCAGCTTCATGACGGTCTTTTCCACTCCGCTGTAGGGTTCGTCCTTCTCTATGGCATCCAGCACCGCCGTGAGCTCATCGCCTAAAAACATGGAAACTACGGCAGGCGGCGCCTCATTTGCCCCGAGACGATGATCATTTCCGGCTGTAGCTACAGACAGCCTGAGCAGATCCTGATAATCGTCCACCGCTTGTATGACGGCTACGAGGAACAGCAGGAACTGAGCGTTCTCATGGGGCGTTTCGCCCGGGGTTAAAAGGTTCACCCCGGTATCGGTAGCTATGGACCAGTTGTTGTGCTTGCCGCTTCCGTTTACCCCGGCGAAGGGTTTTTCGTGCAGCAGGCATACCAGGCCATGCTTGGAGGCCACCTTCTGCATTATTTCCATAGTAAGCTGGTTATGGTCGGTTGCGATATTTGTGGTGGTATATATTGGCGCAAGCTCATGCTGTGACGGGGCCACCTCGTTGTGCTCTGTCTTTGCCAGTATTCCAAGCCTCCACAGCTCTTCATCCAGCTCTGCCATATAGGCAGCTACCCTTGGCTTTATGGCCCCGAAGTAATGGTCGTCCAGCTCCTGCCCCTTAGGCGGTTTTGCTCCGAATAGGGTTCGCCCGCAGAACACCAGATCCTTGCGCTGCTCATACATATCCTTATCTATGAGGAAATACTCCTGTTCAGGGCCTACGCAGGTGCGCACACATTTGACGTCTGTATTGCCGAAGAGCCGCATTATCCGCATGGCCTGCTTATTCAGCGCCTGCATTGATCGCAGCAGCGGCGTCTTTTTATCCAGCGCCTCGCCGCCATAGGAGCAGAAGGCCGTTGGTATGCAGAGTGTCTTATCCTTTATGAATGCGTATGAGGTTGGATCCCACGCCGTATAGCCGCGGGCCTCAAAGGTAGCGCGCAGGCCCCCAGAAGGAAAGCTCGATGCGTCAGGCTCGCCCTGTATCAGGTTTTTGCCGGAAAATTCCATTATGACGCCGCCGTCCGGCGATGGCGCTATAAAGCTGTCGTGCTTCTCGGCAGTTATGCCGGTAAGGGGCTGGAACCAGTGGGTAAAATGTGTAGCCCCGTGCTCCACGGCCCAGTCCTTCATGGCGTCGGCCACCGCGTTGGCAACATCCGTATTCAGATTTGCCCCCTCGTCGATGGTCTTTCTGAGCGAATCGTACACTCCGAAGGGCAGCTTTGCCTTCATCGCCCTGTCGTCAAACACCAGGCTTCCGAAATAATCCGGTACCGAATTCATACTCTGTTTCTCCTTTCATCTCTAAACCTTTATATACTAAAAATTTAAATAACAA
>ENA-OPCN01000903-OPCN01000903.1-human-gut-metagenome-genome-assembly--contig:-NODE-903-length-23171-cov-4.076614_pt1 | contig 23171 bp, 19 predicted proteins | sample MGYA00241567_ERZ501485 | MGnify/ENA primary metagenome ERZ501485 (study PRJEB25962, sample SAMEA2042579) | human gut metagenome | biome: human gut; feature: human-associated habitat; material: faeces...
CACGACCACGCTGCTCAATTTCCGCGATACGAACGTGAATTTCACATACACGGAGAACGAGCCTCTGGTCTATAACGAGATGAACATGGAGAGCCAGCTCACGGCCATCCTGAACTTTTACGTCTACCTGATTCTGGCCGTCGATTTCGACTCATTCTCACCCAAGGGGGGAGACCCGTATTTCGAGAGGCTCGCCATGATTGTGCAGCAGGCCCAGTCGTCGGGCGAGACCGGATGGAAACAGTTTGAGGACAACAAGAACCGCGCCGCCGTACTTAGCTCTTTCACCGACCCCTCGACACGTGCCATCCGCGACCTCTATTATCAGTATCACCTCCAGGGACTCGACCAGATGTCGGTGAGCCCTGACAAGGGACGCAAGACAATAGACACGTCGCTCGATATCCTCACGGATATCTATAAGGTCGCGCCCATGTCTGTCGGACTCTCGATGTTCAAGGATGCGAAGCTCGACGAGCTTGTCAACATCTACTCCAAGGCCCCGCAGGAAGAACGGCAGCATGCGTATGACGTCCTCTCGCCCCTCTATCCCACGGATCAGGAGCGCATAGACAAGATCAAGCGCGGTGACGAAACACGATAACCCATAACAATACCACAAGACAGTGCTCGAAACTCTCCACATATCAAACTACGCTCTCATAGACACCATAGACATAGCGTTTCACCCCGGGTTCAATGTAATCACGGGCGAGACAGGCGCAGGCAAGTCAATCATACTCGGAGCCCTCTCGCTGCTTCTCGGCGCGAGGGCCGACAGCCGTGTCGTGTCAGACCCTTCGGCCAAGAGTGTCATCGAGGCTGTCTTTACCGTCAGCGATTATCCCGGCCTTAAGGAGTATTGCGAGGAGGCCGACATCGAGTGGGATGACGACCGCTGCATATTGCGTCGCGAGGTGTCGCCTTCGGGACGTTCGAGAGCGTTTGTCAACGATTCTCCCGTGCCGCTCTCCAAACTCCAGTCTGTGGCCGTGCGCCTCATTGACATACATTCGCAGCATCAGAACCAGCTTCTGTCAAGCCCCGATTTCCAGCTCAGGGTCATTGATGTCCTTGCCGGAAACGAGCCCAAGCTGCGCGAATACACCACACGCTACAATACACTGCGCGATGCCATCAGGCGACTCAAGGCCGTGAGGGCACAGATAGAGCGCAACCGCGAGGACGAGGAATACACCCGCTTCCAACTCGAGCAGCTTGACGAGCTTGCCCTGCAGCCCGGCGAACAGGCTTCCCTCGAGGCCGAGCGCGACGTGCTGCTCAACCTCTCGTCTATCAAGGAGACCCTGTCGCGTGCCGGGAACGCACTTTCGCTCGGAGTGCCTAACGCGCTCGAGATGATAGGGGAGGCCATAGACAGCTGCGACAGCCTCGACAGCGTGCTTGACCCGGCCGATGACATCCCCGCACGCCTCAGCTCCGCGAAAATCGAGATTGCAGACATCGCCTCGACTCTCGAGGGCCTCTATGAGAACCTGCAGGCCGACCCGGCACGTCTCGAATATGTCGAAGACAGGCTCAACACCATATACAGCCTCTGTCACAAACATCATATCGACGACAGCGACAAGCTGATAGAGTTGCGCGACACACTGCGCGACAGGCTGCGCGAGCTCGACAACAGCGACGACGTGCTCGCCGCTCTCGAGCGTGAGGCCCGCAGGGCAAAGGCACTTGCCAAGGAGACAGCCACCGAAATATCGGAAGCCCGCAAACAGGAGGCCCTGAGATTCGCCGAGACACTGCGCGAGACAGCGGTGCCTCTGGGGATGAAGAACCTCCAGGTCGAGATACAGGTGCTACCCGCCGACATGTGCGCCACGGGCATAGATTCGGTCAATTTCATGGCTGCATTCAACAAGAACCAGCCTCTCATGCCCGTTGGTTCTTCGGCTTCCGGCGGTGAGATTTCGCGCCTCATGCTCTCCATCAAGGCCATCATCGCTTCGCGGATGCAGTTGCCCTCAATCATATTTGACGAGGTTGACACCGGTGTATCTGGAGATGTGGCAAACCGCATGGGACAGATGATGCGTTCAATCTCCTCGACAATACAGGTCACGGCCATCACACATCTTCCGCAGGTGGCTGCCAAGGGAGACAGCCACTACCGCGTGTTCAAGGAGGACGACGAGCACTCGACCCACACCCGTATCCGCGAGCTCGACAAGACCGAGCGCGTCAATGCCATCGCAGCGATGCTCGGGGGTGCGGAGATAGACAACGCCGCCATAAAGGCAGCCAAATCATTGCTAAACAACAGATAGAAACATAATGGAACGGTCCGACTATATTTATGGCATTCGTGCCGTCATGGAGGCTCTTGAGGCCGGGCAGAATGTAGACAAGATTTTCATGTCCAAAGACCTTCAGGGAGATCTCGCTGCACAGCTCGCACGGCTTGCTCACAAGATGAGGGTCGTTATACAGAGAGTACCTGTCGAGCGTATCAACCGCATCACGCGCAAGAACCATCAGGGACTTCTTGCCATGATGTCTGCGGTGACATACCATCGTCTCGACCACCTTGTCCCCGAACTGTACGAAGCAGGCATATTGCCGTTCATCGTCATGCTCGACGGCATTACCGACGTGCGCAATTTCGGTGCCATAGCCCGTACATGCGAGTGCGCCGGAGTGGATGCCATAGTCATTCCCGACCATGGCAGCGTGTCGGTCGGAGGCGATGCTGTCAAGACCTCGGCCGGAGCCCTCCTGCATATCCCCGTATGCAAGGTGTCTTCAATCGCATGGGCCGCAAAATTCCTTCGCGAAAACGGATATGCCGTCATGGCCGTGTCCGAGAAGGCCGATTTCCCTTACACACAGGCCAACTGCACGGATCCCGTCGCCATCATAATGGGAGCGGAGGACACAGGTATCTCACCCGAGGCCATGAAGGAGACCACCGCTAAGGTCAGTATACCCATGTTCGGCAACATCGGCTCGCTCAACGTCTCTGTAGCGGCCGGAGTAATGATATACGAGGTCGTGCGTCAGCGCCTTGCGGCAGACCTCGAGGTAATATGATACGACACACTCCTCACAACAATACATCACACACAGGAAAACAATCAACATTCAATAACCAATCAACACACAATTCTTTTAACCTATGAAGCATTACTTGCTCTATGCTGCAGGATTAATCGCGGCCGCCTCGGTGACCTCGTGTGTCGACGACAAGTATGACCTGTCTGACATCGACACGACTGCAAGAATCCAGGTTGATAACCTCACAATCCCCGTCAATGTAGACGCCATCACTTTGAGCAGTCTTCTTGATCTCGATCCCAATGACCCCGATGCAAAGGTCAAGGAGGTCAACGGCATCTATGCCGTCGTCGAGAATGGAGATTTCCATTCGGAGATGGTGCATATCAACCAGATCAATGCCAACGGTGTGGCAGGCGACCCGAAATCCAACACAGTCAGCACAGGCCTATCAGGGAGCATCCGTCCTGAGATAGACCTGGAGATTCCTTTCAGTTCATCGTCTGTGGATTTCAAATTCGAATCATCTACAGTACCTGCCGAGATCCGCGAGATAAAGCGCGTCGACGGAGCCTTCACCCTCAGACTCACCCTCGAGCTTCCTGCTCTTAAGAACGTGACAAAGCGCGTATGGCTCGAGGATGCGGTCATCTCGCTCCCCAAGGGTCTCGTCGGAACACCCAATGCGGGTACTTACGACCCCGAGAAGGGTACAATCTCGTTACCATCGGTAGAGATTAAGAACGGTCGCCTCGAGGTGGTACTCAATTGTACCGCCATCAATTTTGCACAGACCGGCGCCACATTCACCCCAAACGCCTCGGCAGACGGCAAGGGCTATCTCAACCTGAGTGGCGAGATGTCTATCCAGAGCGCTAAGCTCGTCATACGCAAGGATGACGTGACAGGCAACCTCCCCGGCTCGTTCACCGTGACATCGGCAATCGGCGTCAGCAACATCACCGTGACAGGATTCACAGGCCGCATCTGCTATGACATCGAGAATGTCAATATCGACCCCGTGACCCTCAATGACCTGCCCGACATTCTGGCTCAGGAAGATACCCGTATCAGCCTCGTAAATCCTCAGATATATCTCGCAGTCACCAATCCGCTCCACGACTACGCCCTCAAGGCCCGTACAGGCGTGAGCATCAAGTCGGTTTTCTCTCCCGAACAGGGTACACCAGACCGTACGGTCAAGCTTGACGCCCCCGGCTATTTCGAGGTCTCGTCAGCGGCACAGAGCTCGTATGTACTGTCTCCCACCAAGCCCGAGACATATTACGAAGGCTATGCCAACGCCACACATGTCCCCTTCAGCGGCCTCTCGACTATCCTCGAGGGTAACGGTCTGCCCAAGTCGCTCAATATTTCGCTGGACAATCCGACGGTCTTTGACCAGCCTGTCGAGAACCTTCCTCTGGGTCGTGACCTCGGAGCTGTCAGCGGCAAATATCAGTTCTATGCACCTCTCGCCCTTGGCGCAGGCTCACAGGTGACCTATACAGATACTCAGGACGGATGGAACGACGAGGATGTCGACGCCATCACTATTGAGAACCTTGAGGTCACCACCACTGTCAGCTCAAATGTACCCTTCTCACTCAAGTTGACTGGTTATCCCATCGACATCCACGGCAACCGCATCAACAACGTGTCTATCGACGGCGCAGACATTCCCGCCAACGCCGATAATCAGGCTGTCACCATCAAGATTTCGGGTGCAATCACACATCTCGACGGAATAGTGTTCACAGCCGTAGGCAATGTTCCCTCCAATGCACAGGCCCTGGCTCCCCAGCAGTCCATCATCTGCCGTGACATCCGCGCCACCGTATCGGGCTACTATGAGAAAGAACTTTAATCTAATCTGACACAGACCATCAATCATGTTTCACAATATAAAGAAAGCAGCGGCACTCTCGCTCGCAGCATTCGCAACATTCACCGCCCAGGCACAGGACAACCAGTCGGGTTATTTTGTCGAGGACTATACCTACAGGTTCCTGATGAACCCTGCCATGGGCAATTCCAAGAACTTTATCGCAATACCCGCCCTCGGCAACCTCGGATTCGGAATCCATGGCAACCTCGGCGTTAGCGACGTAATCTACAATGTGGACGGCCGTACAACGACATTCCTCAACCCCGGCGTATCGGCAGAGGAGGTAATGGACAACCTCAGCGATGTAAACAAGATTGGCGCAAATGTCCGCGTCAACATCCTCTCGGCCGGTTTCAAGGCATTCGGAGGTTATAACACCATCAACCTGGCAGCACGCGCATCTGTCAATGCTCATCTTCCCAAGAGCATCTTCTCCTTCCTCAAGGAGGGTGTCTCCAACCAGATGTACGACATCAAGGACCTGCGTGCCAACGCAATCGGATACGGCGAGCTCTCACTTGGCCATAGCCGCGACATCACGGACGAGATACGTGTGGGCGCCAACCTCAAGTTCCTTGTCGGAGTCGCTGCGATTGACGCCACTCTTGACAAGGCCGAACTCGACCTTGACAGGAATTCCTGGAATGTTACCACAAATGCCCGCATCCATACCTCGATCAAGGGAATGTACTATAAGCTCGACCGCAACGAGCATACCGGCCTTGACTATGTGAGCGGTCTTGACGGTGATTTCTCTGCCCCCAACGGATTCGGTCTGGCTGTCGACCTCGGTGCGACTTATACTCCAAAGGCTCTTAAAGACTGGCAGTTCTCGCTGGCTCTGACCGATCTCGGTTTCATCAACTGGAGCAATGACCTGCTTGCCACCACTAACGGAGACAAGACCTTCCGCACAGACGCCTACACGTTCAACCCCGATGATGACGCCACAAACTCGTTCTCGTCCGAATGGAAGCGCATGCGCAACTCGCTCGAGGAGCTCTATCAGCTTGAGACAGACGGCAATGTGGGTTCGCGCTCGCAGGCACTCAACGCTACACTTCATATCGGTGCCCTCTATACCCTTCCCGTCTATCGCAAGGCTACCTTCGGTATCCTCAACACTACCCGCATTGCAGGGACATATAGCTGGACCGATTTCCGTGTCTCGGCCAATGTGGCACCCGTCAAGGTTCTCTCACTGGGCATCAATGGCTCGTTCGGCACAATGGGCTGCGGTTTCGGCTGGCTCGTCAACCTGCACTGCCCGGGCTTCAACATGTTCCTGGCACAGGACCATACATTCAGCAAACTGGCCAAGCAGGGTGTGCCCCTGCAGCCTCAGGCATCTGCCTCGCTGGGTATGAACATTCTCTTCTGACATCAATAGAATCCTCTTGATGACGGGTCGGTTCCTGAACGGAGCCGGCCCGTTTTCATTCAGTTAATTTTCGCTAACGTAAAGATAAAATAGATAAAATTAACACACTTTTTTCACACTATGAGTGTTGTAATATATAACTTTGTATATCATTTTAACGAAGACAGTATAAAAACACTACATATCTTTCAAGACTAACTATGAGCGAATCGGTTAACATCAGAGAACTAAACGAGCTCGTCGCATCGAAAAACGACTTTGTCCAGCTCGTCACACGAGGGATGGACCAGACAATCGTCGGACAGAAACACCTTGTCGATTCCCTTCTCATCGCACTCCTCTCTAACGGCCATGTGCTCCTCGAAGGTGTCCCCGGTCTGGCAAAGACCCTGGCCATCAAGACACTCGCGCAGGTCATTGATGCTAAATACAGCCGCATACAGTTTACCCCGGACCTTCTTCCCGCCGATGTCATCGGCACAATGATCTACTCGATACAGAAAGAGCAGTTCCAGATCAAGAAGGGCCCCATATTCGCCAACTTCGTCCTTGCAGACGAGATCAACCGAGCTCCCGCCAAAGTGCAGTCAGCACTCCTCCAGGCCATGCAGGAGCGGCAGGTCACCATCGGCGACTCCACCTTCCCTCTTGACGAGCCTTTCCTCGTCATGGCCACTCAGAACCCCATCGAGCAGGAAGGCACCTATCCTCTGCCCGAGGCCCAGGTTGACCGTTTCTTGCTCAAGGTCATCATAGGTTATCCTACAAAGGAGGAAGAGAAAGTCATCATACGCCAGAACATCTCCGGCACCCGTCGTGAGGTTCGTCCTCTGCTTCGTCCTCAGGAGATTCTCGAGGTGCAGCACATAGTCGAGCAGATATACCTCGACGAGAAGATAGAGCGCTATATCGTAGACATCGTGTTCGCTACCCGTAACCCATCCGACTATGGCCTGAAGGATCTGGTGAGCATGATAGGATTCGGAGCATCCCCCCGTGCTTCCATCGGACTCGCCAAGGCATCGAGGGCATACGCCTTCCTCCGCGGACGCGGCTATGTGGTTCCTGAGGATGTCCGCGCCGTGTGTCACGACGTACTCCGTCACCGCATCGGCCTGACATACGAGGCCGAAGCCAACAACATCACCACCGACCAGATTATCTCGGAGATTCTCGATAAGGTCGAGGTGCCCTGAAAAAGTGTACGGCATTATATAATCCAACTGACGCAGTATGGAAGCCAACGAGTTGCTCAAGAAAGTCCGGAAAATCGACATCAAGACCCGTGGTCTGTCGCAGAATATCTTTGCAGGCGAGTATCACACCGCCTTCAAAGGGCGCGGCATGACCTTCTCGGAGGTGCGCGAGTATCAATACGGCGACGACGTGCGTGACATAGACTGGAACGTAACCGCCCGACACAACCGCCCCTATGTCAAGGTGTACGAGGAGGAGCGCGAGCTCACAGTGATGCTGCTTGTCGATGTGTCGCGTTCGCGTCTGTTCGGTGCCGTAGGCGAGGAGAAGCGCGAGATGATAGCCGAGATTGCCGCCACACTGGCATACTCGGCCATCACGAACAACGACAAGATAGGCGTGCTGTTCTTCTCGGACAAGATTGAGAAATTCATCCCTCCCAAGAAAGGTAAGAAGCATATCCTCCTCATCATACGCGAGCTGCTCGATTTCACGCCCGAGAATCCCGGCACAGACATCGGTGTCGCGCTCCGCTACCTTACTGACGCGCTCAAGAAACGTGCCACGACATTCCTGATCTCGGATTTCATCGACTCGCACGACTATACCCGCCAGCTTCAGGTTGCCGTGAGCAAGCACGACATCATAGCCATACAGGTCTATGACAAGCGTGACGCATCGTTGCCCGACATCGGCCTGATGCGTGTGACCGATCTCGAGACTGGTGCCACGCGGTGGATTGACACCTCGATGAAATCTACCAGGAACGCCTATGGCAAATGGTGGTACGAGCGTCAGCAGCAGATGGTCGAGACTCTGCGGAAGAGCAGGGTAGACCTCGCCTCTGTGGCCACCGACGAGGATTTTGCCCGTGCGCTGATGGCCCTGTTTAAAAACCGTGGTGTAAGATGATGAACTCTATTCGCAAACACATATTGACCATCTTTGCGGTGCTGGCGTCTTTGTCGGTGCCATCCGTAATGTCGGCTGCTCCGCCCACCCTGAAGGTAAGCATGGATTCGGCCTATGTGCTTATGGGCAAGGCTACCCCGATGCATATCCAGCTTGTGGCCGATGCCGCAGACAAGGGGAATATACTTATCCCTGCCGACTCGATGTGCGCCGGTGTCGAGATACTTGACCTTCTCGAAGCCGACACCACCGACCTCGGCAACGGACGCATCGAGGTCAACCGCGAGATGCTGCTCCAGTCGTTCGACTCGGGTATGTATCAGCTCCGCCCCGTGCTCTATGTTGCGGGACATGACACCATTGCCTCGCAGCGTCTCGCCCTCAAGGTGATACCTGCGATGGTAGACTCGCTCACTACCATCCATGACTATGCTGATGTCCGTGACGTGAACCGTAAGTTTGTCGACTATCTCCCCGATTTCCTCGCGGATTATGGCCTGTGGCTCCTTGCACTTGTCATCGTGCTCGGAGGCGGATATTTCGTATTCCGTCGCTATCTCGCCCGCAAGAAACCCGAGCACAGGCGTGCCGCTCCTCCCGTGCCTCCATACGAGGCCGCCAAACAGGCGCTCATGGCCCTCAAGTCCGAGAATCTCTGCGAGCAGGGGCGCGAGAAAGACTATTATACCTCGCTCACCGACATCCTGCGTGTCTACCTGCAGCGCAGGTTCGGCATCAACGCCATGGAGATGACCTCCGGGCAGATACGACGCACGCTGTCGCACAACGAGCAGACGCGCCTGAGCAAGCAGTATGTCGACCAGGTACTTGAGATTGCCGATTTCGTGAAATTCGCCAAGATGCGTCCTCTGCCCGACGACAATATCAGGTCGTTCAACTCGGCCCTTCAGTTTGTCGAGGATACCAAGCCCGCACCACAGCCAGCGCCCGACGCCGATAATGCCGGAAAGGACAATAACATCAAAACAAAAAGCTAACCCACCATGCAACTGGCTCATCCCGAATACCTCTGGCTTCTGTTGCTCCTGATACCGCTCATAGCGTGGTATGTATGGAAACAGCGTACACTGCATCCTTCGATGGAGATGTCTACTCTGTCGCCTTTTGCAAGGATGGGGCGTCCGCTCAGAGGCTGGCTCGTGCATCTTCTGTTTGTGCTTCAGCTCGGTGTCATAGCATGTGTGATTGTCATACTGGCCCGTCCGCAGACACGCGACTCATGGAACACCTCGCGCGTCGAGGGAACCGACATCGTGCTTGCCCTCGACATATCGACCTCCATGCTTGCCCGCGATTTCAAGCCCGACAGGTTTGAGGCGGCAAAAGAGGTGGCTTCAAAATTTGTGGCCGGACGTGACGGCGACAACATCGGCGTGGTCATCTTCGCAGCCGAGAGCTTCACGGCCCTCCCCATGACCACCGACCGCTCGACAGTGGCAAACTATATCAATGATATCAAGATGGGTATGCTTCAGGACGGCACGGCTATCGGCGACGGTCTCGCCACCTCGATAAACCGCATCAAGGAGGGTAAGGCCAAGTCTAAGAGCATCATCCTGCTGACCGACGGCTCGAACAACACGGGCAATGTAGCACCGCGCACGGCGGCCGAGATTGCCCGTCAGCTCGGCATTAAGGTCTATACCATCGGAATCGGCACAAACGGCACCGCTCCTTATCCGCAAGAAAACATGTTCGGCCGCATCGAATATGTCAATCTTCCTGTGGTAATCGACGAGGCTACCCTCCGCTCGATAGCCGAGACGACCGGGGGCAAATATTTCCGCGCCACAGGCAACAATGTGCTGCGCGAGATATTCTCCGAAATCGACAGCCTCGAGAAGACCAAGATGGATACACGCAACTTTACCGCGACCGAAGACTATTATATGCCTTGGGCGATAGCCGCGCTGGCGCTTTTCTCGCTCATCGTCCTGTTACGCTACACTCTCCTCCGCACCATTCCCTAAAGATATGATTACCTTCGCATACCCGCATCTGCTATACCTTCTGCTGCTTGTGCCTGCGGCGGTGCTCCTGTTCGTATGGGGCCGTTTCAGACGCCGTGCAAAGCTGCGGAAATTCGGCCGTCCCGAGGTCATCGCCTCACTGATGCCAGAGATGTCCAAATACATGCCGTGGGTCAAGCTCTGTTTCTCGCTACTCATAATCACGGCGCTTGTCATCATACTGTCACGCCCCCGCGCCACATCGACACTCGAACAGGATGGTGCGGAGACCACCACCGAGCGTGGCATCGAGGTGATGATATGCCTCGACGTCTCCAACTCGATGCTTGCCTCTTCGACCGACGACGAGGGAGGAGTGTCGCGTCTGCAGCGTGCGAAATATATTCTTGAGAAACTTATCGAGAAGATGCGCAACGATAAGGTCGGTCTCATCGTCTTTGCCGGAGACGCATACACCCAGCTCCCGATAACATCCGATTTCATATCGGCCAAGATGTTTGTCAACTCGATTACCACAGACATGGTTCCCACTCAGGGTACAGCCATCGGCACCGCCCTCGATATGGCCATGAACTCGTTCACGCCCACCGATGATATGGGAAAGGCCATAATCGTCCTCACTGACGGCGAGAATTTCGAAGACAACGCCATCGAGGAGGCCAAGAGGGCTGCTCAGGCAGGTATTCAGGTCGATGTCATCGGCCTCGGCTCACCCAAGGGTGCCCGCATCCCCATCAAGGGCTCCAACCAATTTATGGTCGATCCGATGACAGGCGAGCAGGTCATGACACGTCTTGACGAAGCCACCGCCCAGCAGATAGCCCAGGCCGGAAAGGGTATCTATGTCAACGGATCGTCGACATCGGCAATACAGGCTGTCGACACAAAGATGGACGAGCTGGAACAGACAGAGTTCGAGCGCAAATCGTTCTCGCCTCAGAGCGAGCAGTTCCCCATCGTGGCGTGGATTGCGCTGATATTACTTGTCGCAGATGTCTTTGTCGTGACACGTAAGATTTCGTGGCTCAAACAATATAAGTTCTTCACACGCGAAGAGCAGAAAGGAGACAAGAAATGAAACCGATACTCACGCTTCTCGCTCTCGCCCTATTGGGCTCCTCCCCGGTACTCGGCGCAGAGACTGACAACAGCACCCGCCGCGAGCGCAATCTGATAACGGAGGGCAATAAGCTCTACCGTCAGGAACGTTATGCCGACGCCGAGGTGGCATATAAGAAAGCCCTCGAGCTTAACGCTATGAATGAGACAGCCCTGTTCAACCTTGCCGCCTCATATCTGCGGCAGGGATCTGCATCGGGCGAGAATCTCCAGGAGGCGACCCAGATACTCAACAATCTCGCCAAGAATGCCGGGGATCAGGCGATAGCCGAGCTGTCGTATTTCAATCTCGGCAATATCGCATATAATGCCAAGGAGTATCAGAAGAGCATAGAGCTTTACAAGAACTCGCTCCGAAAGAATCCCGATAACGACAAGGCCCGCGAGAACCTGCGTCTGGCACAGAAGAAGCTCGAAGAACAGCAGAATCAGGACCAGAACCAAGATCAGAATCAGGACAAAGACCAGAATAAAGATCAGAAGGACCAGAATCAGAACAAGGATAACAACAAGGATCAGAACCAGGATAAGAATAAAGACCAGGATAAAGATCAAAACAAGGATCAGAACCAACAGCAGCAACCCGACCAGAAACAGCAGAATCAGCAGCAACAGCCACAACAGGGAGGCATAAGTCCCGAGAATGCAGAGCAGATTCTAAAGGCGATGGAGAACGAGGAGAACGCTACCCGACAGCGTGTCGAGGCCGAACGCCGTAAAGCCGGAGCTCCGGGCAGACGTCAGGTTGCCAAGCCGTGGTAAAGGTTTTTCCTGTTTGTTCAACCTCATTTATCAAGCCTCACGATGAAACGATATATAACATTCATATTCACCCTTGTGTTCCTCGCTTTCTGCTGCAAGGCGGCCGATATCAGCTTCTCGGTCAAAGCCCCGGGCAGGACATACGAGGGAGAGAGGTTTGCCGTCACATTCAGGCTCACCAATGCCGATGGCTCTGACCTGCGCGTACAGCCCATCGACGGCTGCAAGCTCATCTATGGCCCGGCACAGTCTACGTCGCAGAGCTATCAGGTCATCAACGGCAGGGCGACATCCTCGTCGGCAACCGAATATACATATTATTACAGGGCCGAGAAGGCGGGCAATTTCACTATCCCCGCCGCCACCGTGACCGCCGACGGCAAGCGTTATTCGACCAAGCCGGTCTCATTTACCGTACATCCGGCCTCCGACCGGAGCACTCCCGGCTCGCAGCGTCCCGTGGCTGTCGATGATGTCGACTCGCAGACGGCGGGCCGCAAGGTCAATGCTGACGACGTGTTTGTGCGCATCATCCTGTCAAAGTCGACCGCCTACGAGCAAGAGGCGATAGCATGCACGATAAAGCTCTATACAAAATATTCCATATCTTCGTTCCTCCCCACACGTCAGCCGGCTTTTGACGGTTTCCTGATTCAGGAACTTGACGTACAGCCCGCGCTCAACCAGCAGGAGACATATCGCGGACAGGAATATATGACCGCCGTGCTCAAGGAGTGCATCATATTCCCGCAGAAAAGCGGCCATCTAACCATCAACTCGGGCAACTATGACATCTCGGTGGTGCAGTATGATAATGTGAACATGGGCATGTTCCAGGTGCGCCAGCCACGCGAGCAGAAAATCAAAGTCAGCTCAAACTCGGCGTCTATAGACATCAAGCCTCTTCCCGAGCCGCGCCCGGCCGGATTCAGCGGTGCTGTCGGCACATTCACGGTAGATTCCCGTCTCGTGGGAAACTCCTTCCGCACCAATGACCCCGCCACCCTCATATATACTATATCGGGTACAGGCAACATCAAATACCTCAAGGAGCCAACCATAGATTTCCCCTCCGAGTTCGAGCAATACTCGCCCAAGAGCGACATCCAGACCAGTGTCCGCGGCAATGAGGTCTCGGGCACCATGACGGTCGAATATACCTTTGTGCCGCAGAGTGTGGGCACTTTCACCATCGGCAGTGACAAGTTTGTCTATTTCAATCCATCGACGGCAAAGTATGTCACCCTCACCACTCCGACATATCCGATCAAGGTCGCCAAGGGACTGTCATCACCTGCGGCTACAGAAGACCAGAAAGCCATCGAGAACAAGAATTCGGACATCCGTCATATCTATCTCGGTTCCAAGAATCCTTCGATGTCGCACCCGCTCGCTGTGCGCCAGCTATATTACTGGATGCTCTATCTCGGACTTGCCGTCATAGCGGGGGGTATCATCATGTTCAACCGCAAGGCTGCGCGCCGCAATGCCGATGTGGCAGGTCTGCGTAACGCCCGTGCCAACAAAGTCGCAAAACGCAGGCTCAAGACTGCCGAGAAATATCTCAAGGAACAGAATTCGGAAAAATTCTACGAGGAGATGCTTCGCGCTCTCTGGGGCTACCTCTCCGACAAACTCTCCATACCCACGTCGCAGCTCACGCGCCAGAACATAGCCGAGACCCTCAGCGGGAAGGGCTATGGCGAAGGTGCTATCGAGCCGATTATCGCTGTCATCGACGACTGCGAGATGGCACGCTATACCCCCGAATCGTCATCGCGCATGGATACGGTCTATGCCGCCGGCGCGGAAGCTATCAATAACATTGAACGCAATTCAAAATGACAAGATATATAATCTTTCTGCTCGGCCTCGTGCTTGCCTCGGTGACGGCTCGCGCCGACTCACCGCTTATCCAGCAGGCCGACTCGGCATATACCTCGGACGATTTCGCGACCGCGGCTTCCTTCTATCTGAAAGCAATATCCGAAGAGGGGCCCTCAGCCAAACTATATTATAACCTCGGCAACACATATTACAGGATGGGGGAGATGGGCAATGCCATCCTCTCATACGAACGCGCATTGCGTCTCGACCCGACCGACAAGGATGTCCGTAATAACCTCGATTTTGTCAACGCGCGCATCACCGACCGTCCCGGCGAGAGAGGCACATTCCTCGGCAACGCACTTGATGCCGTCTCTGCATCGGCCCGGTCCAATGTATGGGCCTGGATAGCATTCGGATGTTTTGCACTCACTGTCGCCGCGGTTCTGGCTTATCTGTTTGTCGACACGGTGGCTATCCGCAAGATTGGATTCTTCGGCGGCATAATAACACTGCTCGGCTGTATGGTGTGCATCTTCTTCGCATTCCGTTCGGCAGCAAACGCACTTGCTGACGACGTGGCCATAGTCACGGCTCCGTCTACCATCCTTAGCACGGTTCCCCGCACACCCACCGACCGCTCGCAGGAAGCCATGCTGCTGCACGAGGGCACACGGGTTATGATACTCGACTCGGTCAGCTCGACATCTGCACGCGATTCGGTGCGCAGCGTGTGGTATGATGTGGAGGTCGACAATGCCCACCGCGCATGGATTAATGCCGAGGACGTCGCCAAGGTCATAGAGTAAATTATAAATATCAACTTATTTTCAATCAGTTAACATAAAATGTGTTGTAAAACATATTTTATTTTAGCTGATTTTCTTGTTTAGTCCGATTTTTAATCCTAATTTAGTGGAGCGGATTAGAGAATACCGCAGCATCCTTAAAACAACACAAACCGTATTCCCCCAACCCCGTTAAATCTTGAACAGATCATGACAAAAACTATCACCTTCAACGACCTTCGCCGTATCAAGGACAGCCTTCCTGACGGCTCGATACGCCAGATAGCAGACCGCCTCAACGTCACTCCCCAGACCATCCGCAACTATTTCGGAGGCACCAATTACGAGTTCGGCAAGAACTGCGGTGTCCACATCGAGCCCGGTCCCGACGGAGGCATTGTGGTGCTCGACGACACCACCATTTATGACATGGCTGTGGAGATTCTCCAGGGCCAGAACAAGGAAGACTGACCCCACGGAGCGTACACTCCCCGAGGCCGGTCGTTTTCGTAAATATAACTGCGAGAACAACCTCAGGCACGACTATTGAAAGGACAGAATCTCATTTGGGCTACCTGCCATCTGACTTTTTGTCCTTTCATTTGTTTACAAAAAACAGTATATTCATCATTCCCATATTTTCACAACTATGCTCACAGACCGACTGATTACCGTAGCGATACATACATACGAACGGGCCCACAGGCTCAAGACCATACTCGAGGCCGAAGGCATCGGCGTGACTCTCCAGAATGTAAATCTCACCAATCCGTCGATCTCTGCCGGTGTCAGGGTGAGGATACGGGAGTGCGACCTGCCTCTGGCCCTCAGGCTCATCGAGAATATCGAGATACTTTCTCCCCAGGCGATGGCCGAGCTTGACTCTGCTGCCGCCACGATACTTGTTCCCGTCGATTTCTCAGACTGCTCGTTCCGTGCGGTAGACCTTGCGTTCAGACTCGCAGAGATACACAAGGCACCGGTGACCATAATTCACTCCTATATTGACCCTGCGTTTACCTCTCAGTCGGCAATGCAGCTTTCTGACACTCTGACATTCGACCCAGGCCTTGACAGTGCCGATCCTGTCGAGGAGATGGAAGAGGAAAAGACTGTCACTGCCATAGCGCGCACCCGCATGGAGAAGCTTGTCGCCGACATACGTGAGAAGATTAAGGCCGGAGTCCTTCCGCCGGTGAAATTCACTCATTCTATCGTCGAGGGGCTGCCCGAGGAAGTGGTCAACGAATATGCCGAGTCCCACAAGACAATGCTCATAATAATGGGGACCAAGGGCGCGGGTTCACGCGACCGCGAGCTGCTGGGCAGTGTGACAGCCGAAGTGCTTGACGCATGCAAGGCACCCGTCCTGACCGTGACTCCGACACTCGACACAAGCCGTCTGTCTTCGATAGATAATGTGGTGTTCTTCGCGTCCCCGTCACAGGAAGATATTCTGGCACTCGACGCGCTCTACCGTATTTTCCCTGACCGTCCTCTCGATGTCACGCTGGTGCGCCTTCCCCGAGGACGTTTCGCTGCCAACTCTCCGGGCTCTATGGAGCGCCTGCTCAAATACTGCAAGGAGAACTATCCCGCCTATACCTTCAGCACATCGCATCTCGATCTCGACAACCCGGTCGAAGACCTCAAGGAGATAACCGCGGCCCACAAGGTCGACATGATGGTGATGGGCACAAGACGCAAGAACATCTTCTCGCGTCTGTTCAATCCCTCGTGGGCACACCGACTGCTATTCCATACAGATATGCCCATTATGTCAATCCCCGTGCAATCGTGATGTTTTTTTGCATATTTTTTGCTAACTTTGCCGAAAATTTCAAAAAAGAACCATTATGATGACTGACAGGCGCTACAATCTCCGCGGAGTCTCGGCCTCTAAGGAGGATGTGCACAACGCTATCAAGAACGTCGACAAAGGCGTCTTTCCTCACGCTTTCTGCAAGATAATCCCAGACATACTCGGTGGTGACCCCGAGTGGTGCAACATCATGCACGCCGACGGTGCCGGCACGAAATCCTCGCTCGCCTATGCATACTGGCGCGAGACCGGCGACCTGAGTGTGTGGCGTGGCATAGCACAGGATGCGCTGGTGATGAATACCGACGACCTGCTCTGTGTAGGTGCCACCGACAACATACTTGTCTCGTCGACAATCGGGCGCAACAAGAACCTGATTCCCGGCGAGGTTATCTCGGCCATAATCAACGGCACCGAGGAGCTGCTTGAGACCCTGCGCGGCATGGGTGTGGGCATCTACTCGACAGGCGGCGAGACCGCAGACGTCGGCGACCTGGTCCGAACCATCATCGTCGACTCGACAGTGACATGCCGCATGCGCCGCGCCGATGTCATAGACAACGCCAACATCAAGGCGGGCGATGTAATCGTAGGTCTCGCATCGTTCGGGCAGGCCACATACGAGAAGACCTATAACGGCGGCATGGGCAGCAACGGCCTGACATCGGCACGACATGACGTATTTGCGAAATATCTTGCCGAGAAATATCCCGAGACATTCGATGCCGCGGTACCTGAAGACCTCGTGTATTCAGGCTCGTGCCGTCTCGACGACCCGGTCGAGGGGACTCCACTCACTGCAGGACAGCTCGTGCTTTCTCCCACCCGCACATACGCGCCCGTCATCAAGAAACTCCTCGCCGAGATGCGTCCCGCCATCCACGGCATGGTCCATTGCACAGGCGGTGCCCAGACCAAGGTAATGCATTTTGTCGAAGGCAAGCACGTCATCAAGGACAATATGTTCCCCGTTCCCCCTCTGTTCGACCTTATACGCCGCGAGAGCGGTACTCCCTGGGAGGAGATGTACAAGGTCTTCAACATGGGACACCGCATGGAGATATATGTCGCCCCGGAGCATGCAGCCGAGGTGATGGCTATCTCCGAGAGCTTCAGCATCCCGGCCCGTGTCGTCGGCAGGGTAGAGGACGCTCCCGTCAACAAGCTCACTATCAAGACATCCGAGGGGATATTTGAATATTGAACCATACAGTGATATGCGGGAACGCGGAAGCCCGTATTCCCGCATATCATTTCTTCAGATAAGACACGTTTACAATTATCAATCCTACAGTTATCATGCGCAAGACTCTCCTCAGCCTCATCCTTCCCGTTGTTGCGTCTCTCTGCATACTCCCTGCAGCCATATCCTGTGGCTCACGGACCGTAGCGGATGGCACCGATGGCCCTCACAAGCTCCCCGACACACTAACGGTGGCCACACTTTACAGCCCCGAGTCATATTTCATATACAGAGGCCAGGAGATGGGCTATGATTACGAGCTCCTCACCACTATGGCCGCAGACAAGGGCATAGCAATAAAGCTCGAGATAGCCTCGTCGCTGTCGCGCGCCGTCGAGATGCTTGACTCAGGCAAGGTAGACCTCATAGCCTATGAGGTACCCATCACCGCCGAATACAAGGAGAAGGTCGTGGCATGCGGTCCAGAGAATATCACAACCCAGGTACTCGTGCAGCCAAAGAGGGGAGACACCGAGCTGATAACCGATGTCACCGACCTCGTGGGCAAGGATGTATATGTCGAGGCCGACTCGAAATATGAGGCCCGCATCGAGAACCTGAACGAAGAGCTCGGGGGCGGCATACGCATCCATCCTGTCAACCGCGACACCATGATTACCGAAGATCTCATAGCCATGGTAAGCGACGGTGAGATTCCGCTGACAATCGTCGACAGCGACATCGCACGCATCAACAAGACATACTACAACGATCTTGACATCACGCTTCCCCTCAGCTTCGAGCAGCGCTCGGGGTGGGCTGTGGCTCCCGACAAGAAATGGCTTGGCGACAGCATCGACGCATGGCTCAACATCGACGCGCACCGCAGCGAGCAGGCCCAGCTCCTGAAACGTTATTTCGAACTGAGCAAGAACGAGCCCGGTAACGCGCGGTTCAATCCCACGGCATCAAGGGTATCTCCCTTTGACCACCTGTTCAAGGAATATGCCGCGCAGTATGGCTGGGACTGGCGTCTGCTTGCCTCACAGGCCTATGTCGAGAGTAAGTTCGACTCGACGGCAGTATCGTGGGCCGGAGCCCGCGGATTGATGCAGATAATGCCGCGTACCGCCAAAGGCTACGGGCAATCTGCAAAATCCGTCATGAAAAATGATGTCGCCGTGGAGACGGCGCTGAAGCTGCTGCGCGACCTCGACAAACAGCTCGCGAGCAAAGTCCCTGATGAGGACGAGCGTAAGAAATTTGTCATAGCATCCTACAACTCGGGGCTTGCCCATGTGCTTGACGCAATCGCCCTGGCTAAGAAATATGGTCTAAATCCTCAGAAATGGGACGGAAATGTGGCAAAGGCCATGTTGTGGAAATCCAATCCGAGATACTATAAGGACCCCGTCGTCAAATACGGATACTCTCGTGGCCGCGAGACCTTCGACTATGTGAACAGGGTCTATGCATACTACGCAAAAGCTAAAACAAAGGTATAAACATATTCATTCACCTACGACTGATCAATGAAAAAGAACATCATTCCCATCGCACTTGTGCTTACCATCTGTGCCGGCACCATGTCGTCGTGCATAGGCAGCTTCGCCCTCTCAAACAAGCTGCTCTCATGGAACAAGCAGGTTGGCGACAAGATTGTCAACGAGCTCGTCTTCATCGCATTCTGTATTGTCCCTGTCTATGAGGTATCCCTTCTTGCAGATGTGCTTGTAATCAACTCCATCGAGTTCTGGAGTGGTTCAAATCCCGTCGCATGCGGCAAAAAAGTCATCGACGGTGAGGACGGACGCTATATCGTGATGTGCGACGGCAAAGGCTACACCATCACATCCGAAAACGACGGCACCTCGATGCGCCTCAACTTCGATCAGGAGGCACAGTCATGGTCTGTCGCTCTCCCTGACGGCTCTGATTTCGAGCTCATGACATTCGTGGACGACACCCATGTGTCTATGCCCGCAGCCGACGGCAGCCGTACGGTAGTCGAGCTCTCTGACGCCGGTCTCATGGCATACCGCAACATGTCGGGACTTGAGCTCATGGCCGCAAAATGAAAGGCGGGATGACATTCCCGAAGCTCGGATTCATCCCCGGCTATCAGCCCACGGTCATAGTCATCGCACTGATATTGTTCCTTACCCTCCTTCCCCGCCCGCTCGGGGAGGAGGATTTTCAGCTTTTCGAGGGAGCAGACAAGGTGGTGCATTTCATAATGTTCGGCGGACTGACGGGCACATTCATGTACGACCGCTGGCGCGCGGGGCATCCGCTGTCGCTCAGTGGCGCGCTCCTCACAGCCACTGCATCGGCTCTGTTCGGAGTCGATGTGGAGATATTGCAGTCCTTGATGCATCTTGGCCGTACCGGCAATGACCTTGCCGACATATTGGCCAACACGCTCGGAGCCTTTACGGCAATACTTGTGGGTTACAGATTCATACAGGGTCGACATCCTGATAGATGACTGCCCCTGTCAGCTGTCCTTTGGCTGTCATCTCTATCTTCACGTCACGCAACAGTGATTTTACTTTGGAAATCGAGGCATTAGTCTCGATTTTCAGCATTATACGTCTTATATAATAGTTCTGAACCCGGGCAACCGAAGGTTCTTCCGGCCCCGTCACGCGATTCCCTATCAGATCGCGAAGCCTTTTGGCGAGCGCATGCGCTACGGTGCCGACAGCCGTTGCGTCCTTGTGCTTGACATACACATAGATGACACGCACGAATGGAGGATAGCTGAATTTCTCGCGCTGTGCAAGCTCATAGCTGTAAAATCCGGCATAGTCGTGGTTCAGGATGAAGGGGAAGAGGGGATGTGACGGACTATAGGTCTGTATAGACACCACTCCGTCGCCATCCTTGCGTCCCGCACGTCCGGCAACCTGTTCTATCATGTTGAAAGCCCTCTCGGCCGAACGGAAATCCGGGAAGTTTATTATCGTGTCGGCATTTACCACGCTCACGACCCCCACATTGCCGAAATCCAGTCCCTTGGTCACCATCTGGGTGCCCACAAGTATGCTTGACTTCCCTTCTGAAAAATCATTGATTATATTCTCATAGCCGTCCTTGTTGCGTGTGGTATCCAGATCCATACGTGCGATCTTAACGTCTGGGAATGTTTGTTCGACCTCTTCCTCGATCCTCTCGGTGCCATAACCAAGCACCTCAATCGAAGGTTCCTTGCATGCGGGGCATATCTCGGGCACATCGTAGGGCGAACCGCAATAATGGCATAGAAGGCGGTCGAACCGACGGTGATACGTCAGCGCGACATCGCAATGGTCGCATTTGGGCACATATCCGCACTGCTTGCAACGAGCCACAGGCGCATAGCCGCGCCTGTTAAGGAACAGGATGGCCTGCCGTCCCTGCTCGAGTGCCGTGTTTACAAGCCGACGCGTGGCGAGTGAGAATATGCCGTTGACCTGTCCTTTCTTGCGGGCCTCGGTCATGTCGACAAGTTCCATAGCCGGGAGGCTTGCGCCTGCAAACCTTTCGGTCAGTTCTACAAGTCCAAAACGTCCCGTCTGAGCCTTCCAATAGGTTTCGATAGTCGGTGTGGCACTGCCCAGCAAGGTCTTGGCTCCGTGCATGGAGGCGAGCACAATCGCCGCGTCACGTCCATTGTAGCGCGGCGCGGGGTCTTGCTGTTTGAAAGAGCCCTCATGTTCCTCATCAACGATGACGAGTCCGAGCGAGGCAAATGGAAGGAATACCGCCGAGCGTGCCCCTATCACCACACAAGGTTCCTGCGATGACAGCATCTTCTTCCAGATATCGACACGCTCGTTGTCCGAGAATTTTGAATGATATATCACGACCTTGTCTCCGAACACTTTCTGCAACCGGGTCGTGAGCTGGGTGGTCAGCGCAATCTCGGGGACAAGATATAGGACCTGACGTCCGATTTTCAGCACCGAGTCAATCAGGTGCATGTATATCTCCGTCTTGCCGCTCGATGTCACTCCGTGGAGCAGGGTCACGCTTTTCGTTCCCCACGAGCGATGTATCTCTCCGAGCGCCTTCTCCTGAGCGGACGACAGGTGTGGTAGTACACCGCTGCCCGGGCCGTCGTACGAGAACCGTTCCACCTCCTTATGATATACCTCGACAAAACCTTTCTTGGCCATGGCTGCGATGACAGTAGTGGTCACACCACTGCGCTCCATCAGCTCGGCGCGCGTCACCTCGCGTGGCACAGGCATGCTCTTTTTCATAAAGCCTGAGAGTTCTATCAGGGTGAGAAGTGCAGTTTCCTGTCGCGATCCCTTCTTTACGGCATCAAATGCCGCATGCAGTCCATTCTGGTCATTGCGGTCGATGGTGAGCCGGACATAAGTCTCCTTGCGTGCATGATAACGCTCGACAAGATTTTCAGAAATCATTACGGCCCCGCGTTCCAACAGGGAGTTGACCGTAGGTCCGACAGTATTTATCTGAGTCAGTTTGCCGAGTTTCTCAAGAGACATACGTTTCTCTCCACTCGAGAGCAGGCCGTCCAGCACTGCCACCTCCTTCGCTGAAAGACGGTCGTCGGCATCCTCCTCAAAACCCTTGACCGGCGAGATGAATGTCTCGCTCTCTATCTTGAGTCCCGAGGGAACAGCAGCGCGGTAGACCTCGCCCGGGGTGCACAGGTAGTAGTCGGCTATCCAGTTCCAGAACTTGACTTGCGGATGACGCACCACCGGGCCTTCGTCTATCAGCATGGAGATGGGCTTGACCTCGTATCCCTGTGGCGCTATCGGCGTGAGGCCGCAGACGATGCCAGTATAGCTCTTGCGCCGCCCGAAAGGCACTATGACCCTATGTCCGACACGGATGTCGTTGACCATATCGCCGGGAATCCCGTATGTGAAAGTGCCGTATATGGGCACAGGAAGCAAGACTTCTGCAAACATCCTGAACGGTAATTTTGGTTTGGAGATGTAAAAATAGTGAAAAAACGAAATATTCTCAAATATTATTCCTAAATTTGCAAGACAAAGGCATAACAAGGCAGCAGGACGGTCGTGTCGCTTGCCGATGGCCCTCCGGGGCCTGGGCGGCAAGAGGAAAGTCCGGGCAACACAGAGCACCATACTCTCTAACAGTGAGCTGTCGGTGACGGCAGAGTAACGTGACAGAAAATAACAGCCACCCTAACGGGCGGTAATGGTGAAAAGGTGGGGTAAGAGCCCACCGGGTGCTGTGGCGACACAGCATGCCGCACGTCTTATGGGTTGCAAGGCCATGTATACCGGCGCGTGGAGCCGA
>ENA-OPCN01000904-OPCN01000904.1-human-gut-metagenome-genome-assembly--contig:-NODE-904-length-23155-cov-5.977100_pt1 | contig 23155 bp, 21 predicted proteins | sample MGYA00241567_ERZ501485 | MGnify/ENA primary metagenome ERZ501485 (study PRJEB25962, sample SAMEA2042579) | human gut metagenome | biome: human gut; feature: human-associated habitat; material: faeces...
CTTGCACAAAGTTATGTTCCTATTCAAAAAATGAATAAAGTTTTTACACCTGATGTTGGTTTAAAAATGGGAACTATTTTTCCAGAGCTTGTAAGCCCTTATATGCCTTGTCAAAGCATAAGAGAAATTGAATATATTAGAAATAATAATAGTCTTGGGGAGGGATGTAATAAATGAATGACCAATATATAAGCTATGAAGATTATCAAAAAGCTTGTGAATTAAATGACTTTGATAGAAATTGTACTTGTGGTAATAATGCTACAAGAGAAGAAATGCTAAGTACTTTAAAATCTTTAAAATTTAGTATTATCGAATTAGGTTTATATTTAGATACTCACCCAGATGATGAAAAGGCTATTTGCTTACACAAAGAATATTGTAATAAGTATAGAAAATTAGCTGATCAGTATCAAAAAATATATGGGCCATTGACTATAATGTTCCCATGTAATAAATGGAGATGGCTTGAAGAGCCTTGGCCATGGGAAAGGGGGAACTTTTAATGTGGACTTATAACAAAGTTTTAGAATATCCTATAAATATAAAAAATAGAAATCCACAACTTGCAAAATTTATAATTAGTCAATATGGAGGTCCTGATGGAGAGCTTAGTGCTTCTCTTAGATATTTGAGTCAGAGATTTGGTATGCCTGATCAAACTGCTAAGGCTATTTTGAATGATATAGGTACTGAAGAGCTAGCTCATTTAGAAATGGTTGGAACTATTATTCATCAATTAACAGATGGATGCTGTCCTGAAGAGCTTAAACAAGCTGGACTTGGATCATATTATACGGACCACGGCTGGGGTGTATATCCTCAATCAGCAGCAGGAATGCCTTTTTCTGCCTCTGTGCTAGCTGTAAAAGGTGACCCTATTGCAGACTTACAAGAAGATTTAGCTGCTGAGCAAAAAGCAAGAGCAACATATGAAAAATTAATTGATTTATGTGCAGATGACCCTGATGTAATCGACCCTCTTCGATTCTTAAGAGAAAGAGAAATTGTTCACTTCCAAAGATTTGGCGAAGCTTTGAGAGGTGTTCAAGATAAATTGGCTGAGAAAAAATGGTATATGAATAAAGACTGTTAAAGAAAAAATGGAAGATAATGCTCTTCCATTTTTCTTTGTATTTTTATTTTTGATTTTCTACATCTGGAACCCAGCTTGCAAATCTTTTTAAAGCTTCGTCTGTTCTGACGTAAAATGGTTCGTTTTTGTTTAACTTTGAAATTTCTGCCATTTCTTCATTTGTTAATTTAAAATCAAAGATATTAATATTTTCCTTTATATGATTTTTGCTTCTTGCTCCTGGTATAACTATATATCCCATTTGAATATGCCATCTTAATATAATTTGTGCATTTGATTTATTGTATTTTTGTGCAAGTGATTCAATTATTTTTTCACCCATAATTGAATTATTTCCTCTTCCTCCTAATGGATACCATGATTGAAGTGCTATATTATGTTTTTTTAGATACTTATTTAGCTCTATTCTTGGAAAATATGGGTGTGATTCAACTTGAATAAGTTCTGGTTTTACCTCACATTTGTCTAATATTTCTTGAATTTCTTCTTCATTAAAGTTTGATATTCCTATTGATTTTAGTTTTCCTTCTTTGTACGCTTTTTCTAGTTTTTTATATCCTTCAATGTAGTTTCCTGCTGGTTGGTGCAAAATCATTAAATCTATATAATCTGTATCAAGTCTTTTTAGTGTTTTTTCTATTGCATCATCATCTTCATAAAAAGATGGCCATAATTTTGTTTCTAAAAATATTTCTGATCTGTCTATTTCTGATTTTTTTATTCCTCTTCCAACTGCTTTTTCATTAACATATGCATTTGCTGTATCTATTAACTTATATCCATTTTTTAAAGCTACTTCTACTGAATTCTCTGCTTCATCTGGTGTTAATAAATATGTTCCTAATCCTAACATTGGCATTTTTATTCCATTATTTAATTCTATATATTCCATAATAATAAAACCTCCCTATAATATAATTCGTAAAAATTATTTATTTATCCATTTTTCAACTTCATTTTTTGCATCATTTACAATACTTCCTCTAATTGGTAATCCTGGTATAACTGTTGCTCCTTTGCATATATTTTTTATATCATTTTCACTATTTCCCATTCTTGAACCTTCATGAGTACAAAATGGCTTAACTGTTTTTCCATTGAAATTTAGTTTTTCCAGTTGTGAAAACATTGGCATAGGCATAGTTCCCCACCAATTTGGATATCCTATATAAATGATGTCGTAATCATTTATATCTTCTAAATATTTTTTTAATTTTGGTCGTGCATTTTGATTTTTATTTTTTAAGGCTACATCTGTACACTCTTTATACTTGTATGGATATTCATTTATTGGCTCTACTTTAAATATATCCGCATTTATTAGCTCTTTTATATATTCAGCAATTACCTCAGTATTTCCTTTTTCTATATTTCTAATTCCATCTGACATATAATTTTCTCCTGTGTGTGAGAAGTAAATTATTAATGATTTTTTGTTTTCTGTGTTTTTTTTCTTTCCAAATAAATTCATTTTTCTACCTCCTTGGTAATTTTATATCACTTGGAGTTAGGTATAAGTCAATAGTTTATTAACTAATTTTATAAAATATTATTTGGTCATAAAAAAATATACAGAAAAATTTTCCTGTATATTTTTACTAATAAATTTCATTGCAACAAAGACTGGAATTGATCTGTGTCTTTTCCCTTTTAAGAGAAGAATGACTGTGACATCTAGCTTTGTTGAAGTAAAAGATGGATATGATGCCACATGGGTATCTATTCTAAAAGAAAAGTAAGCATAAGCAACAAAAAATGGCTCCTGATATTTTCAGGAGTCATTTCTATTTTAAAATTTATATAGCTCTGTTATTTCTTTTGTATCTGTATTATATTTAAAACAAACTGTTTTTTGTCTCTTATATGCATATCTCCATCCAATATCTTCTTGAGAATAATGCGCTCCATAGTCTAAAGTTATATATATTTCGTTTCCTATTATTGCGCTCTCAGCTAAATTTATTGTGTGTTCATCATCTGAAGTAAATTCAAATTTTTCATTTATTTCTTTTTGTGTTAATATTGTTTTTCTTTCTTTTGTTGATTCATCAACATATACTAAATCATTTACAATTTTTCCATTTTCATATTTAGAATTAATATATACACCTTCTAATTTTTGACCATTTTCATTTTCTAAATTTTGAACTGATTCTTTTTGTAAATTACTTCCGTCTTTATTCATAGTAAAACAATATTCATCTTGTAACATATGTGCTGTTCCATCGCGGTATCCTATATAGAATTTTATTTTACCATTTTCCTCTCCAAATTCAACAATTTCCATTGGTTGATCTGTTGATTCTTTGAATAAATCTTTTCTCAAAAATGTTGCTATTGTCCCATTATCTTTATTATCTTTTATTGTTCCTATTTTTAAAGTGTTACTTTCTGTATCATCACTATAATATATAACATTATCTATAACATCAATAACATTTGCTTTTTCTTTTAAATTAACTATTTCGTCAGTTTTTGTGTTTATTGCAAATATATTTTCATCTTGGTTATTTTGACATATTACATATCCTTTTATGCTTTTTACAATTTCACCTTTTTGATATTCTTTTTTGTTTTCACCATTCATATCAGTTGAATAGATTTTATTATAAAATCCAGATTCACTTTCTGTACCTTGCATAAATATTTTGTCATTTGAAATGCAAATATTTCCAAAGGCTTTTTCTGTTAATACTGTTGTTTGATTTCCAGAGCTATCTAATTTTATTAGTTCATTTTTAGTATTTTGATTTGTTAAATATTGTGCAAATAATCCTGTATTTTCTCTACTATTTGCAGATAGCTTCCAAAAATATGTTGCATCTTTGTATTTTACAAATTCAGCAACATTTGTTGTTACTTCTTCATCTTGCTTTGCTTCATTTGATTGTTCATTATTACCTGTGTTATTAGATTTTTCCTCTTCATTTTTTTCTTTAGTTGTTCCACATCCTGTTAGCATTATTAATAATATTGATACTATTGATAATATTAATATGCTTTTAATTTTTTCTTTTTTCATTTGATTTCCTCCTCATATTTTTTCATTTACATTATATATAAAAGAATATTAAAATGCAATGAAAAAGTGAAGTATACACTTTTTCTTCTAATTTTTTTGTTTTTCAATATAATATTATGGAAATGTTCGGATAAATTATCTTTACCTTTTTCAAGGCCTATAAAAAGAACCATATTATATAAAAAATCATATAAAGATTTTTTTTGTAAATTAATTTTTGAAATAGCTTATTTATTAATTATATCAAAAATTTCACTTGGATTAGATACAATTACTTCTGCTCCATATTCATATTAAAATTTTCTATCTCTGAAGCCCCAATCTACAATTATTGATTTCATTTTAGAATTTTAAGCAGTTTGTATATAAACTTCTGAATCTCCAATATATATTGATTTTGTACGATCTATATTTAATATTTTTAAAACCTCATTAACCTCATCTTGCTCTGGTTTCTTGGCAATATTTTCTTTTTCTCCAATATCAACATCAAATAATCCTGTAAAAAATTTCTTACATAAACTTTTTACAGCAGAATCCTGTTTATTTGAAACAACAGCCGTTTTATGTGTCAATGGGGACGGTTCCTTTTGACAACTTTTAGCATACATTTTGGATGTAGCTTTAAAAAGTTGTCAAAAAGAACCGTCCCCATTGACTGCCTTTGCTTGTTAATCACATTCTATTACACTAACTGATGTGTAATATTTGAGTTTCAAATAATTTTGGTTTTTCATTTTATGTTTTTTACATTATTAACGGATACAGACTTTCCTTCTAAATCACTGCTTTCAATTGCGAAAAACATTGAATAATTTTCGTCAGATGGGATAAGTAATCCGTTTCCATTATCCTCTAGGTCATTACTAAAAACATAAACATTGCAAGTTTGAACATAGAGAACCTCCTTTATGTCCGTTTTTGAAAACTTTAGTTGAGTTTTCTGATTATTTTGCTTATGATATGGCTTTAATTATATATGATTTTACATAATATATAAATAGCTTTGTTTATTTTTTTAATTAATACAAAAGAACACTCAAACTTAATAAAGCTCAAGTGTTCTTTTGCATTTATGCAAACTGCTTGTTAAAATCCAACATTTTTTGTAACTAATTTTTACATTTTCTTATTTATCAAAAACTAAATTTTTCCATTTAATTTCTATAACTTTTTTCTCATCTTTGCTGAATTTGAATTCATAATTTCTATATACTTCTTCAGATTTATATGTATATTGATCATAATTTGATCCTTCATATATCTCTTCAGTTTCTCCAAATACTTTTTTTACATCATCAAGTGAAGAGCCTAATTTTAATCCTCCGACAACTTGAACATCAGCTAATTTACTGTCATATTTTAAATTATCTTCATCTAAGTCAAATCCTCCTATAGATGTATCTGGAACTTTTACTGCAGAACTTTCTGTATTATAAGGTGTTACATAAAAAGATGTTTTTTTATCTGCAGTTTGTATATATCCTGCACCAATCATATATTTATTTGCTGGAACATCTTCTGTTTTTTCTCTTTCTCTTACAACTAAATCTGTTTTTTCTTCTATACTAGAAATTTTATCTCCTGCATTAAATTTCTTTCCATCATATATAAAATAGTATGAATCATTATCATTTACCGGATCTTTTGATTCCTTTTGCTCTTCTTTTACATTGTTATTGTTTTCTGCGTCCTTTGCTTCATCTTTTTCTTTGTTTCCGCATCCTGAAAACCCAAATAAGCTAACTGCTAATATTGCAATTATACCTAATATTGAAATAAATTTTTTCATTTTTCTTCCTCCTTAATTTTTTTTACATTTTGTAGTTTATCATACCATTTAATTGACGTCAATAGATTTAATTTTTTAGTATATTTTTTTTATTTTTATTTATACTAATTTTATAAATTATTATTTCACAAGGAGATTTTTTTATGAAAAAACTATGTTTTATTTTTTTACTTACTGTTCCTTTAGTTGTTCTAGTTGGATGTAATACTGTTTCAAAAAATGATAATAATGTAGGGCAAAATTTCCAGGCCGAGAGAACTGGCAGTGTTTCTAATGAGCAATCTGTTAATAATAGCTCTGTTAATGAAAATAATAATACTGTACCAGAAAATGAAACTAATCAAAATGCTGTTCAAGAACCTCAACCTACTGAACCTCCTGCTAATGAACTTGCTAAGAGCGAGCCTGTTGAAACTGTTTTGGCTGAATTTTCTACTACAATTAAATCTAGGGCTTCTAATAGATTGAATAATATTCAAATAACTTGTTCTAAATTAAATGAAACTACTGTTGAATCTGGTAAGAGTTTTTCTTTTTGTCAAACGGTTGGTAAAGCAACTGAAGAAAAAGGATATAAAAAAGCTGATGTTATTGTAGACAAGCAAGTTACTCAAGCATTAGGTGGTGGAAATTGTCAAGTTAGCTCTACTTTATATAATGCTATTCTTAAAGTTTCTGACTTTAAAGTTACAGAGCGACATCCTCATGGAAAAAAAGTTAATTATGTTCCTGAAGGAAAAGATGCTGCAGTTTCTTATGGTAGTAAAGATTTAAAATTTGTTAATAATACTTCTAATACAATAAAAATTTATGCTAGCACAGATAACAAAAAAGTAAGCATAAAAATTGTTTCTGTAAAATAATTTTTTAGACATTTTTAAAACATTTTTTAATATATTTTATTAAAGATGAATTCTTTTTATTGGAGGTAACATTAAATGTATATAAAAAAGTTCACACTAAAAACATTATATTTGTTTATAGGTTTAAGTGTCTTATTTAATTATAATATTATAGTATTTAGTGCAGATACGTACAAATGGTCTACAACACCAGATTTGCTTGAAACTTCTACTAGTACTTCTGAGCCAATTACACCAAATAACGCTCTTAACTTACAATCTGGTGCAGCAATTTTAATTGACCAAAACTCTGGTCAGGTATTATATGAACATAACAGCCACGAGCAACTTCGTCCAGCAAGTGTTACTAAAGTTATGTCTATTCTATTAATTATGGAAGCATTAGATTCTGGTCAGATTTCTTTAGAAGATAAAGTTCCTTGCAGTGAAAATGCAAGCTCTATGGGTGGATCTCAAATATGGCTTACACCTTCAGAAACTTTAACAGTTAATGAAATGATTAAATGTATGTGTGTTGTTTCTGCTAATGATTGTACTGTTGCAATGGCAGAATATTTATGTGGAAGCACAGATGCTTTCGTTGCTAAAATGAACGAAAGAGCCAAAGAGCTTGGAATGAATGATACGCATTTTAAAAATTGTCATGGTATTGATGAAGATGGTCATGTAACAAGCGCTTACGATATTTCGGTAATGTCCAGAGAATTGTTAACTAAACATCCTAATATTACAAAATATACTACAATTTGGATGGATAGTATTCGTGATGGAAAATCTGAACTTGTTAATACTAATAAATTAGTACGAAATTATGAAGGATGTACAGGATTAAAAACTGGCTCTACAAGTCTTGCTTTATATAATTTATCTGCAAGTGCAACTCGTAACAATTTAAGTTTTATTGCAGTAATAATGAAAGCTCCAACAACAGCTTTAAGATTTTCAGAAGCAAAAGCTTTACTTGACTATGGTTTCAATAACTATTCCTCTTCTGAACTTGCAAAAGCAAATGATGTTGTAAAAACTGTTTCTGTTGAAAAAGGAGTAGAAAATACTGTAAATGCTGTCTTTTCTGAAGATAAATGTTGTCTTGTATCAAAAGGTCAAGAATCAAGAATATCACAACAAATAAATATTCCTGACACATTAACAGCTCCAATAAGCAAAGGACAAAAAATAGGTGAAATCTGCTATTATTTAGACACTGAATTAGTTGGCAAAGTCGATATTGTGAGTGATAGAGATATTGGGAAAAATAATTTTATGAATATGAGTGCTTTGCTTATAAGAAAATGGTTTAGTCTGCTTAGAACATAAAATGGTTGTGTCAAAGGTTGTCAATGGGGACGGTTCTTTTTGACAACTTTAAAGCTATATCCAAAATGTATGCCTAAAGTTGTCAAAAAGAACCGTCCCCATTGACACCAGAACCTTCCTCCATTGACAACCCTTTGACACATAATTTTTTTACAAATCTAATAATTTTAATGAACTACTTAATTCAAATACATTTTCATTATTCTCTGTATTATCATAATAATCTTCTAAACTTAAATTATCACTTATCTTTTTTAAAGACATTACTGGTATTTTGAACATATCACCTATTACTGCTACTGAATGAAGTTCCATATCAAATGCTAAGTGCCCTGTTAAGTCAGTTTTTGTTACAAAACTTTCTGCTGAATAGCATTCTACTTTTTGTATTTCTGTATTTTTTATTAGCTCTAGCTCTTGATTTCCATAGTCTAAAAAGCTGTATTTTTCTTCTCCTGGTATATTCCATTCGTAATTATATGATTTAGTTATATTTACCCAAGTTCCTATTTTTATGTCTGTTGAACCTGCATATCCTATATTTACTATTAAATCTGGTTTAATATTTTCACATAAATATTTTGTTAAATTTATTGCTGTTTTTTGTTTTCCTATTCCTGATATAAGTAGTGATATATTATTTTTTCTGAATATAGTTTCTGTGACTTTTTCTAATTTTAGCTTTTGTGCTATTGTTTCTGATTCTTTTTCCATTGCACATATTATTAATATTTCTTTCATTTATCTTTCCTCTCATATAAAGTAGTAGTGTAAACTAATTTTTTAGCTACACTCCTGTATTTTTAAGGATTCTATCACTTTTTTATATAAAAAAATGATTCCCCCTCTTTTATGGTATAATTGTTACAGTGAATAACCTAAGTGTATCATGTATATTATTATACCTCTATTACTAGCTCATATTCAAGAGCTAAATAATCAAATTTTATTGTTAAAAATATACCTTTAAAGTTTAATGATAAGGATATTTTTCACGCTCAAATTGCTAATTATACTACTACTACTGCCTATTGTGTTAAACCTTTCATTGATTCTTATGACTACAAACATACTAACTACCTTGCCACTGATGAGACTTTACACTATCCTTCATCTGCTTTTTATATGTGCATATCCTTGTGCTAATAATAACATAATAATTATTATAGCCACATAATACAAATCATATATATACATTTCTCTTTTAAACATGTATATACTATTTGCAAATTCTGTTATTAAACTTACCCCAATTATATTTTTTATCATTTTAGGTTTTTGCCACATTATTGTTGCAAATAGCCATACGATGTACCATTGTTGACAATTAGTTAGTATCAGCAAAAATAATATTAATGTTGTATTATATTTTCTAAGCATTTTCATTATACTATTATTCTTATCAAATAAGAATTTTAAACATTGTGCCATAAAACAATATACAAATAACGTTATCAGTGATATTCTTACTACTTGCATAACATCCTCATTTATAATAAATAATGCTGAATGTATTGATTTTGCATATTTTGTTGTTTGAGACATCATAGCTAATATAACATCTATATTTTCAAAATATGGAATGTATTCAATTCCAATTATAGTAAAAAATATTAATCCGTATTTTATGCATTTTAATATTTTTATACTAATCTTTTCTTCTCCTATATAATAAAATATTACAATTGGTAATAATAAAACTGTAAAATATTTTATTCCTGTTGCTAATGCTAAACATATCAAACTAAAATATATATTCTTCTTTTTGTACAAAAAATATAATGTCAATAAAACAAAAAATACTACTATTATATCATTGTGTATCATTCCTACAAATTCTAATAATACAAATGGATTTAAACCATATATTATAGAAAATTTTAATTTACCTGTTAATTTATAAATTAAATAACAATTAGATATATGCACTAATACATTTATCAATTTGAATATTAACCAACACATATTAATATTTTTAAATGATATTACTGCACATATTTTAAATATCAACTGTGCAATTGGGCCATATACAACTGTAGTATCTGCCCAGACATTTGCATTTCCTTGTTTTAATATACTATCACTTTCTAATTTTTCTTCATTTTCGTTACTAAACTTCCTAATTGTTACATAATAAGGATTTTGTCCATATACAGAGTCTATCTCTCCTACTCCCATATAATAAAATATATCAGAGCTTGTCCAAGGTATCATAAATAAAAAAATGCAACTAATTATAACAACATATTTAAAAAACGCTTTTATATCTTTAAACTCTTTTTTATTTTGTATCATTTTATAATATAATATTATCATTAAACCTAATAATCCTAAATATATATATGTTGATAGCGTTTTATTAATTTTATCAGTTATAAAAAAATTATAATATTTATTAAATCCAAGTAATGTTTTATTTTGAATCATGTATATTATAGAAGGTATACTTAATAAAATACTTGCCATTATAAATATTAATTTAGTATGTTTATTCTTCAATTTTTCCATCTTTTATTTTCCTTTTTATTATATATTTTAAAAAGTTTAATTATCAATGTTTTAGTATTAGTTTAAAACATCATTTATCTTCTTAATTATTTGATATTTTCTATTTCAAACGAAAATACTATTCTTTACACATTTCAAAAATTTCTTTTAATCTTTCATCTTGTTTTGTTAAATACAAATAGCCTATTAAACCTTCAAAAGCTGTTGAATACATATAGTCTGCTGGATCTGCATTTTTAGGTAGATGATGATTTTCTGCATTTCTTCCTCTTCGCACAATTTCTAGCTCTTTTTCTGTTAGATTTTCTTCTATTCTTTTTAATATATCAGCTTGTGCTTTTGCCTTTACATATTTAATTGTTTCAATATGTAGCTTATGTGGTTTTAATTTTGTTTTATTTACTAGGTCTGTTCTTATATATAATTCATAAATACAATCTCCAACATATGCCCATGTTAATGGTGATAACATATTTATTTCTTCTGGAGATTTTGCTCTTTCTATTAAATCTTCCAATAGTTCCTCCTTAAATTTTAACTTTTTCAAGTGTTATTTTGCCTAATTTTCCGCTTCTAAACTCGTCCAATAATATCCCTGAAACTTTTTCATAATCAACTCGTCCACCAGATATTATTGCACCTCTTTTTGTACCAATTAGCTCAAATATTTCTAAATATTTGTCATTTTCATCTATGTCATCTGATTGATTCATTATTTCTTCAATTTTATTATCTAATTTATATCTTTCAGAAAGATTTTGTTTATAATTTTTTACCAGATATTTTAATAGTGAAAATGCTATTTCTGTTTTTTCTAAAATATCATCTTTTATTGTTCCAGTAAATGCTAAATTTGTTGCAACTTCTTCACTTCCTAGTTTTGGCCATAATACACCTGGAGTGTCCATTAGCTCTATTCCCTCATCTACACGAATCCATTGTTTTTGACGAGTAACACCAGGTTTATTTCCAACTTTTGCAGATGTTTTCTTTGAAATTCTGTTTATAAATGATGATTTTCCTACATTTGGAATTCCAAGCACTAATACTCTTATACTTCTTCCAGCTCTTCCTTTTTGTGCAGATTTCTCCTTTGTTTCAGCAGATACAGTATGGATTTTTTTAATTACTTCTCGTATTCCTTTGCCAGAGTTTGAATCTGTTATTACAGCTGGAATATTATTCTTTTCAAAGTATTTTACCCAGTTTGCTGTTTGTGTATCATCTGCTAAATCTGCTTTGTTTAGTACTTCTATTTTATTTTTATTTTTTATGTATTCTTGGATATCTGGATTTTGACTTGAAATTGGTATTCTTGCATCTAATACTTCTACTACAAGGTCTACTAATTTTAAGTCTTCTATTATTTGTCTTTTGGTTTTGGCCATGTGACCTGGGTACCAGTTGATATTCATTTGGTTCTGTATTTTTTCTTTGTTTTCGTTACTTTTCATTTCTTGTCTCTTTTTTCTTTTTTGATACATATCCATAATTTTATCACTTCCTTTTTTATAAATTGTAAGTTATCGCTGAAATTATCTTCTAATTTTTTGTAATTGCTTCTGTTCTATGCTAATCTATTGTTTATGCTAATTTATTGCAATTTATTAATTTTAATTTCTGTATGCTTTTTATTCATTTTGAGTCATGAACTTTTTAACATCCTTTCCTGATATTTTTCTTTAATTCTTTCATATTTATGACTATTATTCTATAGTAAATACTATTAAAGGAATCTCCATTTCGTTTTTTGTCAATCCACAATGTGTTGACTTTTTTTCATTCTTACCTTTTAATTCTCTATCAAAATAATTTTCTAAAACAATAATAGAATCTGAAATAGCTATTGCTATATAATTTCCTATAAAATCGTCAATCTTTTCGTGTTGCTTTCCTTTTCCCATTAAGCCAGAATCTAAAAATTCTTTCTTATTATAGAGAATATATTTATCATTAAATTTTTTATTAAATACCTTTTCAAATTTCTTCTTTTTTTCTTCTTTTACAAAGAAACTTATCATTCTCGACTCCAAAAAAGGTGGCATAATTAAACAATCTTGTATTTCTGGCAATTCTAAAATACTAATTTTTTCTTTAATATCATTATGTCCATGGTCTGCTGAAATCAGTAGTAATGTGTTAGTTTTTTTTAACTTGTTGATTAATTTTTCAAAATATTTTTCAGTTTCTTGTATGAATTTTCTTGTTTCATTAGAATAGCATCCATTTTTATGTATAATTTCATCTGGATTATCACTGTAGGCAAATATAAAATTTTTGTTTTTATTGTTATTGCAAATTGTTAAAATTCCTTCACACATTTCATCTATGTTATTTGCATTTATTGTTAGCTTTGTTTTCTTTTCACAATAACTTGGTACAATTTCACATACTGTCAAATTATCGTTTTTTTCTAATATTTGAGTGTAAATATTTTTATATCCTATTATATCTGATATTTTCTTCCCATCTGTTTTAATCTTTTCCCCATTTGAATCATCTATTTCAGGAAGTACATCGATATATTTTCCATATTCTTTAAAATATTGTGTCCAAGCTATCCATGCAGTTTCAATAGGAGGCTTTCCTGAATAATATGTAGTCATAGCAGCTGTTGTCGTAGTTGGAAATACACTTGTAATATTGCATAATTTATTTTTATTAAACAATCCTCTTGGAGAGTTAGTAGTCAATATATTTTCTCCCATCCCATCTAAAATAACTAATACAATATTATTATAGTCTTTATTCATTACTTCCTTAATTTCAGTTAATTCAGAAAAATCAGATGCTACATTATATTTTTTTAAAATAGATGTTATCAAATTAAGTATCGATTTATTATAATTAGGTAGCATAATCTTATTATTCATGTTTTTCACTCTTCCTTTCATTTCATTGAAAAAATATATATTTGTTTTTATTTTAGCATTTAATTTTATTTTTGTAAACTCCACGACAACAAAGAAGAGCCTATTCTGACTCCTCCTCGCTTTGCACTATTTTTTGTAAAAACCTATGGCATCAAATCCACTGTTCAGTTTTCTCTCCGCAATCGTTGACGATTTTTTCTGCTCCATCACAGAGAATCTGGTTTAAATTCCTTATTTTCTCATAAAACTTCTTCTGGATAGGTTTCAACGCATCAGTGATAACTTCTGCAACCTTTACCTAATAGTTTCATTATATTCATCATATATTTCTTTTACAAGTCTTTCTATATATTCTTTCTTTTGATATGGGAAAATAACTATATGAATATATGTTTCTCCATTCTTTTCAAAAGAAGATAATTGATATTTTTCACACAATTTATCAGATACTTTATCTAATACAAATATATTTCCATTTTCACACTTACTATACGCTATATTCATTTTTTTTAATAATTCTTCCATATATTCTATATTTTCCATATATTCATTATTTTTTGATCTATAAAATAATTCTTTTATTTGTTGGAAAACAGAAAAATTAAGTGAATCTCTTGAACCTAAATATGTAGTATCTTCTTGCCCAATATAATCTATATATTTATGATTAGTTTTTTTCTTTGCAATAATAATACCATTGACTTTCGGACTTCCAATATACTTATGAAGGCTTATTGCAATAGAATCAAAATCAATGTTTAAATTTGAGATAATTGGAGCATTATCTTGGTTATTTGGGATTCCTCCATATAAAGCAGCATCAATATGCAAATAGTATGGTATTTTTTCTTTTTTTAAAATTTCTTGAATAATTTCTATATCATCTTTTTCACCAGTTTTAGTAGTCCCCCACGTAAGAACAAGAATTGCTGGTTTATTTTTTGAATACCAATTTTCTCTAATTTCTTTAATTAATTTTTCTGTATCTATTTTTCCACTTGAAGTGCTACTAATTTTACAATTATCTAATTTACTTACATTATCAAATTTTACAAATTTTTCAACACTATAATGTGCTTCTTCTGAATAATATAAAACTCCATCTTTAAATTTTGAAAAACCTTCTCGTATACCCCAAAAATTTCCTTCTGTTCCTCCAGATGTAATGTAACCAAAATATTCTGCTTTAGGTAATTTCAAATTTTCTTTTATCATATCGATTATCATTAATTCGATTTTTTTACTATCCATTTTATAGTTTCCTGTTTCATTTGGATCACCACAATTATTAATTAAATACATTTTTGATTCAAGAAATCTTAAATATTCTGTTATACCACTTCTATTAGTCATATTTGCAGGATAACCAAACATTCTATTTCTATAATCTAAATATTCATCCACAAATTTAATTGCATCTTCAACGAACTTATTATCTTCTTCATAAAACTTTCTTATTTTTTTACTACTAAATCCTTTTTTCTTTAAATTATTATAGTCTATTAATTGAGTAAATAACATTTTATCTTTATTTAATTCATCAATCTGTGTATTTATCATATTTATTATATTATTTATTTCTTCTTTTTCATATATATCTAAATATTCATCTGATTTAATTTTATTTTTATATTTATTATATCTTTTTTCAAATTGATTCATTATATAAGATCCTCCTAAATATTTTTACTATCTTTTCAATCCTATTTTATTTTTCATAATATCAAACTTTATTTTTGCTAATTCCTTACTTTTTTTTACTCCTTTATCAAGTATTTCATCTAGTTCTTTACTACCTAATAATTGATAATATCTTTTTTGTATACTTTCTAATTTATTTATAACAATTTCAGCAGTATATTTTTTAAACTCTCCATAATTTTTTTCTAAAAATTTCATTTCCAAACTTTCAATTGTTTCATCTGTCAATGCTACACAAATATTCATCAAATTTGAAATTCCTTTTTTTCTTTCTTCATCATATATAATACATCTTTCTGAATCAGTAGTTGCTGACATTATTTTTTTCATAATATCTTCTCTACTATCTAACATCGTAATAACACCATTTGGATTTTCATCGGATTTACTCATCTTTTTTTCAGGATTTCTTAAATCTTTTATTTTTATTCCTTCTTTACTGATTAATGGTTCTGGTAAATTAAATGTTTCTCCATATGTCTTATTAAATCTTTCAGCAATATTTCTAGCTAATTCAACATGTTGTTTTTGATCTATTCCTACTGGTACAAAATCTGAATCGAGATATAGTATATCTGCTGCCATCAATATAGGATAAGTCAATAATCCTACACTAAAGTTTGCATTTTCTTTTCTTTTTTCTTTAAATTGAATCATTCTAGATGCTTCTCCATAATACGTATTACACTCTAATAACCATGATATAGCAGGTATATACTCATTTTCCGATTGCAAATAAATAATGTTTTTATTTGGATCTATTCCACATGCTATATATAAAGCAATAAATCTTCTTATTCTTTCCTGAAGTTCTTTAGGATCTTGGTGTATCGTTGTTGCGTGCATATCAGCTATAAATATAAACGACTCGTATTTTTCTTGCAATTCTCTCATCTGTAATATTGCACCAATATAATTGCCTAATGTCAATTCCCCTGTTGGTTTTAGACCTGTTAATAGTCTTTTCATAGATCATTCCTCACTTTCTTAAAATTTAATTTATATGATATTTAACTTATATTCTGAATATACAAATTGATTATCAATAATTTTGCTCTCATATAAATTTAATCTATAATTATTTTCTATATAATCAAACATTCCTAATGCATCATTTGAATATACTATTGGAAATTGTATTATAGAAATTTTCTCTATCTCTCCTAGTTCAAGAAACTTTTTTATTATTTTAGCTCCACCTTCAAGTAAAACTTTTCCATCACCTATTTTATTTATTTCATCACATATTTCATTTTCACTTTTATAAATAATATAATTAGCTCCTTTTTCCTCTATTTGTTTTTTATAGTCTTTTTTTTCTTCAGAAACTATTATATATGTTTTACTTGGTTCAACATTAAATATTTTTGAATCCATACTTAAATCTTGATATTTATCTATAACTATTCTTTTATTACTCTTATATTTATTTAATAGTGTTGGATTATCTTGCTTGATTGTATTAGCTCCAACAATTATAGCTTTATATTTGTTTCTTATTTCATCTCTGAATTTTAATATTTCTGATGTAGAAAATTCTTTAAAGTCGTATTTCTTATCATTTGTCATTATTTTATTATTTAAAGAAACCGCTGTGAATATATCCATACTTTTCTCCTATTCATTATATATTTTTATTATATTTTCTAATACAGCTCTTGCTTTTCCACTTTCAATTGTTTTTTTAGCAATATTAATTCCTTCTTTAATATCTTTTGCAATTTCTGATATATATATTAGAGCCCCTGAATTTAATAGAACTGCATCCAATTTAGCTCCTTGTTCAACACCATCAATTATATCTTTAAAAATTTTTGCATTTTCTTTTACACTTTTTCCTTCTGAAATATCAATAGAATTATATGTTTTCATTCCAAAATCTTCTGGCGTTACAAAATATGTTTCTATTTTACCATTTTTTATTTCAGATATCTTAGTTTTTCCGATATTTGATATTTCATCAAAATTTTTACCATTTTTATCGTGTCCAGCTACTACTAAAGAATTATCATATCCTAATTTTAATAACAATTCAGCAGTTTTTTCTGTTGCATCACTTGCTAATCCAAATACAACTCTATCAAATTCTACACCACTTGCAATAGGTAAAATATAACTTAATGGATGTACAAAGAAAAATTTTCCCATATATTCCTTTAACATTTTTGGAAAATATGGAGCTACATCACAAAATCCAAATCCATATGTATTTAATGCTTTTTCAAATTTTGTTTTATCACTCATTGCAATATCTAATCCTAATTCCTCAAATACATCTGTCGTTCCAGCAACACTTGCTTCTGACCTAGAACCATTTTTAATTATTTTTCCTCCTGCCGCAGCTCCTACTATAGATGAAATAGAACTTATATTAAAAGTTTTTATATCGTCTTTTCCACTTCCTATAATTCCACAAAGTGGTTCATTAAACTTTCGTTCTATACTTAATGGTTTTCTATCATAATTTAATACAACATCCATTAATCCTGCTATTTCTTCTGTTGTTGGTTCTTTAGTTTGCATTGCTGCAAAAAAAGCTCCAAAGCAACTATCATTTGCAATTTCGAATTCATGATCCAATAGAAATTTCAGACAATTAAATGATTCTTCTCTTTTTAAATCGTTTCCCCTAATTACTTTTCTTAAATTTTCTACAAAATATTCTTTTTTATTCATTTATTACATTCCTCCTCATTTTATTATCTCTCATCCATACCTTTTTCTCTTCTTTTTCTATTAAATTCAATTTTTTCTGTTGGCAAGAAAGAAATAATTTCATTATTTTCTGCAAATGTTATAATAGTTGCATAATTAAAAACTTTTTTCACACAATTATTCTCATATAGCTCACCACAATTAGGAATTTCCAAACAATAAAAATTCAAACCACATTCTGTTTCCCTTATATCGTTTAATTTCTGTTTGTCATTCGATATTTCCATCAATATATCTACTGGGTTTGTTGTAAAAGAAATTTGCTCTGTACTCTTTGAACCATCATTTTTCATATAATTAGCTATGTGCTTTATAACTTCTTTTTTGCTAACTTCAGTATATTTTGTTGTTACTTCATATAATACTCTTTCAATTACTAATCTTACACTTTCATTATTTGTTTTTTTTGCTTGTATCATTAAAACTCTAAGTCTATCAATGACTTCTTGTTTTCTATCCCTCTTAATAAGAGAGAAAGATTGTTCATCATTATTCCAAAAAGATATTATTATAGAATTTTCTTTACTTTCTCTATTTTCATATATTTGTCCTGAAAGATAGAATCTTTCTCCTACTTTTGCTTGGTTAATCCCATAATGATTAAATATTTCTAATGTATACATCACATTATTTTCATCAATTACTTTATATATGGTTGGAACAATTCCAGAATACCTATCTTCTAAAATTACAACTTGCCCTGAAAATATTTCTTTTCTTTTAATATTTCTATTAAGATTAATGTATCCTTCTTCATTTTCCTTTGGCACACACACTATGCTAAATCTCTTCTCTCCAATATATCCATAATATCTTCTTAAAAATTGCTCAAATGATTGCTCCCTTTCTTGTCCAAAACCTGTTGTATATACTGTTTTAGGGACATCTGTATTACCACCCTCTAGATCTTTTTTAGAAAACAGTCTAATTTCTAATTCTTCATCAAAATTTTTAAATTTATTTTTTAATATGTCTCCATTTTGATTTCCATAAATTAATATATCAATATCTGATGTATTTTTATAATCTCCTAACAAACTAGATCCATCTATACCAATATTCTCTATAGGTATATTAAAAAAACTTTGCAATTTTGATATTAATGTTTTTATCAGTTTAATATGTTCGTTATTTTCTGCAGTACCTTCATTGATTTCTTTTGCTCTTGAAATTGGATTATAGTATTCTAATATATCCTCCTGCCTAACCAGGAAAACATTTTCTCCAACTCCACTAGAATAACTATAATATTTTTTTAATTGTTCTGGCATGTCCACATACCATTGTGAATAACTACTCCCTTTTACTTTTTTACCATTATCAAAATAATATTTTGGAAAAGCTAAATACTTATCTTCAAACATCGATATTGCAAACCACATGATTTCATCCTTTGTTTTAAAAAAAATTGGTACCATACAAACTTCCCTCTTTCATTTTCATCCTATATTTTTTAAAACATACTTTTCGTTTTGTTGATATTCAAACTTTATATAATTTATTCTCTTGTATATTTGCTTTTCTATTATCTCTTATGTAAAAACCAAATTACTTTTCTTAATTGCATAATTTATTTCTTTTCTACAGCCTATTCTCTTTTTTCAATTTATCCCCATCATTATACTATTTTTTTACATTGTTGTAAATATTTTGAATAGTATTTCAGTAAAAATGTTTGTGTTTGTGAATTAAAAAAGTAAATTTTATTTACATTTCTTTTAATAAAAATTAGTTTTACATTATTAGTTATTGTAACACTACAAATGATTGAATATAAATCAGAATTATTTTCTTTAGAACATTCTTCTAGTATTCAAAAGGAAAATCTTTCGTCCTTTGGAAAATATTTTAAATACAATTTTTCTATTTTTTCTATATATTTGCCAATTATATATATATTTCAGATTCATATTTACCCACTTTACTTTTTATTTTTATATTTTACTTGTTATTATCTATCATTACATTAATTATATAATCCCTTTATCTTTTTTAACGTCTTCCAAATATTCATTTTCTTAAATTCTTAATAGCTCTTTTAACACTTTCTCATTATAACACAAAAGAGAGGATTTGAAAATCCTCTCTTTTTTATTTATACTTTTTTAAATATATACTTCCTCCCCAAAAATCGCTTCTTCTTCCTCTTTAAGTGTTTTTTGTGGACTTCTTAATCCAGGAAGAATATATCTTTTAGATTTCCCCTTATATACTATTCCACTAATTTTTGATGAATGATATTCGCCAGAATTTATTTTATCCAAAAGATCTTTTTTTTCAATTTTATAAAATCCCTTCTTATCATCCCAAATAAAATAATTTAACCTTTTTTTATCTTTAATATATATAAGTGGAACTACTTTAGTTCCATTATCAACTTTTTTATATAAATCATCCGAATCATTTATTGAATAAACAGGTATTACATCCTTATTTTTAACCAATTCAGTTATAATACTTTTTTCTTGTTCTTTCAAAACATAAACTAAATTACTTACACAACTAGTTAATAACAAATTATCATCTTCATTACCCTTTATTAAATTCATAATTATTTCATTAATCACATCAATTATTTCATTTTCTTTGCATCTCTCTTTAATAAAATTTCCAAAATATGAAGCCATTGATGGATTTTCATCTATAAATTTAAAAACTGCTTTATAATCATATTCACCATTTTTACTTTTAAAATTTTCCATATTAAAGCTTATTTGCTTTCTTCTTGCAAATTGCTCTATTTTTATATCATTTTCACTTTTTAAAATTCCATCTCGATATAAAATATCATTTATTGTCAAATATTCATCATATCTTGACACTCTATAAAGGTTTGATGGATATATTCCAAGTTTACTTCTAATTATGTCTGGTCCCCTAAACCAATGTGGTCTATCTCCATATGATTGATTTGTCCCATCAGCAGTATATGCATTATGTTCTTCATCAAAAAACAAAACATACTGATGAGGATTACCATTAATAATATATGCTTCATAACCTGATTTTGTAAGTAAATCTAACATTGCTCTAGACCATGTATGGCATGTTACTTTATTACTTTTTGCATTTATATCTTCAGTTTTATCATTTTCTATTATTTTTTCTATTTTAGGATTTAATTGGCTCCATGAAAAAGTAATAGTATTATATACAAGTGAATTATTTAATTCTTGGTATAAATAATATGGTAAAGCTTTTTTATCTTTGCATTTTCTAATAGCTGTTTCCAAAATATTATTAATTATATCATCGTATTCATTTTTCTTTTCAAAAGCTTCTTTTGATTCATAAGACTTCCTTTCCTGTTCTATAATTTGAGTAGAAGAGATTATTTCTTTTTCCTCAATAATATCCCTTACCTCACATATTTTTGAAAGATTTTGATTTACATTTTCATTAAAATTTACCTTTCCAGATAATATTAAAAATTCTAAATCGTCTAATATACTATTATATTCCATATTCTTATTATGAAAACCATTATAAATATATTCTATTGTTTTTTCAGAATTATTTAGAATTTCCATCATTTTTTTAAAATCTTCTATATACATTTCACATTCTTCTCTTGGACATTCCTTATTTTTTATGATATTTTTTATTATAGAGCACTTTTTTCTACCACCAAAATTTGTTATAATATCTTTTATTATAGAGTACTTTTTTCTACGCCTAAAATTACACTTTTTTATTCTTGCAATTTCATCATTAGAAAATTTATATCCCATTTTATAAAAAATAATTGCTGCTGCAACAACTGCATTATAATTACAATATACTGCTTGCTGGTTATCACGTTTTATCTTTTTTATCTCTTTGGTTTCATTAATTCTTCGAATTAAATTTTGAAAAAATTTTTTATTTATTTTTAATTTATACGGAATTCTTACATATACGTTTCTTCCTTTAATAAAAGCATCAAAGTATTCTTGATCATTTATTACATTGAATATTGTATAAAAATTCCTTATAAATGTTGGTATGTCATGTGATTCAGATATGTTATTTTCCTTAAAAAACTTTATTAATTTTTCTTTATTTATCATTTTTTCTCCTTTATAAACTTTATTATATTAGCTTCAAATTTATTTTTTCAAAAAACTAAAATTTTTGAATGTCTTTTTATTATACCATAATTTACTTGGTTTGTCAATTTATGTAAACTTTTTTTTAGGAGATTTGTAATTAGTTTCTTATAAATTTGTTTATACAATTTTTCTAAATAAAAAAAGCACATACACAATATGTATATATACTTACAATTCCGCTCTTTACTTTGTCTCCTCTTTCCTTATTTAATTAATCCACCATTACATCTTAATTCATATATTTATTTATATTCTCCATTAATAAATTCTTTTGGACCTCTTACTTGTAACCAACCACTATTTTAAGATAAGCTTTTTTCAAACCCCAAATCATTCACACTGTATCCTAATTCTTTTAACTTATTATACACTATACTTGGAGAAATACCTAATAAAGTATTATAATCTCCTTCAATTTTATTAATAAATAAAGCAGCCTTACCTAATGGAACAAATCCACAACATTTGAAGATTTTTTCTTCATTATTTATATACCATTCTGCTTCTTCATCTTTTATTTCATTAAAATATACATTTACCTTAGAACTTGAACATATTACTTTTTCTTTATATAAATCCATTAATGTTATTCCTGTATATGCTGTACATTTATTATTTGACAATTCTTTTAAATTTGAGTATGCTTCTTCTTTACTTTTGGGTTTTTCATATATTTTATTATTACTATATATGATAGTGTCTGCAGAAATAATTATTGCTTTATCCTTAATTTGTTTTTTGACAGATTTAGCTTTATTTAATGAAAGCTCTTCAACATATTTATCTGGTTCTGTTTGATTACTTTCTTCTGGCACATCACTTGTAATTACATCATATTTTAACTCTATCATATTAAATATGTCTTGCCTTTGTTTTGAGGCTGAAGCTAGTATTATTCTCATTTTATATCACCTACTACTTATTGTATTTTTTTATAAATTACATATTAACATAGAAATTTGACTTCCTTCTTATAGCTTTTCGATTTCTTCTTTAGTTAGTCCTGTCATCTCCATTATTAGAGCTATATCCATTTTTTTCTCTAACATTTTTTTTGCTACTTTGCTTATGCCATCACTTATTCCTTCATCTCTTGCTTGAGCAATTGCAGCTAGTTCATCTCTTATTGCTTTTTCTCTTAATTCTGCTAATCTTCTTGTTTCTTCATCTCCGCTTA
>ENA-OPCN01000905-OPCN01000905.1-human-gut-metagenome-genome-assembly--contig:-NODE-905-length-23127-cov-2.757498_pt1 | contig 23127 bp, 26 predicted proteins | sample MGYA00241567_ERZ501485 | MGnify/ENA primary metagenome ERZ501485 (study PRJEB25962, sample SAMEA2042579) | human gut metagenome | biome: human gut; feature: human-associated habitat; material: faeces...
AGTGTAACAGTAGGTAAAGCTACTGCATTAACGACTAATGCAGGAGATGCAAATACACCTATATACTTTAGTGGTGGTAAACCAGTCAGTACAGGTAAGAGTTTTGCTAATTATGTAGCGAAAGATTCCACAAGTACAATTTCTGTTCCGTCAATGGCAACTGCTATACTTCACCTTGTTACAACCGGACAAGAGGCAAGTATTGAATATAAAAATAGTTCTTCAAAAGGTTGGACTGCTGGTGCAGGATGTGGTGGGGCCGGAAACAAATTCTCAATATGGAGTACGGATAGTGGAAAAAATGTATTTCAAATTAGCACCGGCGGAGTTATTAATGCTGGACCATCTATAAGCGGACAAGATGATAATGCCACAAGGATTCGAAATATTTCGCCTCGCAATGCAGACTGGAGTGCTTTTTCTACGAATTATCTCATGACGTGTAAGGAGTGATTCTTATATGCCAATGAATATGACGAATAATGCTGGTGTAGCATCTAAGGTTGGTTATTTAGGAATGGTAAACAATGCTGGAGCCGCCTCTCCATGTGGATATGCATATATGGTAAATAATGCAGGTGTGGCTACGATGTGTTATAGTAAAAAGCCAACATCTGGTTCATATCTATACAATCAAGGAGACCAAGCCAAAACATTTACAGGTGGATGGGCCAGACCATCTTATAACTATATGTCACACGTACAATATTGGTATAACTGGCCTCGAACAGAATTAACTTTCGAAAGTGTTTATATTCAAATGCATACAACTAGAATGGCCGGAGTCTATCAAGGCACAGGTGTTGTCACAAATAATAAAGTAAATTTATCATCGATAAATACATTAACTGCACATTTTTGGTATTATGAAGCTACCGATGGTTATTGGCCATATTGTCATTTGGTTCTTGGAATAACAGATTCCGTTCCAACATCTACAAGCGGTCAAATTGCATTTTCTAGTACCGGAGCACGATCAACAGCATTATATTTAAATAGTGGCCCAAATGCCACTGATGTCACGTTAGATGTATCTTCTGTGTCATCTGCATATGTCTATGCTGGAATAGCAGTTTCGGATAACAATGGTCTTGGTGCCAGATTACAGTGGTTAAAATGTAGCTAATTATTAAAATATGATTATTCATGGATCTTAAAGAGTTTATATAAACTCTTTAAGATCCATTTTTTATTCTATTAAATATCTATAATACTGAATAAGCGCATTATGCGCTTATTCAGAGATGTAAGTAGCAGGCATTTTACTATGTAGAGAAAAATATAATGTTAGAGGATATTTTAAAGATATGCCCATTTATGATAGTGATACTACTACGACAAATAGTATTTCATTAATATATGACGACAATAATTCTACAAAAACACAGATAGCACAAATATATGATGATGACAATAGTGTGAAGCGTCTTATCTTCGGAAGTGGAATCTCTGAAGTTTCTGGAAGTGGAACGCCGTTTTTCGTATCCGGTTTACAAGGTACAAATACTTATATTCGTAGTGCTAGTTTTATGTATCCTCGGGGATATAAAACGATTACAATTAATAAAATAGAACCAGGTACAGCATATGGTTCTTGTATTACTGCGATATATCATTATGATGGAACGAACTTTGTTCAATTGAGAAACATTAAAAGAGATTATGCTGGAAGTAGTTTTACATGGCAAGAGCAAGTAACACAACAGAATACATTTACAAGAGATTCTGGGCTAAATGAAATATGTTTGTATATTGATGCATTATACAATCCAAATGTATCCGGACAACATACATCTACTGCGTACATCATGTATACGTTAAGCAATCCACTATAAAAGATTAAAAAAGAAAGTATAGCATTTAAGCTATACTTTCTTTAATATATTATTTTTTCGCCTCTGCCTCTTTAATAGCAGCCTTTAATTTATTACGACTCATTCCTTCCGGGTTGATGCCAAGAGCAATTGCCTTTTCATTCAATGTCAGAGGCTTTACAGGAGTATCCTCTTCTGTGGAGGTCTCTGTTGTATTAATTTCATCTACAGAGTCTTCTACAGTATCTTCTATTACGGAAGAAATTGTATCATCAACTTTCGTTTCAACAACGGACTCTTCTTTTACTCGATCGGGAGCAGGAAGCTCTTTCGATGAAACAATTTCAACATCTTTACCTTTCGGAGGCGTTTCCGTTTTTACTTCTGGAATAAACGGAGGAAAATTATCTTCAAATAGATTTTGAAGAGTAAGTTTCACTTTCTCCGAAGGATTTGCTGGGTTATGTTCATATGCTGGAAATAAAGAGCATACGATTGCATGAGCGGTTTTGATATCCACACGAATCGGATTCACAACAGGGCCATCTTGATAAAGAGGAGGAATCCTTCCAATATGATTTACAGAAATCAAAAGATTCGATTTCAAAATATAACACTCTCCTTTTAAAGATTCAAAACATGTTTATCCTTCGTATCCGGCAGGAACTTTGACAAACACTTTATAGGTCTTGTCGAATGTACGAATTGCTAATACGCGATCACGTGCTTCGTCAAGCATTTTCTTTTGTCTTTCGATGACTGGGCGCATTGAATTTAGAACATTTTCATCATCCGAGTAATAATCCTCAAATGTTACGATTCGATCCATCAAGCGATAGATTCGATCCAAAACATATTTTCGATCGAATTGATTTTCCATACGATCAATATCGACAAAAAGCATATCAATATCACGATCTCTTGGAAGTTGCGCCCCATTCTTTTTGATAAACGCTTCCAAAGCAAACTTGCGATGTGTTGGAATCATATTGAATTGGGATTCCAATGCCATTGCATTCCGATTGAGCTTTCCGAACTCAAATCGATATTCTTGCATAAAGTTTATATCGTTAAAAATTTCCGGAGCGATTGATTCAATCGCAGCTCCAGTGTAACGTTCACGAAGTTCAATTCCAATCGTATTTAAAATTCGAATGTAATTGGCTCGCAAATAGAGACTGGACGTTGTAGATGCTCTGTAAAGCATGTCGTCCTTCAACTCATTTTTACGTTTTGTATAGTCCAGGGCAAACCGATTCGCCCAAGTGATTAATTGATCAACTCTTCGGAATTTTTCCATATCATCCAGAATCATATTATTTCCGTAATTGCGCACAACTTTTGCGATTCCAGAAATGATATTTTGTTTGTATTCATTGAGCGCTTCGACTTCATACGGAGTTTCCACAGCTTTTGCAGGATCATCTTGTGCAACGATCCAATTCTTTCCAAAGCACGCAGTCAATACGGCTACTTCATAGAGAAGATAAAGGATTTCCATTCCTCTACGACCAAAGTAACTTTGATGCATATAACTATTTACATAGGAATCGTAGATAATTGAAGGAACATCGTTTGTGTATACGACATTGATTACTTCGAAAAGAAGAAATGCTGTTAATTCTTCTGGTACAAAGGTAATGCGCATATCATCAAAGCATCTTGAATCAATTTCTACAATCCAGGAAGGGATTCCCATCCATTCCGTATCAAATTCATTTTTGTCTGCACGAGCAGCAACCAGTTTCTTTGTTACATTGTCCAAACTCTCGGCATCTGGGAAAACACGAATCCCAAAGAATTCTTCTTTGTTATTCTCTACCACAGATGTAGAGAAATTCTTGTTTTCTTTTCCAGTAAGACCAAGAGTTGAGAGAACAGCAGAAACCATTGAACTCACTTCTGTATTTCCAATCTCCCCATTAAGACGATTGCCAAAGGCATCATTCAGAGAAGAAAGGCGATCAGATAAACTAATCTCCATATTATATCTCAACTCCTTTAATAGAAAAGGTCTCAGATTTAAAGAGTTGTTTTCCCAAGGGTATTTTATCGGACTAAGAAAAGAATAAAGATGTGAATATTCACATCTTTATTCTAATTATATCAAATATAGAGTTGCTTAAGTTTCATTTTAGAAGCAAATGATTTTGCTTTCTCTGTACAACCATTTTCTTTTAGCTCTTTGATCAATTCTTCGAGATTTTTCTTGATTATTTCAAGATTGCTGATGGTTGTTTTAAGAGCAGTCCTAGCGTTTTGAATGTATAGAGATAACGGTCCTCCAATTACACTGCTCACCATACTTGTAGTACCACTGATTTTTGCAGCTTTCGCAGAAGCTTTGTATTCGTTTTCTTTTGTTTTGTAATTGCCATACACTACATTTGTTGCATAATTCCATTTTTTGAAATTTTCTTCATCTTTTGCATATGCATATTCCGTTCGCTTTTTATTTGCTTTATTTGCCGCATTTGCCCATTTGTTTACATCAAACGTTGCTTTAATGTTCCATATGGCTGCAATTATTGATGCGATTGGAATAACGACACCACAAATAAAAATTAACGTGTTTTCGCTCCCACGTTTAAAGTCCAATTTATTGAGTGAAGTAAATTTTTCATGAAGTTCGTTTACTCTTTGTAACGTGTTTTCTGATAATTCAATTGCATCACTCTTTCGATTTTCTTGCACTGCACTTTTGATCGAACGAAGAGTTTTCGCAATATATTTCGCATCGGATGTAGCTCCATTGTAATATTTTTTCATTTCTTTATTAATCTCACGGGCAGATGCTTCAAATGCAATATCCGCATATTCCTCGCATGAATCAAAGAAACTTTCAATAGCAGCATCCTCTGAAGAATGAGATATAAGAGTATCCAATTCTTCAAGAACAGAGTCCAATTCTAAGGACATAATATCACCCCATAGTTAAATATCGAATTAAGCTAATGCCGTTGCATTCTTTGGGAGACGGAATCCTTCCGAATTTTTCTGAGCATTCTTTACATATTCTTTTTCCATCTTTTTCTGAGACATTTTATCGGAGATTTTCTTTGGAATCGCCTTAATTGCAATTCTACGAATTTCGACAATGAGCATTTGTGCCGCTTCAATAACTTGATTGGTGACATATTTGAAAGAACTTACAGAATGACGAATTGCATTACGTCTCTCAGAACTATTGTCATCATTATCAAATTCCATTTGATTGAATAACTTATATGCATTCGTCTGATACTTTGTTATCTTTATGGAACTCTTCTTGATAAATTCGCCACAGTTCTTCACATAGGATTTGATTAAATCTTTTGAAATCTTAGTTTCTCCATCACTTTTTGATTCTTCACCTTTAAACTTTCTCAAGATATCTCTTAAAGATGTTTCTGCATTCAGAACTGATGGATCATTATCATAGTCTTCGCCATTAAAGTTTTTCGTAAAAACTTTCTCCAACGAATACATCAACTCTTGATAATATGTATCAATCGCTGGTTCGAGCTTTTTGAGATAATCGAATTTTTCGGCAGTTTTCGTTGGAACAGTGATATCTCCAAGAATCAGTCCATTTGTAATTGCGATATTAAAGTTCGTTGCGAATTTTTTAAGAGAATCAATCACAGCTTTAAATGCTCGAGATGCTATCTCTTTAATTTTTGCAATCATATCTTTTACTTTTTGAATAAAACTTCGATTAGCCTCTTTCATATCCTTGATTTCTTCTTCCATGGCAATATCGTCCATATTCGAAAGAATACTTTCAAGCGCATACATATCCATTTTATTCGTTTTCGAATTAATTTTTGATAATAAATCAGAAATATCAGATTCTAGTACAATCAATTCAATATTTGATTCCAAATTGATACTTAGATCTGGAAACTCTTTTAACATGAAATCCATGATACTCATCTCCTCAATTTTTTAATGTAATTACTGACGGTGGTGGATTTATCCACCACCGTCAGTAATTTATTTATTTTTACTTATTTAACGACTTCAGCATCTACATGCTCAATCTTTTCATCGTTAGAAGTCTTCTTAGTGCCCTTAGCAGCTTTCTTTGCCGCAGCGGCATCTTTCTTGGCCTTCACATCGGCGTCATGTTTTTCATCATTTGCTTTGTGAATTGCAGTTGTAATACCACTAACGGCCTCACGAGTTGCTGTCATAGCATCAGTGATGATGCTACGGCTGGACTGGAAGTTAGACCGAGCCGTTTCGCTTCCCTCTTTCGTCAGCTGAACGATACGTTTATCGAGCACAGAAAGTGCCTTAGAGCATGCTTTCAAGAGATTCGAAATTTTCGTAAGCCATTTTTTGATCTCACCTGCGCCAATACGAATCATGTCATCATCTTTCGTAGCAAAGGCAGATTTTTCCATCTGTTTCTTTGCTTCATCCACTTTTTGAGCAGCTTCATCAACATTTTCTGGAGTAACACCCGTCAGAAGTGAGATATACGTATCCACGTTATCCATATGCTTTACGATTTTTCCAGAAATCATAACATCAGTCTTAACTGCACGTTTGGAAACCATCGCATTGAAACGAGTTGCAGCATTTTGCAGAGACTGAGCGATACGGTTGAAGAATGCCAATGCACGCTCTTTGAAGTGCTTCCAAGCGGCAGCAATCTTCTGTCCAAGAGATGCATCCGCAGCTTCACATGCGGCACGAAGGGTTGCTTCCTCAGCATCCTCTTCTTCATCTTCTTCATCTTCTTCGTCGTCCTCATCCTCGTCGTCTTCGGATTCCTTCTTCTCGTCTTCGTCCTCTTCGTCCTCTTCTTTTTCCTTGCACTTCTTTTCGCAGTCTTCCTTATCGCCTTCAAGAACGATCATCAGACTCTCAAGAGCATCGGTGAAAGAATCGGTTTCCTTTGATTCGAGATAAGATTCCAGAGCGGCATGTGCAGCAAAAGACTCCGCTTCTGCATCGTCGATGAGAGACTCCATCAGGAGGGTCTCAAAATCTGTACTCGGATTGTAAGACAGATCCGAATAAAGTTCTGTTTTATTCATAGTTATCACCTCATAGATTTATTGTATACACTAAATCGTAGAAAATGAAATTCTCTATCGATATTATAAATCAGTTCTTAACTTACGAATGAAAAATCGTTTATAACGCCTTTTTCTTTACTGCTTCCAATAAGAATATATTGTCACTAATTAGTTTTAATGCTTTTTCTTTCGTTTGGTTTCCCGTTAGCTTTCGATTTTTATTTCCCATACGTTGATCATTGATTTTACGATAATTGATTTCTTTAGTGGCTCTATCAACTTTATCGACCAATGTTGCTATCGTAGATAAACCAGAAGAAGCAGTTCCAAGTTTTTGAAGCGTCGTTTTATTTGGAGTTTTTAGTCCAACGACAAAAGAAACAAGCGACAATGAAACTCCTACAAATGAAGATAATTTTGAAATTATGCTAAGGCCAACATTTTCCCATACCGTTTCTGGAATATCTTCAATTTCATTGTAATATCCCTTAAGAGCTTTTATTCCAGAATCACATATCTTATAAATTCTTCTTTTATCATCATCTTCAATTGCTTCTTGCAACCGGCTTCTGAAAATTTTTATATCTTCTCGAATATATTCCATTCTTGATTCTACATCAGAAGCAGTTGATTCTTGAATAATACTATCAATATCATCAATCGTTGATTCTAATGTTATAAATGACTCGTTTATTTCTTTATAGTTTCGTGACACAAAAATCACCTCAATCATTTACTTTTATTATTAATCGGTTCTTTCGATAAAAATAGCCTGGGAGTTTCTTTTAAGTTATAAAATATATGCCCCTATAAGGGTAGGAGTACATAAAATAATTACATTAAATATTTTTAAGTTTATTCCTAACTTCTTCTATTTATATAATAAGAAAAATAAAAAATATGATATAAGTATTCCATATGACTATTTAGTCATATGGAATACTTATTTTTATCCACTTCTTTTTTGTTTATTTCTTAATAATACTGAATAAGCGCATAAGAAATAAACCACTTATTTTATATACTTGAATAACACAGGATAGACTATATAAACTAATTCTAATTCTATATTTTTTGTATATACATAGTAGGAGGATATTATTATGCCTACATATGGTAAGAAATTATTGGATAATAATGGTAATGTAATATTACCTAAGACTAGAAGTAATCTAGTATATCATGGTAGTACATTATTAAGTACATATTTAGATAATATAGTAAATGGTAGTGTAACAGTAGGTAATGCAAATAAACTTATTGGTAGAGAAGCAGTAGTAAGTAATGGTGCATGGCATTTGAAAGCAACTACAGATGGATCTATAGTGCCATATTCTAGAGCTTCTAGTGATAAAAATGGAAATGAAATTAGTAGTACATATGTATCGAAAACAGGTCAATCAACCATTAATGGTGGTGATATTAACGGGAACTCAGTTTTCACCCTAAATTCAACAGGAAATGAAGGATCTATAAAATATTTTAATAATACTTCAAAAGGATGGGTTGCCGGAGTTGGATGCGGTGGTTCTGGGAACTTTTTTACAATATGGAGTTTTGATGCAAGTACAAATCTTTTGACAATTGATACAAATGGGCATGTTGCCACCAATCCTAGTAAAAACTTTACGAATTGGTGCGTTCGAAACTGCATTACGACAGATTCTGCATGGTCAACTGTTCCATCTAATCGATATTGGTTTATTCGAGCATAATTCATAGAGAGGAGAATTTATTTATGCCGATCTATGATCGTAATGCAAGCAATACAGATAGTTTTATTAATTTAATATATGATACCGATACATCTGGAACACATAGGCAAATAGCTCAAATATACGATGATGATTTATCGGCAAGACATATCATTTATCCAGATTCTGCAGTATGGGGGACAAATTTATACAATGCAGGAGATCAATGTACACAATGGACGAATGGATGGTATAAACCAAACAGCTACATGTCTCATGCGAATTATTGGTATGGAAGTGGCCTAGCTGCTGGAACTACTGGATCGGCATCATTCGAAAGTTCGTATATGCAGTTACATACAACCACTGGAGCAGCCGTCTATCAAGGGGTTGGAGTTGCAACAAATAAGGCCGTTAAGGTCAGTAATGTAAGTGTTGTTAAAGCACAGATATGGGCCTATGAAAGTAATAACTGGAACTATACATATTTAACTCTTGGTCGAACAAGTGAAATCCGAAATGTGTATGAACCAGTGTCAAATTATGGTGCATGTACCGTTTTACAAATACGTGGAGCAGATGCATACACATTATCTCTTTCATTGAGCGGTGTAAATAGTGCATACATTATGGTTGGAATTGCTGTATCGGATTGGCAAGGACTCGGAGCAAGAGTTGAACGAGTATGGGTTGAATAATAAAATAGCAGATTAAATTATAGAGACTAACCAATTGGTTAGTCTCTATAATATTTTTATAGGTTATTAGCCACCGAGCTTTTGATTCAGCTGGTCAGCGGATACAAACGAAGAAGTAGCCATAGCTGCCTCAACATCTGCACGGCTAATGTTCGGGTTGAAGTCCAGATAACTGTACTTGATTGTGTCAGCCATCAGATAGAAAGCGGCGATATCGTTGATATAGCGGCTCTCATACTTCGTGCAACGGAACTCAACCTCATACTCAGCATTTTCATGTGAGTTGGTCTCGAAGTTCAAATGATCACGATCGGACTTTGTCGGGAAGCAGTGTGCCAGAAGACATGCATACTCGATGCGAGTGCAAGTCGGATCCATTGTATAGTAGATCAGCTCTGCAGAATGATTCGCTTCACTGTATTCTACCTTACCATCTGTAATGTCCTCACCAGGTCCAGCAATTGCACCATGATAGTGTGCAACATTGGTACGAGGATCACGAACACCAGAAATCCACGTCTCAATGAACTCACGAATCGGGGAACCACTCAACTCATACAGAGCAATGGTAATTGAGTTGGTGTCGTCACTTGTAGAAGACGGATTGCTGAAACGCTGAGAGCCAAATCCACCTTCAAAATCGACAAAATCAACAGTAAGATCGCTCAGTCCAGAAACACGACGGAATCCAGTTTCCAGATAGGATTTGAATCGATTTGTCAGCTCGGGAAACTTTTTCTCCATAAAGAATGGAGCACGATACATAAACAGACGGGCATAGCCACGAATGTATGGGTTGAACTGATTCAGATTCTGATTGGTAACGTCAACGCCACCAAGGAAATAGCTGAATTCGCTCATGTTTTTATCATTGGTAACCATATAATCATTCAGAGCAGCCTCAGAAGTGCTCTGAAGAGGATGGTTTGTATTTACTGCATTAACAGGCATTCTTTTTTCCTCCCTTCCTCAATTATTTGTTGACGTTGATGTCGATCATCGCCGTCTTGATCAGCTTCTTCTGACGTACGTCAACATAGAGGTGAAGAATTCCCTGCTCTTCCTCGAGATCGGTGCTGGAGAAAGTTGCGGAAATCGCCTCAACTTGGGTATCACTGTATTTGCGAAGCAGCTCTTCTGCATCCTTATTGAATGCGGCAAGCTCTTTCGCATTGAGGAAATTGTAGTTGTAGAGAGCCACAAGGTTCTCACAATCACGTTTGATATCCAGAATGATGTGCATGTTGCTCAGCTCAGACAGTTTGGAAGTGATATCCTGACGAGTCTGCTGCGTCGCACGAGTTACAACACTCTTTGGATTGATCTGCGCATAGTTTACACGAGCGTCGTATAGAGCACTCATAAACTCTGCGTCAATATCTTTATCGTATGCCGGATAGACAGTGCCAGGAATATATCCAGACATCTGACCATAACGTCCACCAGCAAACGGAATATGTTTGCCATTGTAGTTTGCAAAATGCTCCGGAATGAGGAAGCTCAGAAGACATGTAGCAGATACATCTACAATACGTTTTGAATACGGGTCTTTCACTTTGCACTGATAGCCATCCACAGAAATCAAACGATTCACTGTGCTGACATCAATTGCACTAACGAATTCCAGAGGAGAATTCTTTGTAACAAGTTCTGTACCACAGTCCAGATAGCAGACACAGTCGCCACGTGCAATACACATAGCAGCCATCGCAATCTTTACGTTAACCGGATAATCTGCATCGAACATTACATCTGTGGGGAACTTATTGCGAGAACGAATATCTGGATCGGTCTCACCATTGAACGCTGCCAGATAAGCTGCTTCTAGAGACTTTCCAGGATCTTCAGTATATGCACCTTCAGCACCGGAAGCCATGCGAGTGCCAGCAGTCTCGTTTAGATTGATTACGGGATTTGCTCCAGTTGAATCGGACGGAGCAACATCGTAGTTTACAATCTTAACAAGAGTTGCATCAGACATTGATGTACTCAGCTTCTTATTGATGCCGAGAAGAACGTCAAAATCTTCAATTGTGAGCGTCATCTTTTCTTTTGCAAGATCTACTCCCTTATTGGGTTTCGTCGAATAGTTCAGATACTTCGCATATGCTTCCATAGCAGTCGTATCTTCCATCAACAGAGCCGCAACTTCGGTGTTGTACTTATCGACGATTTCATAGAAGCCTTCGTAGTTCACACCGATTTCAATGTTTTCCAAACCGTTTACGGTGTCATTGATCATAACATCGGCAGAACGGTTTTCATCTCCAACGATTGCATCGTCGTAGAAGCAAACATTGATTGTTTCAGCAATTTCATTGTTTTCAAGAACTTCAAATGTGTAGTTCTTAAATTTGTTTCCTTTGTCACCACGCGTATTGGAAATGATGCGAACAGCAATTGTATTGCCGTATGTACCACGACCAGTGCACGCGACGGAGAATAGATGCTTTACAGTGAATCCTTCCACTGTGGGAAGAAGAGTCTCTGCAGGAGAACCTGTGCCGATCTTGGTAAGATCTGCAGCGGTCATTGCAACATCATCAACGATCTGATCCGCTGAAGCAGTTGAAGTGGTGATGAACTTAACAGTCATCCGCATTTTTGCACCGCCAGCGTTCCAGGGTTGTGACTCATCTTCAGGTGCTACATCAATCTTGTATGCAGCATAAACATGCAGGTTTGCACGAGCAGCATCTTTCGGCATTACGCGAAGACCGTAAAGTGTAACAACATTCGTGTTCACTGCATTGTAAGCATTCAACAGGGGCTGACCGTATTTTGATACAGGGCCCATGCCGTATTTTTCGACAAATTCGTTTACTCCGGTGGTAATCGCCTGAATCTTGTTGTCCACGCCACGAGGGCTCTGGAAAACAGACATAATACGAGTACCATTTACAGTAACCGGAGCAACAGCAGCAGTCTGTGTATTGTCATTGATAACAACTTCCGTATGCGGGAAGTTATACAGAGGGCTTGTTGCCATCTTATTTACCTCCTTTATTGATAACTCATTTTCTCTCGAAAATAGGCCATATCTATTGAGATATTTAATAGTTTGTTACAGACATCTGGATGCCCCGAAGAGCATATTTTTACATAGTTAATACCTTTTCCAGAGGTGTCTGATCTTGTTTAGCACCGCTTCTTGTAATATTGATTGATGTTGTTAGCATCTCTCCCATATTTTCAAAAGTAAGTGCATTCATAACGTTCGTGTATGATGCAACCATTCGCATATTACCAGGAATATAATCAGTCATTGAGACCTTTCCTTTTCCAGCAACTTTACGAAATTGCATAGACGGATCTTCCGCATAACGACTCATTTCTGAAATAATCCACTGAAGCGTTACGGAAGGAGTTCCAGGAGAAATTCCATTGATTTTAAAGTTATCATGCCATACTTGGATCAATTGGTCATATGGAATTGTATTTGGAATCTTTCCCTTCAAAAGCATATTCATAAACATTTCACAATTATCCGTGGATTGTACGACGCGAGCAGAGCAAATGATGTCTCCTCGCATGTATCGCAATACTCGATACATTTGTGGCTCTTCATTATTTAAGCTCATTTTACGTTTGATAACTTCTGTAGGAAATGTATCAATTGCTGTTGGATAACTAAAGGTTTGAAGAGGATATTTTTTTGGATCATCGTCTTCGGATTCCATGATTCTCATATTAAAAATACCAATAGCATGGATTTGTGTTCCAACCATATATGCAATTGCAGATTTTGGCACGTCTTCATCAATTTCCGTAAACAGTTCATCTGGAATATATGCTTCTGCATAGTTCGCATTCAGCAAAATATCATCGTCCTGCTTGACAAAAACTTTCATAAAGTTCTCACCTCGCTTTATTAAACCTGTGTTTAAAATGGGGAAAATCTATCTCATTAAATATCTATTTTACTGAATAAGCGCATTATGCGCTTATTCAGAGATATAAGTTATTATAGTGCAGGATAAATTCATTTATATTAAGATTTTTTAATATATTAAATACTTGGAGTTACTATTCATTATGGCTACTTATGGAAAAACTCTTTTAGATAATGCAAGTAATAAAATTCTTCCAAAAACTCGATCAAAATTGGTATATTGTGATGATAATACAATATTAGAGGATCGACTAAACACAATTATCGATAATATACCAGATATCCCCTATAGTCCAACTCCTTTAAATGGTCTTTTAAAACCTGGTGTGTATACAGTAAGAACATCTCAAGGATTATCTATGAATTTTCCAACCAATAGTTTTTATGGAACGCTTTTGGTTGGAAAAGCAAATAATGGATGTATTTCACAACGTTTGATGCATTACGATCATGGTGGACAATACAATCGTGTGTATGAAATCGATACGAAAACATTTAGTTCTTGGAGTTTTCTTAGTGGCATTATGACAATCGGAGCAAATCCAGGAAACTGGAACTCAATAACAGAAACGGGTGTATATCAAATTACAACGATTGGAACTGGAGGTCCTTCTGGAGCATACGGTTACGGGACATTATTACATTTTGAAAGCAATGCATATTCTCATTATTCTGCACAAATATACATTCCACACAATAATGATCCATATGTTCGTTCTTTATTAACAAGAAGTACAAATAGTTGGGCAAACTGGAGAAAACTGACATCAACATCAGTAAATCAAGTATAGAAACAAAAAAATTCCCTACTAGGAAATCCTAGTAGGGATTGAATTATTTATTTTTATCCAGCAACTACAGAACCCTCTGCATCAACAGAGCATACAATAGTTCCGGTTCCAACTTCAACGATATTGATCGTTTGCTTAATGGTTCCGGGAGCTGTTGCGGTAATGCGGAATTTGCTGGTAGCATCCATCATCGGGAAACCAGCAGTGGGTCCGAATGTATCACCGGAAAGATCTTTCCAACCTTCTCCGGCAGCAGGATTAACCTCGTAATACTCGATCTTACCAATCAAATCCGCTCCAGCAGTTGTAACGAACTTGCCCTGAACGTTACCACCTGCATAGTCACCCTTCTTAGTAGTGACTGAATATTCTGCCGGAACAGTGATTGTATCCAGACCCTCCACAGTAACCGTGGGAGCAACGGGTGCCGGTACAATAATGTTTGCAGCCTTCAGATAGAATTGATCCTGATTCTTGATAACAGCCTTCGTGAACTTCTCGATACCATAGATTGCTGAAGTTCCAATGGTACCATCCACCCACATTGTCGGCTTCTCATATTTCTCAGTTGTATTGAGAAGATCGCCTTGAATACGACGGATCGGCTTATCTGCAGAAACTTCCATTCCGCCAAAACCATTTCCGCTCATATCAACTTTACCCTTCAGAGTAACAGTTGCTTTATTGCAGAACATAGCAGCATTCATTTTTGTAAGAGTTACATTCTCCACAACAAACTCAGCACCGTAAAGATGCAGAGCATATCCGGAACTCCATGTTGCTGGATCGGATGCACCCTCAATGAACAGGTTCTTCAGAGTTGCCGACTTCGTGGCTTCAATTGCTTTACCAGTGCCACTCATCGTAACCTTATAACCATGACCATCCAGAACAATTCCTTCACGAGCCATCTTCAGAGTCTTTGTCAGCTTGATCGATGCAGTCAGGTTGATGTTTTTCACATCGGCATTCTTAACGGCAGCAATCAGTTCTTCCTCAGTGGCAACATTTCCAGGGAATGTGACGTTCTCGATGTTTTCTTCCGTCAGAGTAACTTTCTCTTCGGGATTTACGGGATTGTGTTGAAAAACTTCAACACCAACAGCGCCAAGTTCTTTCATTGCTTCCTTTGCAACTTCCACAGGAACCTGCACGGGAACATTCGAAATCGGCGTACGAGATTGAAATTTCCACATACGACCAACACGGCCGTCTGTGCTCAAAAGAATATCTTTTGCCATAGGATATACCTCCTTTAAATCCGTATCAATATACCTAAAGTACATTATTAAATGGTTCAAAGGCAAGAGTGATTGAAACTCCCTTTCATTTTCATCATCGTTACAAAAGTATAAAGAATCGCAAAAGAAAGATGGTGAATCGTTATGGCTAACGAACCAAAGAAACGTACGCCATATGTTTCTGATACAACATCAATGAAAATTGATCTTATTGGAGATACATTCATTGATGCAAATATTAAAATGCTTGATTTACAACCAGTAACCAATCCGCAGAGGTTTGAGAAGGGAAGTATCCCAACTGCGGATGGACTATTTTCTCCCTATATTTTTGGTCATACACCAGAAGAACGTCGAACACAATTTGCATATATCGATCTTCATTGTAAAGTTTTTCATCCATATGCATATGAAGTGATCAAACGCATGTGGTCTAAAATTGATAAAGTTGCTTCTGGAGAAGGTTCTTGGGAAATTGATACAGAAGGAAACATTTCCGAGGTTCCAGATGGTGATCCAGATAATACTGGAATGGACTGGTTGGTTGAAAATTTTCGAAAAATCGTTTTCAAAACAACTGGCTCACATATTCGTGATGAGCGAATGAAATTGATTGATTCACTGAAAGATGATGAACTTTTTATTTCAAAATGGCTTGTTATTCCAGTTTTCTATCGAGATGTACAAATCATCGGAGGTACTCAGAATATTCCTCCTATTAACAAGGATTATACGAAATTGATTCAATATGCAAATTCTGTAATAAAAGATCCATATTTTTCAAATATCGCAAAATACAATATTCAAATGCAACTTGTAACCATACGTCAATATGGGCAAACTCTTGTTGAAAAAAAACGTGGATTCTTCAAACGTTCGGTTCTTGGAAAAACGATTGATTATGGTTTTCGATCGGTTATTTCCGTTTTCCATATCGACAGTGCAGATAAACCAGAAGAAAATCCGATTGATATTTTTCATACCGGAGTTCCTCTTGCACAATGCTGTGTTTTGTTCTACCCCTTTATCAAACGATATGTGTCGGAATTTATTCGTCAAACGGTTGAATCTATGGGAGACCGTTATCCTGTTTATGATGAAAAGGAAAACAAAATTGTCAATTACCTGAATTTTAAAGATCCATTGAGTTATTATAACTCTGACAAAATTCAAGAAATAATTGATCAATTTATTGGCACTCCAGCTACTCGATTTAGGCCTGTAGAATTACCCGTAGATCTTGACGGAACAACAGCTATGCTTCCAATTCACTTCAGTGGACACGGAAAAAACGAAAAAATAAAAGATATCAAAACACCACAATTGTACAATCGCGTATTGACATGGACAGATCTTTTGTATATGGCTGCTGTTGATACTTTGTATGATAAACATGTTTACATTACACGATATCCTTTGGAAGATTACTTTGGAACATTCCCGTCACGAGTTTTCGTTTTGTCGACAATGAAAACAATGCCAATGATTTACAACGAACGGAATTATCCATTTTATCCACAGATCGATCCTTCTCTTCCAGAAGCAGAAGTATCTACATTGTTTAATGATACTGTGACAATGGATAATACGTATCTTAAAGGTCTTGGCGGAGACTATGATGGAGACCAAGTTTCTTTGAAAGGTATTTTCTCTGCAGAAGCAAATGCTGAAGCAGAAGAAATTATGCATTCAATTAAGCATTATGTCAATATTGCTGGAGATCTGATGCGTGTAATTGGAAACGAGGCTTTTCTTACATACTATAATATGACAAAAGATTAGTAAAAAATAAAGAGAGATGATAGATTTTTTCTATCATCTCTCTTTATGATTAAAATTTATAGACTTTTACTGGGAGATTTTTCTTTTTCATTGTTTTAATCATATGATCAGTTCCTCTGCTTTTACCATCCCAGAATGCAATCAACATATCGGCATTTTCTGCCATTTTAGAATTTCGGATAAATCCCGCAATTTTTCCATGCATATTCCAATCTGCCGGATAAAAATCGATATCCAAATTGTGATCATATGCATATTGCCATCCAAGTTTATCCGCGCCTTCCGCCATTCCACATACAATGGTGATTGGTTCATTAATTTGTCTGAAATTTGCATCTAGGACACGCTTCATCATTGGGTAGTCTTTGAACTTTCTACTCCCCGCAACAATCACTCTCAAAATCGAATACCTCCCCAGTATGCACATATTTGCTTAATGCTCTATAAAGAAAATGTATTTTTTGAAATACTACATATTCTTCTCGATAGAGCTTTTGTTGATCGGCAGTACATTTAGAATCCTTTATAGAATCATAAATTTTGTCCATACGATCTATTAACATATTCATCTCAGATACATATTCAAAAAGAGCATCTTTAGATATATTTTTGTCTTTGTATATACCTGTATGGATTGCAAGTTCGATAATATGATGAATACTCCTTGCATCATCAAATACAGAATCAAAGCCACGGAAAAAATCATCTTTCGATGAAAAACGTATCCAGAAAAACCAAATGATATTCGATTTATACTTTAGTATTTTCCATGGTCGTGAATACATTTTATTCAGTAACCATTTATCCGACGGATATTTTATGAATGTCATATTTTTAACCCTCCATGTACATATTGACAAATTGATTACGGCGATAAACCCATTTCATAGAGGCTTGAATAAATTCATTGCATTCAAGCTCAAACACCGAAACCGTCTCTTCAAGTTTTTCAAATTGCGTCGTATTGTCACAAATTTTCTCAAGCAAAGCTCTAATTGTAGAAAACTTCTTGTCTATATTTATAGCTTCGCCATAATATTCGGTAAATTCGTCTTTGGAAAGAAGGAATACCAAATTCCCTTTTGATGATGCTCTAGGGCGATCATTTCTTTTCATTCTTTTGATATCTTCAAAAATTTCTGAAATATACATCCAAACATCATTGCATTGTTTTCTTATTTTTCGTCTGCGGAAAAATTTTGGAACATATTTTTGATTCATATATTCCTTATCTATTACAATTCCAGTCATATTCATTTTAGAATTCCTCCATTTTTAAAAATATTATTTCTATAGAAGAGATCTTCCTTTCTTCTATAGAAATAATATATCTTTTATTTGATAGAAATTACTCGTCATCATCCTCGTTGCCAACAGGTTCCATTGCTTGAGGTGATGCTAATTTTGTTTTGAGATAATTTGAAATATTTTTGCAAATTACTTCAATAATTGCATCACGATTCATAATATATGATGCACGATACAAAAATGATTCGCTCAGATCATTGATGCATTTTCGAGATAAGTATTGATAATAGTTTTCATATGATTGACTATCCAGAGTATTTCCAAATGTGGAAAATACATCTTTTTCCAATATATTAATTTCGGAATTAATGACTGCGCTAAGTGTTTCGAATAATTCATCTGCAGTCATTCTTTGAGCATTCTGATGATAATCTATTAGAATACCCTTAAATAAAATATAGCATGTTATTAAGAATATTCCAGCTATCCCACAGACAAGCAAAAGAATCATTCCAAGCGTTAAAAATGTCATAGAATAAATTCTCCTTTTACATAAAAGATTTTATCTCTATGTAAAAGGAGAATTGAATTAATATAAGGTTAAAACAAGTTGAATGCAGTATACAATTGCTAGTAATGTAATAATTAAAGATAATGCAAGCATGAATAATTTTGTATACTTACTTTGTATCAAACGTGCTCTTGTAATAATAAAATTTACGGAAATTCTTAATAGAAAACTTATAAACAGAACTTGAATAATTGTATATATGATAGGGGATATCAAAATTATTTCCTCCTTTTTAATCGCTATTTTATTGCATGAAGAACTGAAATAACAACGAAGAATACCCCAGAAATAAATAATGCTTCTAAGTAACATGATAGAAAGATTAATATCTTTTCGCAAACGGATATAATTTTCATATGCCGTTCTGTTTCGATTTGCGTAGAGATTGTGAAATCGTCCTTAGGATTTAAATGTCGTTTTAATTTTGCAAAACGATCGGTTACGTAAGAGGTATATGTCGTCTCTCCAACATAACATAATCCACAAACTAGGATGATAAATATAAGACGAATAATTCGTTCAGAGTTTAGATGATATACCGGATGAAAGTTTGGTGGAAGCGTCAATATGTAACAGAAATAACTACATTCATAAATGCAAAGATCCAGGTATAAAAATAAAGATTGATATCAATTTTCCCTATAAAAATAATTGCTAGTGAAAATATAGTCGTCAATAAAATACGAAACCATACCCATCTTCGTTCAGTTTTTAAATATTGCAAACCCATAAAAATTCAACCCTTTCTATGAAGTATTTGTACAAGCAATACCCTTTAATTCATATTCTGGAAAACACTTGTGTAAATTAATATTCATGATTAAGGTAGGTGACTCTCGATGAATATGCCAAATATTCGTTATACTGGGCAATATTTAAAATTAGTCGAGAGTAAAAATGACTCAAGTCAATTCATCTCTTTCTACAAACCAAAAGAATACTTTGAGTTTGATCCAAAGGTTCGTTCATCCTTTATTAAATCTGTCGAATCTTTGGTTAGAAAAAGCGATGACTATAAAAAGTTTATTGCTTATGTGAAGAATACCGTTGGCCTAAATTTTTGCCAAGTGTCTTCTAACATCGTAGATGAAATAGATGCCACAGTTGAAATGCATCATGGGCCAATTTTTACTCTTTACGACTATTGTGAAATCGTTTTGAATAAATATATGGATCGAAATATTCCAATTACAACTTTTGCTATTGCAAATGAGGTAATCGATGAACATTTTGCCCTTCATGTACAAGTTGTCATGCTTAGTAAGACAAATCATGAAGGAGTGCACAATGAAGATATTTTCTTAAATCTAAAACAGGGTTTAGGAAATGTAAATGAGTTTATTAAACTCTATGCTCCACATTTTGATGATGAACACAAATATCGTATTCATAGATACATTGCAATGTGTAAGGACAATCCATCGTTTGATAACGGAATTTTGGATTATGAAGAAGCAGAAGAAATGCTTCCATTAAATTAATTTAAATTATTTATGGGTAAGATACTAAAGTATCTTACCCATAAATATTATTACTATTCATATTTCATAAATGGTTTTGAATAAAATTGAATTACATGATCATTTTTGTTAAATACCTTTATAACTAAAAATAAATATTGAAGATTTTCGCTAATAACAAAATACAAATTACTATCATTATTTGAAAATTTCGATGAGCCTCTACTTGATATTGCACGATTTTCCCGAAATTCTTTCTGTGTCGGAATATAATGGCCAATAGAAAATCTTACTGGGATATACCCTTCATCATTCATAAACATGTGAAGCGTTGTCGCATCTGTTAAACATAACACCTGACTATATCCATCATCCGATATATCATTACAATAATTCCAATTTGTAAAATTTGGTTTTTCATCATCTTTTAATTTGATTTCAAATGGTTTGAGTTTTGAAACGTCAATCATTTTAAACACCTTCCTTTATATATTTGATATAAAGAAATTAAAATATTAAAGAGATAAATCCATATGGATTTATCTCTTTAATAATTACTATAATATTTCTTTTCTATCATCTGTGAATTGATCGTGATTCATTTGCTCGTCTCGTTTTGGCATAAAATAATCCCCAGAAGATTCTCTAAACAAATTATTTTCACGATCTCTCCATACATCGTTTACTTCAATCGGATTTTCGATATTTGCATATGTTTTATCTCTCTTCGTCAATTCCATCATTGTCTGGAATTCTTCTTGGAACTTTGTCATATTTGCATAAAGAATGATTCGATACGTTACAGATGAATCCGATTTTTCTATATACAAATTCATGGTGTTCCAGTCAACATAGTAATCATCACCATAAGTAAGCTTCTCGTTGTTTTTAAACAACTGAACCCTCATCAGAACATCACTTGGAATGTGCGAAAAGACGTATTTCTTTAAAACCTGATAATATTGTGGTTCAATAATATCTTTTAAATTGACAGAATCTTTTTTACCATTGAATTTATTTTCTGTCTGAACCGATGTCACGAAGTAAAGCTTAAAGCCATCCATCACTTCACCATGATCTTCATAGAGACGATCCAATGTATACAAGGGAATTAGTTCTTTTTCGTCTCCAGTATCGATTCGAAGTTCTGTTGGAACGATATCGGGATAACCTTCAACGGAACGAATTACATATGCTCCAGGATGATTAAACTCACAAGTGACTCTGAAATTGATTCCATATGAATCATCCGTCATTCCTTTTTTATTTCCATCATCCACTTGAAGATCCGAGTAATTCAATAACACGGGAACTTCGTAATACATGAAGAATTCATCCAATGAAGAACTATTTCGAATTTTATATGTGATTGGAAAACTTCCATGCATTTGCAAATATGAGACAATCGTTGCAATACTTCCAGGTGTATTATCAAGATTTATATTTGCATTTTTTGCAATATATTGAATCATGGGTCTTGGGATCATACTTTCCAGCGAAAAACGTTTCATATGGGGAGCGTCCCAAGATATCATATTTTGCATATTTTTATAAAGATCAAGTTGACGCATCAACGTCTCGACTTGAATATTAATATCGAAGATAACTTTATCTCGATTCATTCGAAAATCGAGTTCAATGTGTTTGGATGAATCTTTGAAAATTGGCATCAAAGATCCTTTTGATATATATCCAGTTCCACAATACATATGATTGGTTAATAATGTACCAAAAAATGGAATTGAATCATCGGATACTTCAAACGTCGGTTTAATATAAATTTTTGGTCTTTCTTGTTTGCGAAATTCTACAAGAGAATTATCTTTAAAACGTTTCATTTCTCGAAACGCGAGTTGAGATGAAACGTGAATATATTTAAAATAATCGGGTGGATACTTTGATAAAATGTCCATTTTTACGGCTTCTACAATATTTCCATAAGTATGCGCATAACTTGCAGTACCCATCGTTAAAATAGAATCCACTTAACGTCATCTCCTTTCTAGAGATTTCATTAAGTGGATTGTTTTTTGGCATTATTTATAGGTAAAAATTATCCGCATACTATCGTTCTGCAGATAACATCTTGTGTATTTGCATTAGACGTATATGCCCCAAAATAGACATATGCACTTGTGACAGAACTAACATTTATGGTTTGGCTATATAATGTACCATTTGTCTTTCCATAAAATTCTGTTTGTCCTTTAGCATAAATCGTTGATTCAATTCCAGCAATTGCAGCAATTATTCCGACATTGTATTGAATACAGTTTGTACTATAGTAATTTATAGTCAAACTATTTACATATGTTAAATTGACCCGATTTACAGTTCGAATACCGGAACCATTGTATGTTTGTGAATTATTCGTTCCACAAAATAAATGGTCACTTCCAACTTCATAACGCTGAACATTTCCAGTCCACCATTCATTTCCACTATGCCATATAATTTTAGAGTGTGTTATACCAATCCATCCACCGGTCCAATCCGTATGTTGATCTCCCCAGTTGAATAAATAATCTCCTGGTACAGGAGCTCCTAAATTCCATAAAAGATTATTTGTAGTTCCGTCATTATTATACCAATTTCCCATTAAATGGTTTGCGGAACCATCGTTGTTATACCAGTTTCCAAATGCAGTATTCGTAGTTCCGTTGTTATTGTACCAACTCATGCATACTGCCCCCAGAAATAGTTTGTTGTTTGAGCTGTCCAACCACCTTTATTATATGCAACCATGTTATGACATGCTGTATAAGCATTTGCATTACAAGTTAAAGCGCCAGTCATATTTCCGCCACTCTTAGGTACATAATTAGCAAAACTCTTACCTGTACTGACTGGTTTACCATTACTAAAATATACAGGTGTATTTGAATCACCTGCATTAGTCGTTAATGCAGTAGCTTTACCTACTGTTA
>ENA-OPCN01000906-OPCN01000906.1-human-gut-metagenome-genome-assembly--contig:-NODE-906-length-23120-cov-3.449859_pt1 | contig 23120 bp, 19 predicted proteins | sample MGYA00241567_ERZ501485 | MGnify/ENA primary metagenome ERZ501485 (study PRJEB25962, sample SAMEA2042579) | human gut metagenome | biome: human gut; feature: human-associated habitat; material: faeces...
TCACGAGCATTTTTGTGAAATATGACGGGAAATTTGCAAGCAGATGGCGTGCAAAATCGCCAGACGCTCTTTGTGCGGTATTGCCTTGAAGTTTAAACGAATTTACACAAGCAAAGGAGAATATCATGAAACTCAATGATCGATTTATTGTCCACGACACCGGCACAGAAAGCATCGTGATTTCCACAGGAAACACTGAATTTTCCGGATTTTTCCGCAGCAATCCCACAGCAAGTTTTCTGGTGCACTGTCTGACGCAGGAAACCACCGAAGAGGAGATTGTGGACAAGATGGCGGAAAAGTACGATGCGCCACGGGAGGTAATTGCCAAGGATGTGGAGAAGGTGCTGGAAGAACTGAAGAAGTACGGTGCTGTCGATGCCTGAACGCTCTACTTTTGAACAGGAACTGGCGAAGAACGGGAAGCTCATCTATTATAATGTGGGGGACAGTATGCTGCCTCTGATTCGGCAGGGACGGGATCTGTTGGAGATCGTGCCCAAACCGGCGGGAAGACTGCACCGGTATGACGTTCCGCTGTATCGGCGCAGCAGCGGACAATATGTGCTGCACCGCATTCTCAAGGTGCGCCCGCAGGACTATGTGCTTTGCGGGGACAACCGATGGACACGGGAATACGGCGTCACAGACGGGCAGATCATCGGTGTTCTGCACAGTGTGATACGAGATGGAAAACCGTTCTCTGTGGAGTGTCCGAAGTACCGGCTCTATGTGCATCTCTGGTGCGACTGCTTTCCCGTGCGGGCGTTTCTCCTGCGCCTTCGCCGGAAACTCAAGAGAATGAGGAAACCGCAGCATGAAAAATAGTACATTCAAATGGCTCTGGCGTGTTACAGGAAAAAAGAAGTGGTGCGTCGCCCTGCTGATTCTGGCGCAGGGCATCAACGGCTGTTCTGGTGTTCTGTATGCGCTGCTGTTGCAGCAGATGGTAGACCGTGCGGTGGGTCACGACCGAAACGGCTTTCTGCTCTTTGCCGGTTTGCTTCTGCTGCTGGTCGCCGGACAGATTGCCATCCGTGGGCTGATTCGCTGGCTGGAGGAACTATCCCGTGCGACGCTGGAAAATCTGTTTAAGAGCAGGCTGTTCCACTATCTGTTATATAAGGACTATGCGTCCGTCAACGCTGTGCACTCCGGCGAGTGGCTGAACCGTCTTACCAATGACACCGCACTGGTCGCCAACAGCTGTGTAGCGATTTTGCCGGGACTGGCTGGAATGTGCGTGAAGCTGGTCAGTGCACTGACCATGATCCTGATTTACGATGTGCGGTTTGCCGCTATGCTGGTGCCATGCGGTGCAATCCTGATTCTCTTCACCTATGCTTTTCGACGTGTCATCAAGCGCCTGCATCGGAATACACAGGAAAAGGACGGAAAACTGCGCATCTTTTTACAGGAGCATTTGGGCTGTATGATGATGCTCCGCTCCTTTGCGGCAGAGTCGCAGGCGGAAGAGGCGGCAGCGGAAAAAATGCAGGCGCACAGGGCAGCACGGCTTCGGAAAAATCGTTTCTCCAACTTCTGCAACATTGGATTTGGGGCGGCGATGAATGGTATGTACGTGTTGGGGGCGTGCTATTGCGGCTATGGGATTCTGACAGATACTATGTCCTATGGCACGCTGGTGGGCATCACTCAGCTGATCGCACAGATTCAGCAGCCGTTCGCCAACATTACCGGCTATTTTCCGCAGTTTTTTGCCATGCTCTCCAGTGCGGAGCGTCTGATGGAGGTGGAGCAGTTTGCGGATGAGTCAACCGAACCGCCGTACTCCCTGGCGTATGTGCAGCAATTCTATGAGCAGTCGTTTTGCAGCGTTGTGCTGGAACATGTGAATTACACCTACTATCCGGTATCGCAGGAGCTTTCGAATCTGGAAAAGAAAAACATGCCTGTGGTGCTGAAAGATGTGAGCCTTGCCATTCAGAAGGGCGACTATGTGGCGGTGACGGGGCACAGCGGATGCGGAAAGTCTACGCTGCTCAAGCTTTTGATGTGCCTCTATCATCCGGACAGCGGCAGGCTTTTCTTACAGGACACAGACGGAACACAGCATCCCATGGATGCCCGCTGGCACAGGCTGTTTGCCTATGTGCCGCAGGGAAATCAGCTGATGAGCGGCACCATTCGGGAGGTCGTCACATTTACATCCGGCGGCGCATTTCAAGAAGAGAAGTTTCGCAGAGCGCTGCAAATCGCCTGTGCCGATGAGTTTGTGGACAAGCTGGAACACGGCATGGATACGCTGCTTGGAGAAAACGGCACAGGGCTTTCGGAGGGGCAAATGCAGCGGCTTGCAGTTGCCAGAGCTATCTATGCGGACAGCCCGATTCTGCTGCTGGATGAGTCTACCAGTTCTCTGGATGTGCCAACAGAGCGGAAATTGCTGGAAAATCTCAAGGAGATGACAGACAAGACGGTGATTATTGTGACGCATCGTGGTCAGGTACTCTCCATATGTGACCGTGAGATTCAGATGACCGAGGATGGAATTTGTTGGAGAACGCTGCATGACGGTGTACCGTTTTCAGAATCATAGAGAAATCGTATTTCAGAAATTCTGAGGTGCGATTTTTTTTTTTTTTTTTTTGAATATACATTAGTCAAAATTTGAACGATAGAGCGTTGAAAAAGAATGCAGTCTGCTGAAAAGTAAGGATTGGACTGACAAATGAAAAAAAGCTATACCATAAAAGATTTGATTTTCTTGTTTCTGGGACACATTTGGTGGATTATTTGCGCCGCAGTGGTTGGCGCAGCTGGTACGTTTTTGGTATCCAGTTACGTGATTCCCCAACAGTTTCAGTCGAATATTTCGATGTATGTCAAGAACAGCGAGAAGCAAAATCAGGAACAGCAGGGCATCAACAACAACGACCTGACGGTTTCCAAATCACTGGTAAGCACATATATTGTCATCCTGAACAATGATGTGGTCATGGATGAGGTGGGAAATCAGCTCGCAAAGGAATACACCGAGGAAGAGCTGTCCCGCTATTTCACATTAAAAAACGGCAAGGTGACGGATACAAGTCTGAAGGCTTGCTTTTCAATGACTGCGGTTGATGAAACCGAAGTCTTAAAGATCACTGCAACCACACAGAACGCTGAGCTTTCCGCATCGCTGTGCAACATCATGGCAGATGTTGCACAGCAGTTTCTAATCCGTGTGGTCGGGGCAGGATCGGTGGAGAAGATTGGTGATGCAAAGATCTATGATACGCCGGTTTCTCCCAATGTCACCAAGAATACCGCAATCGGATTTGCAGCTGGTGCAATGCTGGCGATTCTTGTGATTCTGGTGATTGACTTCTTCGATAATACCATCAAGGATTCGTCGGAACTGGGCGAACACTTCCAGAAGCCGATGATCGGCGAGATTCAGAGCATTGGCGGCAAGGTCAAAAAGAAAGACCGTGGCACTTCGGCAGACAGAAAGCGGAAGCTGATCTATCACAACTCCGATTTGCCGTTCAGCATTCTGGAAACATATAAAGCGCTCCGCTCCTCCTTGAATTTCTTGGTGTCCACCAGCGAGAATAAAATCGTTGCTGTGACGAGTGCCAGTCCGAACGAGGGAAAATCCGTAACTGTTGCCAATCTGGCAACGGCAATTTCGGAAACTGATAAGACAGTGCTGCTGATTGACGCTGACATGCGCAAACCGGTACAGCATAAGAATTTTCAGGTTTCCAATAAGCTCGGGCTTTCTAATGTCATCACCGACGCCAGCTTGCTGGATGAGGCACTGCATCAGAATGTCACTGGTACGCTGGATCTATTGACCGCCGGCACAATTCCGCCGAACCCGTCGGAACTGCTGGCTTCGAAGCAGATGGCAGAGCTGTTGGATAAGCTGAAAGAAAAGTATGACATAATCCTCATTGACTGCGCACCGGTCAACGTGGTATCGGATGTGGCTGGCATGGCTAATTCGATCGCTGGCGTGGTCATGGTAGTGCACTATGGAACTACGACCTATGCGGAGGCAGAGGTCGCGGTGAAGCAGCTGGAACTGGCAAACTGCAACGTTCTGGGCTTTGTGCTGAACGAAGTGGTGCACAAGCACAGTGCCGGATATTATTCCAATTACAAGTATAAGTACAAATATAAATACGACTATCAGTACCGCACCGAACCGTCGGAAACGGAATCTACGGAAACCGCTGCGGCGGAAGCAGATGCGAAGCATATCGAGGGAGAGAAGCAAGCATGATGACAGATTGCCACAGCCATATTCTTCCGGAAATGGACGACGGAAGCGACAGCATAGAGATGTCATGTTCGATGCTGGAGCTGCTGCGGCAGCAGGGCGTGGAACGCAGCATTGCAACGCCGCATTTTTACCGGCATCGGGAGAAGAGTGTCGCAGCATATCTGGAAAAACGGCAGCGGCAGTTTGCAAAGCTGAAAGCGGCAAACCCAGCGGTGCAGAACATCTTCCTGGGCGCAGAAGTGGCAATCGAAAAAGGTCTAAGTGATACGCCGGATATTGAAAAGCTGGCGATTCAGGGTACAGACTTGATTTTGCTGGAACTGCCTTATGCCCCGTATCAGGAGTGGATGGAAGAGGAAATCGACAATATCGCCATAACATACCGCCTGACACCTGTGATTGCCCATGTCCATCGGTATCTGAACTGGTACAACAGGGAACAGACAGCACATTTGTTGCAGCTCGATGCAGTTTTGCAAATCAATATAGAAGCATTTCAAAGCTTTTCTCAAAAGCGGATCGCCAAGGAGGTCATCAAGCGTGAACTTCCTTTTTTGTTCGGATCTGATTGTCATAATCTAACAGATCGAAAACCGAACTTTGAGATTCTGCAAAAGAAAGTGAGACCGGAGATTATTGAGAAATCCAACCGTCTGTTGGAATGCCATATGCAATAATTGGAAAGAAGGGAAACGAGAATATGTGTGGAATTGTAGGATTTACAGGAAATCATCCAGCTGCGCCGATTTTGTTGGACGGTTTGTCAAAACTGGAATATCGGGGCTATGACTCCGCCGGTATTGCTGTGCGGGACGGGGACGGAGAGACGGAAATCCTCAAGGAAAAGGGCAAGCTCAAGGTGCTTCAGGAGATGACGGACAATGGCAATGCTGTCCGGGGCAACTGCGGTATCGGGCACACTCGCTGGGCGACTCACGGAGAGCCTTCCGCACAGAATGCACATCCCCATTCCAGCGATGATAAAAATGTCATCGGCGTACATAATGGAATTATCGAGAATTTCCAGCAGCTGAAAGAAAAGCTGACCAAGGTTGGCTATACGTTTCATTCGCAGACAGACACGGAAGTAGCGGTAAAGCTGGTGGACTATTACTATAAGAAATATCAGGAGGGTCCGGTGGATGCCATGGTGCGGGCAATGCTGCGCATTCGAGGTTCTTATGCGCTGGAACTGATGTTTCAGGATTATCCCGGCGAGATTTTTGCTGCCAGAAAAGACAGTCCGATGATTATCGGCGTGGCGGACGGCGAAACCTATGTGGCATCTGATGTTCCGGCAATTTTGAAGTACACACGGAATGTCTATTACATCGGCAATCAGGAAATCGCACACCTGACCAAGGGAACGGCAACGTTTTATAACATCGAACAGGAAGAAATTCAGAAAGAATTAACTGAGATCAAGTGGGATGCAGCTGCAGCGGAAAAGGGCGGTTACGAGCACTTTATGCTCAAGGAAATCCACGAACAGCCCAAGGTGATTCGGGATACCATTCATGCGGTTGTCAAGGACGGCGAGATTCACTTTGATGGTATTGATGATGACCTGATTCGAAACTTGAAGCAGGTGTATATTGTGGCTTGCGGTTCGGCGTATCATGTGGGAATGGCAGCACAGTATGTGATTGAGGAACTGACCAGTTTGCCGGTTCGTGTGGAACTGGCGTCGGAGTTCCGCTATCGGAAGATGACGCTGGTGCCGGAGAGTCTGGTGATTATCATCAGCCAGTCCGGAGAGACGGCGGATAGTCTGGAGGCATTGCGTCTGGCAAAAGAAAAGGGCGTTCGCACGTTGGGAATCGTCAATGTGGTTGGCTCTTCCATCGCCAGAGAGGCGGACAGTGTGTTCTATACTCTTGCTGGGCCGGAAATTTCCGTGGCAACAACAAAAGCGTATAGCTGTCAGCTGGTGGCGGCATATCTGCTGGCACTGCAGTTTGCCAAGGCACGGAATGAGATCGCCGACGAGATGTATCAGACACTTTTGGCGGAGATCGATACCATTCCGGAAAAGGTGGAGCGCATCCTGGAGGACAAGGAGCGCATCCAGTGGTTTGCCAATAAGCTGGTAGGTGTGAAAGATGCTTTCTTCATTGGAAGAGGTATCGATTATGCCATTGGCATGGAAGGTAGCCTGAAAATGAAAGAGATCAGCTACATTCACTCGGAGGCGTACGCTGCCGGTGAATTGAAACATGGGCCAATCAGTCTGATTGAGGACGGAACTATTGTATTTAGTGTGGTGACGCAGCAGAACCTGTACGAAAAGACTGTGAGCAACATGGTGGAGGTCAAGAGCCGTGGGGCACACCTGATGGGACTGACCACATACGGCAATTATGAGATGGAGGATACCGCAGATTTTACGGTGTATATCCCGAAAATCCACCAGCTGTTTGCCGGCAGTCTTGCAGTGGTTCCCCTCCAGCTGATGGGCTACTATGTTTCCGTTGCCAGGGGGTATGACGTGGACAAGCCGCGAAATCTGGCAAAAAGCGTTACTGTGGAATGAAAATGCGGCGAGTCGCCTGGGGCTTGTTTGTGCTCTATGTGGCAGCGGTTCTCTGGCTGACGCTGATTGATCGGACTTCCGAGACACGGCGTTGTATGCTTGTGCCGCTGTGGGAATGGCGGGAACTGTTCTCTGGTGCACGCACAGGGTACTGGCTGGGACAAATCGGCGGCAACCTGGTGATGCTGTTACCGCTGGGCGGTTTCCTGCCGTATCTGTTCCGATGGTGTCGGAAACCATGGCGGGTGATCTGCGTGGGAGTGTTGTTTTCCGTGTGCATTGAATTGACACAATATCTGACAGGGCGTGGACTTTGTGAGGTGGACGATGTTTTTCATAACACGCTGGGAACAGCAGTGGGGTATTGGCTCTATACGCAGATAAAACAAAGAAAATAGGAATTGTTTGGAAGAATTGAGAGGAAGGATTGTTGATGAAAGAATTGGTTCAAAAATTCAGATTCCGAAAAATTATTTTGGCAATTGCAGATGCCTTTATAGTTGTTGTTGCGGCACTGATTTCGAATTTTGTTCTTTCTCTATGGAATCACGGCGTTTCGCAGCACATCATGGTTATTTCCATTACGGTCAGCGTCTTTTGCTGTATTATGAGCCTGTTTATGTTTGGGGCATACAACAAAATGTGGCGTTATTTCAGCTGGAAAGACTATCTGTCCTGCGTTTATGGTATCGTCGTTGGCATGGCAGCATCCTGTATTTTTGTCTATGTCATCCGTGGACACATCCCCATGCTCTATCCGATTTTACATTGCATCATGACCATTCTCGGAGTTTGCCTGTTTCGTATGCTGTTTAAGCAGACATTTATAGAACTGATTGAGTGCGGCAGAAGTGATGCAAAGAACAAGCGAACCATGATTGTGGGCGGTGGAAGAGCCACCGGGCTCCTGCTGGGAGAGATCAAACATGCGCATACCTCTCCCAATCAAAACGATGCGCCCTACAAGCCGGTTTGCATCATTGATGACGATCCCAACAAGATCGGCACCAAACTTCGCGGTGTTCCTGTTGTGGGAAATACCAGCGAGATTCAAAAGTATGCAAAGCAAATGAAGATCGAACAGATCATTTTTTCCATTCCGTCCTGTCTGAAGGATGAGCGGAAGCGGATTTTGGATGCATGTTCTAAAACGGATCTGCCCATTAAGGTGATGCCGTTCCTCAGCGATTTGATTTTTGAAAACGACACCAATCAGAGTACACTCCTGAAGCAGATTCATGACATCAATGTGGAAGACCTGCTGGGGCGGGATCCCATTCGGTTTGACAATCAGGACATCAAGAATTTCATCAGCGGAAAGATTTGTATGGTGACTGGCGGTGGCGGAAGCATCGGCTCTGAGCTGGTGCGGCAGATCGCACGGTATGCACCGAAGCAGATCATTATCGTGGATATCTATGAAAATAACGCCTACGACATCCAGCAGGAATTGCGGATGGAGTATAAGGATACCTTGAATCTGGTGACACTGATTGCATCGGTGCGGGATTATCACCGCATGGATCAGATTTTCAAGAGGTATTTGCCGGATATTGTGTTCCATGCGGCAGCGCATAAGCATGTGCCGCTCATGGAAGATTCGCCGATGGAGGCAATTAAAAATAATATCATCGGAACTTTTAACACAGCGACTTTGGCGCAATTTTATGATGCGGAGAAATTTGTGATGATCTCCACAGACAAAGCAGTCAATCCCACCAATGTGATGGGTGCCTCTAAGCGTTGCTGCGAAATGATCATCCAGTATCTTTCTCAGACGCACGACGGAAAAACGGAATTTGTAACCACACGTTTTGGCAATGTGCTTGGTTCCAATGGCTCTGTCATTCCGCTGTTTAAGCGGCAGATTGAGAGCGGCAGACCGGTGACTGTGACACACCGGGATATCATCCGCTATTTTATGACCATTCCGGAGGCGGTCAGCCTTGTAATGGAAGCTGCGGCAATTGCCCATGGCGGTGAAATTTTTGTACTGGATATGGGAAAGCCGGTACGGATCCTGACGCTGGCAGAAAATTTGATTCGGATGTATGGCAAAAAGCCCTATGAGGATGTGCCCATCGTCTTTACCGGACTTCGTCCGGGAGAGAAGATTCGGGAGGAGCTGCTGATGGATGAAGAGGGCTTGCAGAAAACTTCGAATAAGCTGATTTTTATCGGCAAGCAGATTGACATTGACGCAAAGCCGTTTTTGGCAAAGCTTCATGAACTTCGGAATGCAGCAGAGAAAAACAATGAGGAACTCGCAGTGATGGCGCTGCACGATATGGTGCCAACTTTCGTAACGCCAGAGGAGTTTAATCGGAAGATGCTGCTGCCGACGGGGTGAAAGAATGTGTTTTTCGGAGTGGAGGTTGTGTAAAAATGAAACAATTTGAAAAGAAAATCTGGCTGTCATCGCCGACAATGCATGGTGATGAACAAAAGTGGGTAAATGATGCGTTTGAGAAGAATTGGATCACCACAGCTGGCGAAAATGTCAATGAAACAGAAATTCTTGTTGCTGAAAAAATTGGCTGCAAATATGCAGTTGCACTTTCCAGCGGTACGGGTGCTTTGCATCTTGCAATCAAACTTGCAGGTGAAAAGCTCTATGGACAGGCAAAGCCAAATTGCGGAACGCTTCAGGGACATAAGGTATTCTGTTCTGATATGACATTTGACGCAACAGTCAACCCTGTTGCATATGAGGACGGCGAGGCTGTTTTCATTGATACAGAACGTGATACATGGAATATGGATCCTGTTGCACTTGAAAAGGCATTTGAGATTTACCCAGATGTAAAGCTTGTGGTTCTCGTTCATCTCTATGGAACTCCTGCAAAGCTTGATGAGATTATGGATGTTTGTAAAAAGCATGGTGCCGTTCTTGTAGAAGATGCTGCTGAATCATTCGGTGCAACTTACAAGGGCAAGCAGACAGGCACTTTTGGAAGTGGCAATATCATCAGTTTCAACGGAAATAACCTCTTGTTTATAAAAGGCGGATTAGTCGCAAAAACAGCGTAAAATCGAGAAAAATGCACATTAAAATCTACCATAGTTTCGTTACATTTTCGGGGGGAAATAACATTGCATTATCAGGTATGAACACTTTCCACGCATCGGCGGAGAATTTACCTTTTGAGCTGAAGAAGGTCATTGGTATGTAAATGGTTTGTAGTATGTACATAAGAAGCATTGATGTATAAAAGTTGGTGGGTTGATATAAGTGACTGAGTTTCGGTTGCTGATATGAGCTTGCTGATGAACACAGTGTGTTAGGAGCACACGGTTGGTTCTTATATCTAGTATTTCCGAGACCGGAGTATTACCCGGTCTCTAAAAGTCGTAGTAATAATCCATCTTGACACTTTTATAATCTTTTTAGGGGGCGTGTTTATGAAGAACTTACTTATCATAGGTGCCGGACAATATGGTATGGTCGCCAAGGAAATCGCAGAATCGATGAAGTGCTTTGAGAAAATTGATTTTGTAGATGATGTTTATGCGTCTGCCGTCGGAAAGATCTGTGATATTGATAAGTTGATTCATGAATACGATTCGGCGGTTGTTGCAATTGGAAATACAGAACTTCGCCTGAATCTGATAAAAGGATTATGCGAAATCGGCTATGAAGTGCCGACTCTCATTCATGAAAAAGCATATGTTAGTCCGTCGGCAAAAATCGGCATAGGTTGCTTCATAGAGCCTATGGTTGTTGTTCATACCGCAGTGAGTGTTGAAACAGGATGCATACTCTCCGCCGGAGTGATATTGAATCATAATAGTGTCGTTCACGAAGGCTGCCATATTAACTGCGGCTCTTGTTGTTAAAGCAAGAGCAGAGATCAAGGCCGGAACGCAGACAGGCTATAATGAGGTATGTGATACTGAGAAGGTTGAACATATGAAACAGCATGAGAAACTACCTGTTGCTGTGTGAATAAACAGGCCTGTATAAGGATTTGTGCAGAACAGAGTAATGATATAGCAATGCTATTAGATATAGAATATTTAAGGTGAGGTAAGAGATTGTGAAAGAGCAGACTAAGAAAAATCTGAAAACAGCAGCTACGGTAACCGGTTTGGCTTTGGGGGCTACATATCTTGTTATGCGTCATATTGCCAAGAAACAGTATCCCGACTCTGTGTATGCTAATCAGCCGGAAGAGCAGAATCCGGTACAGGGTAGAAAAGTAGTGTTTGTAGAGAATGCGAATGATCCTGTGAATGCAGATGGAAAGCAGGGGCACCTTGAGGCTGTTGCGAATACCACACATATCCCGACATTCTATGAGAAGTACATTAAGCGTGGATTTGATGTTGTACTCTCCTTCGGTGGCTTTGTTGTTTTAGCACCTGTTTACGCTGTTACAGCTCTTGCTATTAAGGCTGACGATCCCGGTCCTGTGTTCTTCAAGCAGAAGCGTGTGGGAACGGATAAGTCTTACTTCGAGTTGCTTAAATTTCGTTCTATGTCTGTAAATACACCGAAAGATGTCCCGACACACAGGCTTCAGAATGGTGGCATTACTAAAGTCGGTGCATTCATTCGCAAGGCGAGCATCGACGAGCTGCCACAGCTCTGGAACATCTTCAGAGGAAACATGAGCGTGATCGGCCCTCGTCCGGCTCTCTGGAATCAGGATTATCTGACTGCTGAGAGAGATAAGTATGGCGCAAATGATGTGAAGCCGGGACTGACTGGTCTGGCTCAGATCAGTGGTAGAGATGAACTTGAGATACCTGAGAAGGCTAAACTTGACGGTGTGTATGCGAATGAACTTAGCAAAAGCAGTTTAGCTGGTTTCCGTATGGACATGAAAATGTTCTTGGGTTCTATATTCTCTGTTCTTAAGCGCGAAGGTGTTGTAGAAGGCGGAACTGGCGCAATGGCTAAAGAGCTGGCAAAGACAAAACAGTTTGATTGTGAATTAACAGACGATTTCAACGGCTTTGATCTCAATAATAGAAAACATACTTATTCTGTATTGATGTCTGTATACAAGAATGATGATCCAGGTTTCTTGTCAATTGCATTAAAAAGTATCTACGATGACCAGACAGTGAAGCCCGATGAGATAGTTGTTGTGTTTGACGGACCGCTTACTGATAAATTATACGCTGTCCTGAATGAATTCCAACTAGGAAAAGAAAATGTTGTAAAGTATTTCCCACAGGAGGAAAACCACGGATTAGGCGAAGCGCTGCGAATTGGTTCTGAAAAATGTACCTGCGATTATATTTTGCGAATGGATTCAGATGATATCAGCGATTCGCATAGATTTGAGAGACAGATAGCATATGTTGAAACGCATCCTGAAATAGATGCTCTCGGTACTGATATAGCAGAGTTTAACGAATCTATTGATGAAGATATGCGTGTTCGTTCCTGCCCTGAAAAACATGATGATATCGTTCAGATGGGCAAGAAGCGTAATCCTATGAATCATGTCTCGGTTTGCATGAAGAAAGAGGCTCTTGAAAAGTGCGGTGGCTATAAAACTCTGCTTCTTTTAGAGGATTACTACCTGTGGCTTAACATGATAGCTGCTGGATGCAAGCTTGCGAATATCCACGAGTCTCTTGTATATGTTCGTGTAGGAAATGGATTCGATTCTAAAAGAGGCTCAAAAGAGCGCATTACAGGCTGGAAAACGCTTCAGGACTTTATGCTTGAACATGGAATGATTAATAAAAAAGAGGCTATGATGAATATGCTCTATATCAGAGCATTTGTGAATACTCCTTTAGGTGCTAAGAAGGTTCTGTACGAGAAATTATTGAGAAAATAATGATAATAGGAGAATGAGAATTGAAAAAGGCTGGAATTATAACGCACTATAACGTTCATAACCATGGTGCACATTTACAATTATTCGCATTAATACAAGAATTGAAGAAATTAGGCTATAACGCACAAGCCCTTCAATTTCAGAAAAACTACGATTTTATGGGTGGTGCAGCTGCGGGAAAAAAATATAATATTTCGCTTCGCTCAATTCCTACATATTTAAAGTATACGGTTCAAAATGGAGTGGACAGAACTGCATACAATATTAAAAAGCGTGAAATCTTATCTGATTTCCGTAAAAAACACGATGTTGTTGGAGCGTATTATTCTGAAGCAACTGACATCGATTTGGTTGTTATTGGTAGTGACGAAATTTTTAGTATAGAGGCAGGACCAAATCCGTGGTATTACGGAATAGGTGTGCCCTGCAAGAATCAAGTATCTTATGCTGCGAGTTTTGGACCTACAACATTGGAAATGATTAATGAGCACAATATGGATGCTATGGTAGCTGCTGGAATCAACAATATAAAGGCGATTACAGTTAGAGATCAGAATTCTGCTGATATCGTTAAACATTTTTCGGGAAAGAATGTTCCGATTGTATGTGATCCAGTGTTATTACATGACTTTTCAAGATTGTTTTCTAAAGAAAAAGTTGAAAGATTTAGGCAAGCGCACCCTGAGAAGTATTGCATTGTTTATTCTTATGATTATAATATGAACGATGATGCAACAGTTTCTGCTATTCGGAAATATGCTGTAAAAAGAGGACTGAAAGTGTATAGCTTGGGGTATTTTCATAAATGGTGCGACGAGAATCCGAATGTATCACCATTAGAACTGTTCCTGTGGTTTAGATGCGCCGATATGGTATTTACAGATACATTCCATGGCTCTGTTATATCTCTCTCAACGGAGGCACAGTTCATTTCGCTGATAAGAAATAACCAGAATAAACTTGCATTTTTATTAAAGCAATATGGTGTGTCTGAAAGAATCGTCAATGACTTTGCCAAAATTGAGGAGAAGGCTAATAGTCCGATAGATTATACAATAGTTGAAATCACAGTTCAACAAATCCGCGAAAGATCATTTAGAGTTTTGAAAGAATTTATTGAGCAGGTGAAAGATGCTAAAGATTGATTTTGAAAAGTGTACAGGGTGTGGTTCTTGCATAGCAGCTTGCCCTTTAGATTGCATTTCAATGGTAGAAGCAAAAGATGGTTTCATTTACCCAAGTGTTGATAAATCTAAATGCGTAGATTGTCATAAATGTGAAAAGACTTGTCCTATTGACCACAATAGTGAATCAGATAATGACAGTGAAGCATATGGAGCAGTGTATGATGATCATAAAACTTTAATGAATAGTACATCAGGTGGTGCTTTTTCTGCAATCGTAGAATATGTATTAAGAAATGATGGCATAGTATACGGATGCGCATACAGTAAGCATCTTAAGCCGATTCATATTAGAATAAATAAATGGGATCAGTTACATCTGTTAAATGGATCGAAATACATACAAAGCGATACACTGAACACTTTTCAAACAGCAAAAGAAGAATTGGAGGCGGGAACATTGGTTCTGTATTCGGGAACGCCTTGCCAAATCGCTGGATTGAAATCTTATTTAGGAAAAGAATATAAAAATTTAATTACAGTAGATATAATATGTCATGGCGTTCCGTCATATGCTTACTTTAAAAAATATATAGATTGGTTAGAAATCACCAGGAACATTCAGTTGAAAACAGTGAATTTTAGATCGAAAGAAAATAATCAATGGGGGCTCTCTGGTAATTTCATAGCTAAGGATATGACGCATAATAGAACTATAAAGATGAATTTATTCTATTATAATAGTTACTACTATTATTATTTCCTAAAAGGTGGTATTTATAGAAATAGTTGTTATTCGTGCAAATACGCAAATATGCAACGTCAAGGCGATTTTACATTGGGAGACTTGTGGGGAGCAGAGGGTTTAGGCTTACCTTTTGACGTCAGGAATGGCTGTTCGTTAGTATTGGTCAATTCAATCCAAGCGAAACGGATACTTAAAAGACTGAAGCTGAAAAAGGCATCGATAAGCGTTGAGTATGCGATTACAAACAACACACAGTTGAAAAGCCCGTCAATTAGACCCAATTACAGGGATATACTAATAGAGCAGTATCAATCGCTTAGCGCAAATGAAATTAATCAATATTTTCATAAAAGGTTTTGGAAAGATATTATAATTGGACGAGGAAAAAGCCTTATACCAATTGGATTGAAAACCAATTTATTGAAGCTAATATATAAAAGAAAATCGAATAGGATTTGAATTGAAGCGTATGAAAAGAATATTACAAATAGTCCCCAGCTTAAATATAAACGCTGGTATGATGAGTGTCGTTATGAATTACTATAGACACATTGATCGTAATAAAGTACAATTTGATTTTTTGTATTTTTTTGAAATGGATCAAACTTATAAAGATGAGATAATCTCTCTAGGTGGAAGAATTTTTACTCTTGGTAAGCCGTCTTTTAAGCACGAGTTTCAAGTTAAGTATAATCAGTTTCTGAAGCAGCATAAAAGGGAATTTGCGGCAATACATTGTCATCCGATTTTTGCACCTGAAATTTTTTCTCATGTAGCAAAGAAGAATGGCATTAAGCATGTTATCGCACATTCGCATTCAACAAAATATAGCGATAATAAATTGAGTGCAATACGTAACTATTTTATTAATCTGTTTGTGGGCTTTTGTGCAACTGACTATATGGCTTGTTCTCCAGAAGCAGCCAAATTATATGGCAAGCGGGATGTTAAAATATTAAGGAACTCGATTGAGGGGGAGAAATATAGATTTTCTCTAGAGGAAAGAAAGAATATAAGAGAAGAACTTGGTATAGATGGCTCTAAAGAAGTGATAGGTCATGTTGGAAGATTTGTTACTCAGAAAAACCATAAAATGGTCATTGACATTTATGCTTCGTACCATAACAATAATGAAAATTCTATTTTGCTATTAGTTGGTGACGGTCCGTTAAAAAAAAAGATGGAAGAGTACGCAGTGTCAAAAGTGAAGGATGGTTCAATCATTTTTCTTGGAAGGCGTTCTAATATTCCACAATTACTATCTGCTTTTGATGTGTTCATATTACCATCACTTTTTGAAGGAGCGCCTGTTAGTGCAATTGAAGCACAGTTTGCGGGGCTTCCTTGTTTATTAAGTGATACAATTACCAAAAGCATAAATGCAACTGATTGTGAATACTTATCCCTAAATATGTCACCTGAATTTTGGGCAAGAAAAATCAAAATGAATACTGAGTTTGATGGTAGATTAATAAAATACAAAAAAATGATTGATTATGGGTATGATATTCAAAGCACAGCAAAAGAATTGGAAGAGTATTATTTATCGTTATAAAAAAATACGATAATTGGAAAAATGGTTATTTTGTAAATAGCCGTGAGGAAAAATCATTCTCCGTATTATAATCTAAATCCTTATTGGAGAAGAATCAAATATTTATTTGAAAGAAAAGGAGGAGGGACTGTAAATGCATTATATAAATAGAAGCAGTCATTTAGGAAATCTATTGCTCTTATTTATTTTCTCCTTTCTATCAGTATTCTGTTTTCTACTATTGATAACTGATAATAATAGGCCAGTATGTTATGAAAGTCTTTGTATTCTCCCGTTATCATTTACAATCTTTTCGTGGATTTTTTATAAGATTTATTTTGTGATTCCAAGTAACATGGGTATATCGTTAATTGTTATACTTTATTTCGTTAGGGATGTACTTAGTCCATTAGTTATGTATATGGGAGATTATAACTCAACAATTAGTGTCGGTATTAATGAAAACACAATATATGCAATTTTTTTAGTTGTATACGAAAATCTGATTGTTTTTGCGTGTTTATATTTCTGTGTTATAAATAATGCAAATAGTAAAGTCTACGAGTTGCCTAACTATAAAGAAATAACAAAAAAAGGAAAACGAATATATGTTATCCTTGTAATAACTATGCTTATAGTATTAACCATTTGTATTCATTATACCCCTCAACTGCTGATATCGTACAGACCTATTACAGAGATTAATGATCAACATTTTGCTAATATGGAGGATGGCTATATTGTAAAAAAATACGGAACATCGTTTTCCCTTAAATTATCTCTTGTAATCGGGAATTATATCATGAGAATTGCTTTGCTAATTGTTCCCGCTACTTTGATTGTGCTAATTCATAACTTTAAGAATAATAGGATAACTAAATATCTCGCTTTAATAATTTGCTTTTTTCCGTTCTTATATATTGGGGGAGCGATAGGACGTAGTTTAATATATACTATATGCCTAATTTTGCTTAGGGATTCATTATATAATCCCAAATCACTTAATAAGCATATAGTGTTTGTTGCTATGTTAGGATTTATTGCGATAATAGTATATTGGACTACCAGGGACTTGGAAAATGGTTTTGATTATACAGGAATGTCAAAGAGATTCAGCTCATATTTTTCAAGCGTAAACATTGTTTCAGGGGTATATAATTTGCCAAGAAATATTGAGTATAGATTTAGATACTTTATTTTTGATTATATAACTACTTTGCCATTCGGAAATACAATTTTTGGTACCGCTGGCGAAACGACTGTTCAGCCGTTTTTCAATATGTATAATGATTCTCAAGGACAAATCCCCCCAACTATTGCTATGGGATATTACTATTTTGGATCTTTACTTGCACCAGTATACTCAGTTTTATTTTCTTTAGTAGCGTTTAGAGCTGGTGAAAAAATCAGATGCAAAGATTTTGACAACCCTTTTCAATTCGCAAGGCTTATGTACACTATTTTTACGTTTAGTATGGGAATCATAATGTATAATATTGAAATAACTATGACAAATACTTTATGTATTCTATTGCCAATGGCTATAATGGAGAAAATCGCATATGAGAAATAAGAAAACAATTCATTATTGTTGGTTCGGAAAAAATCCTAAACCAGCATTGATATTAAAATGTATAGAAAGCTGGAAGACATTTTGCCCAGATTACGAAATCATTGAATGGAATGAAGATAATTTCGATGTGAATTGTTGTGATTATGTTCGTGAAGCATATGAAGCTAAAAAATGGGCTTTTGTTTCTGATTATTGCCGTTTTTATGTTTTATATCATCATGGCGGGATTTATCTTGATACAGATGTAGAACTGATCAAAAAAATTGATAACATAGGAGACTCTTTCGTCGGCTTCGAAAACGAGGATCATGTAAATAGCGGGTTAATTAGAGGTGCGGAAAGTGGTGATATTATCTGTAAAGAGATGTTGGATTCATACCATAGTGACCACTTTAAAAGATTAGATGGAACGTTAAATATGATGACCGTTTGCAAACGCGAAACCGATATTCTTTGCCAGCATGGATTAAAGAGAAATAATCAATATCAGATTGTCGATAATACCATAGTATATCCTACTGAGTATTTTAATCCGATTGATTTTGAAACAGGAAAATTTCACACTACAAGTCAAACAATTTCACTTCATCACTATGCAGCAAGCTGGGAAAGCCCCAAAAATAGATTAAGAGGAAAAACTTTTCAATTTATCAGCAGATATTTTGGAAAAGGAACTGCAAAGTTTATGAGAAAACTATTTGGCAGAAAAACTAATTGATAGGAGAAAATTATGTTTTCAGTTTATGAAAAAATTGTTCATAAAATAACAAGAAAGCTATATCCTAAACTTGCTAAATATAGGAGAAAGAAAATCAACAATACCGATTTTACAATCATTTCAAATAATTGTTGGGGCGGAATTTGCTACGAATACTTTGGTTTACCCAAACAAAGCCCTACGGTTGGTACATATTTTTTTGCTGAAGACTATATCAAGTTTGTGTCAAATCTAAAACATTATTTAATGACTGAGATGAGAATTATTAAAGCCGAAGAGTCAAAGCACTACCTTTCACTCAAGGCAAAATCTGAGCTTGATGCGCCGATAGGTGTTCTTGACGATGTAGAAATCGTATTTCTTCATTATAAAAATCCAGAATTAGCCCTACAGAAGTGGAATAGGCGTGTCAGCAGAGTGAATCTTGATAATATCATTATAAAATTCAGTTATATGAATGAATGCAATGATGATTTGCTCAGAAAGTTTATGAATATAGAAGGTTTGAAGAAGATTTGTTTCATCGGTGGAAAAGGAGACAGTACCGATGAACTGATATATTTACCAGAATATGATGATTTAACGGTACTTGACGATACATTCTATTGGAATAAATATATTGATATATGTGAAATAATCAACCGCCCTCCTACACCATATAAGTAAAACGCTCTGATAATTCAGAGATGATAACAAACATGGAATAAAGAAAGATGCAATTATGATATGGTTTCATAATTACTGCTATGGCACCTCATTATAACTGACGGCATTAAATAAAATAATCAAAGGATTTCGATGTGCTCCATATGTAATTGATTACAGAACTAATCTTTGACTTTGCTTCGGAGCGTAGAAAAAACTGCAGGACAGAAAAAATAATTATTAAATGAATCTGAAGGGAGGCGCATTAGAGTGAGAACTAAAATCGGCTTAGTGACTTTTTTTCGCAACAACTTTGGTTCAGCGTTACAGTGCTATGCAACAAAAAAGTTTTTACAGAAAAATGGCTATGAATGTGATGTGTTGTATGAATATAGCTATGGTTACGAAAAACTTAAGAACCGCATCAAATACCTTTCGAAGATTGCTTTATGCTCACTTCTATATCGAGAATTTGCAAAAAATAGAAAAGAAATCAAGATGAGTGAAAGGAAAGCCACTCTCTCAAAAGAATCTAAGTTTCTTATTAATTGGTTTTGCGAGACTGTTCTGCAGCCGAAAGGTTTAGAGTATAGCCTGTTGAATGATAAACAGTTTGCTGATGTATACGATTTTTTCATAGCAGGCAGTGATCAAATATGGGGCGGCGGTTATTTGGTTCGACCGTTTATGTTCTTGGAATTCGCTCCTAATGAAAAGAAGATTGCATTATGTCCAAGCTTTGGTGTAGAAACTATCAAGAAGTTTAATGTCCGACCATTTAAAAAATCGATTAAGAAATTTAAAAAGCTTTCTGTAAGAGAAAAATCCGGGCAACGCATAATTGCAGACTTGACAGGACGTCAAGTACCTATTCTATCTGATCCAGTTATGTTGCTTAATATTGATGAGTGGCACGAATTTGCAGAGAACAGCTCAATTAGGCATCAGAATTATGTTTTTGTACATTTTCTTGACATGCCAAGTGCAAGTACAATTCAGTCCATTAATCAAATTGCGGAGATTCTAAACTCTAATATTATATGCTTTGCCAATAACTACAGTACATACGATTCGTTAAAAGAACATACATTTGTCGATGGTTCACCTTATGACTACGTTTCTTTGATTGAAAATGCTTCCTTTGTTTGCACAGACTCTTTTCACACATCACATTTTTCAATAATCTTCAATAGAAAATTTTTTACTTTTGAGCGCAACTACGGTCACTATAATAAGCAGAGTACACGAATTCATAATCTGTTCTCAACGTATGAGTGCAGTGAACGCTTTATTAATGATGCAGCAATTCCCGAGGAGTTATTGAAGGTTACTCCAAATTTTGATGTGATTAAAGAAAGCCAAACAAGAGGAATTCAGGATTATTTATTAGATTTGCTTCCCAAAGCCTCTCTTGTTAAGACTGAAACAGAATTGAAAAGTGAAAAGGAATGCACGGGCTGTATGGCGTGTGTAGCGGTATGCCCGAAAAATGCAATTTCCGCCACTTATTCGGAATTTGGTTATAGAATCCCTATGGTCGATAATAGTAAATGCGTCCAGTGTGGATTATGTGTAAAAGTATGTAGAGCGACTTTAACACCTCAAAATTCTTCTGCAAATGATGCCTATATTGCTTATAATACCAATGATGATATGCGTTTAAAATCTGCATCTGGCGGCGTTTTCTCTTGTTTGGCAAATGCAATTCTTGAACAAGGTGGTGTCGTTGCTGGGGCAAATTTGTCATTTGAAGATGGCGTAGTTACAGTGAAACATATAATTGTAACACAGAAAGAAAATTTGCAATTGCTGCTTGGTTCGAAATATGTGGAAAGTGATTGCAGTTCTGTATACCGCCCAATTGAAGATTATTTGAAAAAAGGTATAGCTGTATTATTCTGTGGAACGTCTTGTCAGGTAAAAGCACTCTATTGTTATCTGGAGATTCGGCATATCAATACGAATTCTCTGTATACAATAGATCTAATATGCCATGGAGTCCCTGGTATTAAACTATTGAGAGACTATCTTGGCGAAATGAGCTTTAAATTTGAAAATATCTCTGACTTGAAGTTCAGAACAAAAAATAATGGAGTTATCAGTTTTCAGTTTTCAGGAAAAACTGATAACTCCATTGATATGAACATACCGGCTTCACATTCAAGCTATTATGACTTATTCCTACATAGTGATTCATATAGAGATCAGTGCTATCAATGTGAATATTCGAATGATAACAAGCCGGGAGACATTACTATTGGTGATTACTTTGAAGCACGACAGGACTATCCCGAGTTGTTTCAAAAAGGTGGTATACTGTACGATTCAGACTATTTGAATTGTTTGCTGGTGAATTCTATTAAGGGACAAGAATTGCTGAAAACTTATGGTAATCAGCTTAGAATGTCCCCCGTTTCACGTAAACGTATACAGCTTAGTCACTCAAATTTGTGTAAGCCTTCTACATATGGGCGTTTACGACTTGATGCGAAAGAGCAATATATAAATTGTGGAATCAAAGGAATAGAAAAACGCTATAAAAAGATATTCCTATATAATAATATGATATCAGTAATACAGAAGTTGGCGAAAGCTGTTCGTAATCTCAGACGCAGATAGTTATGCTGATAACAAATTATTTTGAAAAAGCACTGGAGGTGTTGGTTAAAGCCACATGAAAAAGAAAAGTAAGTATGGTGATTTGTCTAAAAACACTTTGCTATTCACTATTAACAGCTTTGGTTCTAAGCTCATTACTTTTTTGCTTGTTCCTCTGTATACCAATATTTTATCAACCAATGACTATGGAACAGCAGATTTGATGACATCGACAGCACAGCTGTTGATTCCTTTGCTCACACTCAATATTCAGGATGCAGTTTTACGATTTAGTCTTGACAAAACAAAAGATCCTAAAAAGATTATTTCAGTAGGATGTACAATTAACTCTATTGCAATGTGCTTGTTGGGTATCGCTCTCTTCCTGCTTTCACATTTCGAGATTCTCTCCTTTGGGAAGGAATATATTATTTTTCTGTTCTTTTCATTTGCCTTTGGCGGTATACAGAACTCATTACAAATGTATATGAAAGCAGTAGATAATGTCAAGGTTCTGGTATATAGTGGCCTGGCAAGCACATTGTTTTCATGTGTGTCAAACCTCTTGCTACTGCTTGTTTTTAAAGTTGGTATTCTTGGATATTTGATTTCCAATTTAGTTGGGCATTTTGTTGCGATTTTTATAATGTTTTTCTTCGGTAAAATATATCGGGATGTTCGTTTTATAAATGACACTAAGTTAATCAAAGAGATGTTTATCTACAGTGCACCACTTGCAATCAATTCTGTTGCGTGGTGGATCAATACGGCAAGCGACAAGTATATCATTACATTTTTTTGTGGTGCAGCAATCAATGGTATTTATTCCGTCGCATATAAAATCCCTACCATTCTTTCTACATTTCAAACAATATTTTATAATGCATGGTCTGTATCAGCAATTACAGAATTTGATAAAGACGACAAAGATGGATTTATCGGAAATATATACTCCTTATATATGTGTGTTTCAACCGTTGGGTGCTCTGCGATTCTGATATTTAATAAGGTTCTTGCCAATATGTTATACGCAAAAGATTTTTATGATGCTTGGCGATGTGTTCCTTTCTTGTTATTAGGTGTTGCATTTAATGGTATTGCTTTATTTGAAGGATGCCTTTTTACAGCAGTAAAAAAGACAAAAGAAGTTTCACGAACAACAATTGTGGGTGCAATAGTTAATACAGTAGCTAATTTTGCTCTCATACCATTTTTTTCTTCTGTTGGTGCAGCTTTTGCTACAATGATTGGTTATTTTACTGTATGGATTGTCAGAACCGTTTCTCTACAGAAAATAATTCGAATGCATGTTAACTGGTTTAAGCAGGTTATATGTGTTGTTATTTTATTTGTTCAGGTATTTCTTGCTTTAAATTCAAATATCATTACGATGTCGCTTCAAATAATCTGTTTAATGATATTAGTTTTTTTACAACATATAAGTATAAAAAAGGTAGTTTGTAAGCTGTTGACAAAGATTAAGCGATAATCAGTATACCAGAAATATACTTTAATGATGAAGTATATTAAGGTTAAGGAAGCAATAGTAATAAAAATGGGCTCTTTTGCAAATGTTGGGGTAAGCGAAAACAACGCAGTTGCGAGATAAATC
>ENA-OPCN01000918-OPCN01000918.1-human-gut-metagenome-genome-assembly--contig:-NODE-918-length-22883-cov-12.579464_pt1 | contig 22883 bp, 20 predicted proteins | sample MGYA00241567_ERZ501485 | MGnify/ENA primary metagenome ERZ501485 (study PRJEB25962, sample SAMEA2042579) | human gut metagenome | biome: human gut; feature: human-associated habitat; material: faeces...
GAAACCTATCTGGGCAAGGTCAAGATGATCTACATTGATCCGCCGTACAACACCGGCAATGATTTTGTCTATGAGGACGATTTTGCCCAGAGTGCGGCGGAATATATGGATAATAGCGGTCAGTATGATGAAGAAGGCAATCGCCTTGTGACGAATACCGAGAGCAATGGTCGTTTCCATACAGACTGGCTCAATATGATTTATCCACGCCTGAAAATTGCAAAAGATTTGCTTGCAGATGATGGGGTTGTTTTTATTAGCATTGATGATAGTGAGCAAGGAAATCTCAAAAAAATATGCGATGACATTTTTGGCGAATGCAATTTTGTGAATACCGTGATTTGGGAAAAGCGTTACAGTCCTCAAAATGCTGTACAGTGGTTTTCTGAAAATCATGATTTTATTTTGGTATATGCAAAAAATAAAATGATTTGGCATCCGCAGCTTTTGGAACGAACGGATGAGATGAACGCACGATATACAAATCGGGACAATGATCCTAGGGGACCATGGAAGGCAGTTGATTCAACTGCTCAAGGTGGGCATGGTACGAAAAGTCAATTCTATGTGTTAAAAGCGCCTAATGGAAAAGAACATCATCTTACAAGTGGACGTTGTTGGCTGTACACGGAAAAAGTGATGGCTGAGATGATTGCGGATAACCGTATTTGGTTTGGCGAGAATGGAAACAACGTTCCTGCGATAAAAAAATTTTTGACAGAGGTTAAACAGGGTGTTGCGTGTCAAACTATCTGGAAGTATGAAGATGTAGGTCATAGTCAAGATGGGAAGAAAGAATTAAAAGCGCTATTTCCAGAAACGGTGCCTTTTGATACACCCAAACCGACAAAACTTCTGGAACGAATGTTAAAAATCACTTCTGAGCCTGATTTTATTTGTCTCGATTTCTTCTCCGGTTCTGCCACAACTGCCCATGCTGTGATGAAACTGAACGCTGAAGATGGTGGACACCGTAAATTTATCATGGTGCAGTTGCCGGAAAAGACGGACGAGAAGAGCGAAGCCTACAAGGCAGGCTATAAGAACATCTGTGAAATCGGCAAGGAACGTATCCGCCGGGCTGGCCGGAAAATCAAAGAGGATGCCGGTTTGACGGCTTCGGCTGATTTAGACATCGGTTTCCGCTGCCTGCGTCTGGACGAAAGCAACATGAAGCCTGTGTACTACACACCGGATGAAGTCGGTCAGCAGGATCTGTTCTCGTTGGTGGACAACGTGAAGGAAGACCGTACCCCGGAGGACTTGCTGTTCCAGGTGATGCTGGATTTGGGCGTACTGCTGTCCAGCCCCATTGAGGTGAAAGAGATTGCGGGCAAAAAGGTGTTCAACGTGGCAGATGGGTTCCTGTTGGCGTGCTTTGACCATGATGTGACGGAGGAGACTGTCAAGGCCATTGCCCAGATGAAGCCCTACTATGCCGTGTTCCGTGACAGCTCCATGGCAAACGACAGTGTTGCAACGAACTTTGATCAGATTTTTGAAACTTATAGCCCGGATACAGTAAGAAAGGTGTTGTGAGATGGCAGAAAAAATCCAATACGAGGACATTGACCTTTATCACTATACATCACTGGCGTCACTTTTCGCTATTTTGCAGAATGAAACAATTCGTTTGACAGACTATCGATTTTTGAATGATACGCAGGAGCTTTCTTATGCGACACACTGGTTGAAAGCACTTCTTCAACCCATGGCTGAAAATGAGTTTGTGCAAAAGCTTTTGACTGCAATCGAAAACATTGAGCAAGGAAAAGTTGAACGGCTCAAAGGGATTGGTGAAGATCTGCCGTATCTGCAATGGAATATGTGCGACCTGAATTACTATATTCTTTCCCTGTCACAAAACTACGATGATCTTGCCATGTGGCGGATGTATGCCAAAGATGGTTGCTCTATAAAATTTAATAGTCAAAAATTGAATGAGTTTCTCTATTCACTCCGTGATGATAATTTGAAAAACGGTTTTACAAATTTAATAAAGGGTCCTGTCAGCTATAATGCCGGACAAGATATGGATACTGTTATAAAACTTTGGTTGGTGCTTCATAATGAACAGATGATTTATGATGACGTCTTGCAATATTGCTTGAGAATTAAGTCTCCAGACTTTTCTTTTGAGCATGAATATCGCTTTGGCATTCCATTTGAAGATCAGTACTTGGGCGAAAAGGCGACCAAAGAGTTTACGCTGGTCGGAAATACAATTCGCCCACAGCTTGAACTGAAAAAATTCCCCGTTGCGGATGTTATAGAAGAAATTACGATCAGCCCGTTTGTTACATCTGAACTTACCAAGATTGGACTTCAGGAACTCTTGAAATCTAAAAATATGTCTCCGGATATCGTTAAACAGTCGAGCATCAAAATACGATAAGAAAGGCAGACTACAATGCCCGAAAAAAAGAATAAAGAACAGGCAATTCACAGCTCTGCGGCAGAATATTTGACCTTCGTGGCTTCTATCGGAGACAGTGATACCAGCTATGAAATGCGCTATGAGGATGAAAACATCTGGCTGACGCAAAAGATGATGGCAACCTTATATGATGTGTCCAAACAGACGATCTCACAGCATATCAAGCGCATTTATGCGGATGGGGAACTCGCTCCGGAGGCAACTGTCAAGAAATACTTGACAGTTCAAACCGAAGGTGACCGGCAGATCAGCCGCAAGCAGGATCATTACAATCTTCAAATGATTATTGCAGTCGGCTTTAAGGTGAATAATCAGCGTGCTGTGCAGTTCCGCAAATGGGCGGGTCAGATCGTGAAAGACCATACGATTCAGGGCTGGACAATGGATGTTGACCGCCTGAAAAAAGGTCACATGTTTACGGATGAATATTTCGAGCGGCAGTTGCAGCAGATTCGGGAAATTCGCCTGTCGGAGCGCAAGTTCTATCAGAAAGTGACGGATTTATACGCAACAGCGTTTGATTACGACAAGGACGCCAAGACGACCCGCCTGTTCTTCCAGACGGTTCAGAATAAGATGCACTATGCTGTGCATCGCCACACGGCGGCAGAACTGATTGTGGAGCGTGCCGATGCCAACAAGGAGCACATGGGGCTTACCACATGGGAAAATGCGCCGGATGGGAAAATCCTGAAAGCGGATGTGACGGTGGCCAAAAACTACCTGAGCAAAGAGGAAATGAATTATCTGGAGCGAATCGTGTCGCTCTATCTGGATTATGCCGAGTTGCAGGCCGAGCGCAAGATCCCCATGAGCATGGAGGACTGGGCAAAGCGGCTGGACGGTTTTCTGGAGTTCAACGGCAATGAACTGCTGACAGGCCCCGGTAAAATCAGCGCAGAACAGGCCAAACTCCATGCAGAAACCGAATACGAAAAGTATCGTGTCATTCAGGATCGCCTATATGAGAGCGATTTTGACCGGTTCCTGATGCTGGAGCAGGAGGTAAACCACAAAGATGAAGTTTAGTTTTAAGATTCAGCAGTACCAGACGGATGCTGTGGATGCGGTGGCACGGGTCTTTCAGGGTCAGCCCTACAATGCAGGTGTGTCTTACCTGCGGGATATGGGAAGTCTGTCTGCACAGCCGCAGCAGTTGAGCCTTGTTTCCAGTGGGGACGATGCAACACAGGTGGAGTTGCTGGATTTGATCAACGATTCCGGTTTTAAGAACGAAGCACTCCAACTAACCGACCAGGAGCTGCTTCAGAACATCCGCGCGTTGCAAGCAGAAGCAAACATCCATCAGTCGGACAAGTTGGTGGCACCGCTGGGCAGGTGTTCTCTGGATATTGAGATGGAAACCGGCACAGGCAAGACCTATGTTTACATCAAGACCATGTTCGAGCTGAACAAGCGGTATGGTTGGAGCAAATTTATCGTTGTTGTGCCGAGTATCGCCATCCGTGAAGGCGTAAAGAAGTCCTTTGAGATCACTGCCGATCACTTTATGGAGTGCTACGGCAAAAAGGCACGGTTCTTTATCTACAACAGCAGCAACCTGAATCAGTTGGATTCCTTTTCCAGCAATTCCGGCATCAATGTCATGATTATCAACACGCAGGCGTTTGCGGCATCCATGAACGAGGACAAGAACGTGGAAGGTCGCAAGGGTGATGCCGCTGCGAGAATTATCTACACCAAGCGGGATGAGTTCGGCTCCCGCCGCCCGATTGATGTGATTGCCGCCAACCGCCCGATCCTGATTCTGGACGAACCGCAGAAGATGGGCAAAGAGGACTCTGCCACTCAGAAAGCCCTGAAAAAGTTCAATCCACTTTTCACACTGAATTACTCTGCTACCCACGCCAAGCAGCATAATCTGATTTACGTTCTGGATGCGCTGGACGCTTACAATAAGCGACTGGTCAAGAAAATCGAAGTCAAAGGCTTTGAGGTCAAAAATCTGCGTGGTACGGACAAGTATCTGTATCTGGAAAGCATCATCATCTCCCCGAAGAATCCGCCGCGGGCAAAAGTGGAGATGGAGGTCAGCCACCAGAACGGCACGAAGCGAGAGTTCCATATGCTGGATGTGGGCGATAATCTCTATTATAAATCCGGGGAAATGGAGCAGTACAAGGGCTTCGTAGTGTCGGAAATCGACCCGATCACGGGTGTTGTGACTTTTACGAACGGCGATACCATCCGCAAAGGTGATGTTACCGGCGACGTTTCCGAAAACGATATGCGCCGGGTACAGATTCATGAAACGATCCTTTCGCACTTTGAAAAAGAGCAGGAACTTTTCAAACTGGGCATCAAGACGCTTTCGCTGTTCTTCATCGACGAAGTGGCAAAATACCGCCAGTATGATGAAGACGGAAACGAGCTGCTGGGCGAGTACGGCAAGATTTTTGAGCAGGAGTATCTTTCGGTTCTGAATGAGCATCGCACCCTGTTCGACCCTGCTTATACAGCCTATCTGGATTCAACCGATGTGCATGATGTCCACAAGGGCTATTTCAGCATCGACAAGAAAGGTCACAGCGTCAACAGTTCGGTCAAGCGTGGCTCAGATATGTCGGATGACATTTCTGCCTATGACCTGATCCTGAAAAATAAGGAACGTCTGCTGTCCTTTGAAGAGCCGACCCGGTTCATCTTCTCCCACTCTGCCCTGCGGGAAGGCTGGGATAACCCGAATGTGTTCCAAATCTGCACCCTGAAGCACAGCGACAGCACCACGCAGAAGCGGCAGGAAGTAGGCCGTGGTCTGCGTCTGTGCGTGAATAAGGACGGAAACCGCATGGATGCGGAAGTGCTGGGAGATAAGGTGCAGGATATCAACGTCCTGACTGTTATTGCCAGCGAGAGCTATGCAGGATTTGTAGACGGACTGCAAAAGCAGACCGAAGCAGTGCTGTATGATCGCCCCCGCAAGGCAGACATTGCATATTTCACCGGCAAGACCATCAGGTTGGATGGCAAAATTGTCAAAGTGGATGACCGTCAGGCACGGGCAATTTATCAGTATCTTGTCCGCAATAACTATGTGGATGAGCAGGATAACGTCACGCAGGACTACCGGGACGATGTGCAGACCGGAACACTTGCACCGGTGCCGGAAACGCTGAAGCCCATTGAAGAGGGCGTGCACACGCTTGTGCAGGCAATTTATGATGACAGTATGCTCAAGTCTATGTTTGAGGATGGCAACAAGCCGAAAGTGCTGGAAAATCCGCTGAACGACCGGTTTGAAAAGGCAGAGTTCCAGAAGCTCTGGCAGACGATCAACCACAAATACGCCTATACGGTGGATTTTGATTCTGAGGAACTGATCCGGAAAGCAATCGAATACATCGACAGGGAACTGTACGTCAGTCGCCTGCAATATACCGTTACCTATGCCGGGCAGAAAGATGTCCTGAGTGCCGATATGGTGCGAGAAGGCAGCAGCTTCAGCGATGCCAAGAGCAGAACAAAAAAATTAGAACATGACTACGCAGGTCAGGTTGCGTATGACCTGATCGGCAAAATTGCAGAGGGCACAACGCTGACCCGGCATACCGTTGCACGGATTTTGCAGGGCATCAAGCCGACAACCTTTGCGATGTACCAGAACAACCCGGAAGAATTTATCGCAAAGGTGATCCGGCTGGTCAAGGAGCAGAAAGCTACCATGATCGTGGAGCATATCACCTATGATACCATTGAGGGCAGCTACGACAGCAGCATCTTTACGGCAGAGAAACACGCTCTGACGATGGATAAGGCTTACAAGGCACAAAAGGCGATTCAGGATTACGTTTTCACCGATGGCACAGCGGAAAAGAGCGTGGAACGGAAGTTTGCGGAAAATCTGGACGGTGCAGAGGAAGTCTTTATCTATGCAAAACTGCCGAAAGGCTTCTATATTCCGACCCCGGTTGGACACTACTCCCCGGACTGGGCAATCGTGTTCCATGAGGGCAAGGTGAAACACATCTATTTTGTAGCAGAAACCAAAGGCACGATGGAAAGCCTGAACTTGCGCCCAATCGAGAAGTCCAAGATCGACTGCGCCAAGAAGCTCTTCGCAAAATTGTCAGATGGTCTTGTGACATACGACCATGTGGACAGCTATCAAGAGCTGATGAATAAGGTACTGCAGTGACCAGTACAAAATGAATCATGAAGCGGCTGTTTGCGTAGATGCAGATGGCCGCTTCTGCATTTGACATCCTGATCGGGAGTGTGAGCGATAATATAGGGCTGCGATGAGTTTGAACGAATCAGCGATGCAATCGCACAGTCTGCATCGAAAACGTGTTACAGATGCTGCAAGTACTCAAAATGAGCACATCGTTTTTCGTACCGTCTCAAGGTCTGTTGAAAATCAGGTGCCGCCACCCGGCACTTGATTTTACCCGTAACAGAATCAGTTGGTCATTTTGGCCAACTGAAAAAGCCGGACGAGCTGTCCGTTCAGGACAGTTTGCCCGGAGCAAGAGTGCAGAGGTGCGGGTCGCCAGTGGCGACCTCAAAAGGCCGCAGGTATTTTGAAGCACCGACCGAGCCGACAGGCGAGACCGCAGCCCTTTGAAGGGAGTCAAGGGGGAACGCCTTGCCCAGTGATATGATGCTGTGCGTCATATCCTACTGGGTATTATCTGGCGCAAAACGGCGGCAGATCCAGCAGCTCCGCTGCTGCGTTCTCTCCCGGCAAGCTGTTGAAATGAAAGAAGCCCCCGCTAAACCTTATACTAAAATCAGGAAAAAGTAACCAAAACAGGTTCACTTGGGGAGCCAATAATAGGCCTACGAGGCCCACGACTTTAGTGATTTCAGGTGCTATAATAATTGCAGAGATGCAGCATCTTAGTGATTTTCCGCAAAGAAAGAATAGCGATGCAACAAGAAATGGGAACGATGTTTCCTACTTTCACCGAAAATTAGGAACTCACAGTTCCTGTTCGAGTATGAGTTTCTCTGTTATACTTTTCTTGCAGAGCAGAAGCAAACTCTTCTAAGCAGAAAGCGACAAACGCCATGATCTCCCACTGAGGGAAGGAGCGATAGGCCACTTTCTTTGCAGTATGACAACCACATAAATCCTTTTCTGAAAGGACTACCTCTCGATTCCGAGAGAAGATTTCAAGACACGGTCTTGAAATGCGAGACCCGTTGCTTAGAAGAATTGTATCACTCCTGTGATTTGATCGCACGAGTGGCCATACACAAAAAATACAGGAAAAGAGGGATGTCTATCTGAAATTAACACGACACAACGGACGAGCTGGAACCCACGGCACCTATAACCCAAAGCACAATGACCGCAGTTTCAACCTTGCCAACAGTGAACACATCGACTCGGAACGAGCAAAGGGCAATATCTACTGGGACTGCTATCATGGCATCCGTTCTGCATCCGACAAGGATAGACAGACTGCTGCGTTCAGCGATGTGGAGAAGATGTTCTATGAAATCCACTACTCTCACTTTGTGGAGAACCAGAACGCCCGCAATGCGAAGATTCGCCACACCGAGCGCAATCGAACCATAGAGGACTTACTTGCAGGTAAGAAAACCTGCCCGGAAGAAACCATCTACCAGTTCGGAACGTTGGACGAACACGCATCGGTGGAAGATCTGGTTCTGGTGGTAACGGAGTTCATTGCCGAATTTCATGAACGGTTTGGTGCTCATGTGCACCTGCTGGACTGGGCACTGCATCTGGATGAAAGCACTCCCCACATCCATGAGCGTCATGTGTTCGACTGCGAGAACAAGTACGACGAGGTGGCACCCCAGCAGGAAAAGGCACTGGAAGCGCTGGGCTTCGACTTGCCCGACCCGGAAAAGCCCCTCAGCCGCCGGAACAACCGCAAAATCACCTTTGATGCCGCCTGCCGGAAGATGCTGTTTGACATTGCCAAACGGCATGGGCTGGAATTGGAGGAAGAAGCGGAGTACGGCAACCGCAAATATCTGGAAAAGCAGGACTTCATCCTTGCCAAGCAGAAGGAGCAGCTTGCCGCCCAGCAGAGCAAGCTGGACGAATTGACCTTGAAAGTTTCGGACATGGAGACCCTGCTGGAAGATGTTTCGGCTGCGGCCTACGACAAGGCGGTGGATATCGTGACGGATGTTGTGCGCACAGAGACCCGGAAGGAAGATATGCGGATGATCGAGGACACGAAAAAGTGGGTATTGTCCCCGGAGCGCAAAGCTCCCAAGGCCACACGGGAGTACACCGCAAAACATCTGGATAGCATGCTGGACAAGTTCCTCAAGACCATGCAGACCACTGCCACTCGTTTGCAGGAGAAGCTGCTGAAGCCGGAAGTCCGGCAGAAAGGTAAGGAGCAGGTCAAGGAGAAAGCACGGGATTCCGTTCTGCAACTGCTGAACCGCTTGCAGGCAGAACAGGCACAAAACAAACCAGCGGCACAACCCCGCACACAGGAGGGGCACTCGGAAATCTGAACCTCATCGGGAGCGTTTGGGGCAGAAAGCTGGCACTTTCTGCTCCGGCACCCGGTTACAAGGAAGTGGAGGTGCAAGTGAAAGAAGTTTGCGTTTGCGAAGCAATGAAGTCCCCAGTGGGGACTTTAAGCAACGGAACGGTCTTGCGTCAGCAAGATGGAGGGACTAAGTCCCGACAAGTTCCGATTTGGCAAAAGAGTAATCTGACCTTGGAGGAAGCGGCGGCTTACTCTGGGATCGGTATCAATAAACTGCGGTCAATGACCGATAGCGATGAATGCAAGTTCGTCCTTTGGAACGGAACCAAACGACTGATCAAACGCCGTAAGCTGGACGAATATCTGGACAAGGCATTCTCGATCTGATGCGGTGTAGAAAATTGACCGTTTGATGTTGCAGGGAGTCTTGCGTCATGGTATACTCATGGCGTAAGGCTCCTTTTCAACATTCTGTGAATGAAAAGGAGAGTTTATATGCAAAGACGTAAAGATAATAAAGGCCGTGTTTTGAAAGATGGCGAGGTCTACCGCAAGAGCGACGGGCTGTATATGTACCGTTGGACTGCAAAAAACGGAAAACGTCATACCATCTATGATGCAACCTTGGAGGGGCTGCGCGAAAAGGAAGAGAAGATCCAGCACGACTTGGCAGATGGCATCCGCATTCCGGAGTGCAGCTTGACCCTGAATGACCTGTTTGAACTGTGGCGTAAGAACAAGGTGGGCTTGAAAGAGCATACCTTCGCCAATTACGTTTATATGTACAATCGGTTTGTTCGGGATGAGATCGGCATGATGAAGCTCAAGGACATTCGCAAGTCGGATATCCGCAGCTACTACAATGGCATCGTCCGCAATGGCAAGATGGCGTTGAACACGCTGGAAACCATCCAGAATGTTCTCCATCAGGTCTTTGCGGTGGCGGTGGACGATGAGTACATCCGTGTGAATCCCACGGATGGTGTCCTGACGGCTATAAAAGCCGCCCACCAGTACGAAACGCCCAAACGCCACGCTCTGACCCTGCCCCAGCAGCAGGCGTTTCTGAATTTCATCAAGAAAACGCCGAAGTTCCAGCACTGGCTCCCGATGTTCACCTTCATGCTGGGCACCGGATGCCGCATCTCGGAAACGGTTGGCCTGTGCTGGGGCGACATCGACTTTGAGAGTGGTTTTATCACCATCCAGCACAATCTGGTGTACCATGACCACGAGGTGGGCGGCTGCTATTTCACCATGTCCACCCCCAAGACTGCTGCAGGCAAGCGGGCAATTCCAATCTTGCCCGAAGTGCGGAAGGCACTGGAGCAGGAACGCACCAACCAGCAGGAGCTGGAACTGGTATGCGAATACGAAATCGACGGAATCTCGGACTTCGTATTCCTGAACCGCTTTGGCCAGCCGCAGAACCCGCAGACGGTCAACCGCGCCATCAAGCGCATCAGCGTGGCACACAACGAAGCCGAACTGGAAAAGGCCGAAAAGGAAAAACGGGAGCCGCAGCTGCTGCCGCCCTTCTCCTGCCATAATCTCCGGCACACGTTCTGCACCCGGCTGTGCGAAAATGAAACCAACCTGAAGATTATTCAGGACATCATGGGACACCGGGACATCAGCACTACGATGGAGATTTACGCAGAAGCCACCAAGGAAGCCAAAGCCCATTCCTTTGCAAATCTGAACGGTAAACTGGGCATTTCGGTCTGAAATCCACTACACCAACTACTACACCACTTTTACACCAAATTGCCGGTAAGTTGTGGAGAGTTGCGTAGGGTGACGTACGGGAGCAGGAAAAAGGAAGCCGCATGGATAGGCTTATAAAGGGAAATAAAGCCATTTGTGAGCCTTCCTTGACCTGTCCCCGGAGAGCATATCATCCATCTGACCACAAAAGGCATCGGAGAACCGGACCAGCTTCCGGCGGATCAGGGCCACAAAGAAGATAACGCAGAGCAGTACAAAGAGACTGAACAGGAACACACACCGGACAGCGGTTATATTCTGGGTCAGCAGATAAACAGCGGTGCAGACTGCACCAACCGCCAGCAGCAAAAGCGTTCCCAAAAGGACGCAGGCTTTGTTGATGGAGAGTTTTCGCATATTCATTTCGATGCCCCTCCGATCCACATATAGCCCATGCCGTACACCGTCTTGATGTACTGGCATCCCTCTGTTTCAATTTTGTTCCGCACCCGGCTGATGGCCGCAGTCAGGGCGTGTTCATCCACAAAGTTCCCATCGGCATCCCACAGCTTTTCAAGCAGCATCTGCCTGGTCAAAACATTCTGCGGGTTTTTGGTCAGGATTTTTAACAACCGGTATTCCAATGGAGTGAACACCAGCGGCTTACCGGACAGGGAAGCCGTCATCTCCGAGAAATTGATGGACAGCGCACCATCCTCGTAGCAATCACCGCCACCAGACTGTTTTGCCAGCCGCCCCAGCACCACGGACAGCTTTTTTTGAAAGACGCTCATAGGAAATGGCTTGGTCACATAGTCCTCTGCGCCCAGCTCATAGCCCTTGAGCATATCGCTCTCCATATCATTTGCGGTCAGGAAGATCACCGCTGTATCCGGCCGGCGCTCCTTTACCTCACGGCAGAAATCAAAGCCATTCCCGTCCGGCAGGTTTACATCCAGCACGATCAGGTCATAGTCCTGCTTGGTCAGAAAGTTGCTGGCTGCTGATTTTGTCAATGCAGAGTCCACGACATAGCCCGCAGTATCCAGGTTATAGCACAAAGTATTATTCAAAAGTCGGTCATCTTCGACTACTAAAATTCGCATTGTATCACACTCCTTCATTCTTAGTGTAGCATCCAAATGTCACAGAAACCTCACAAGAGGATTATTTTTTGTATTTTTGAAACGACGGTCTGCCGGTTTTTCCGCATCCTTGGGAATCAGCCAAATGGTAGCCATCTTTACAGCGCCGGGGATACGCCCACCGGCACACAAATAATTGATCTGACTTGGGGTAACACCCCATTTTTCCTACTTGTTTTTTCATGGAATATAAATTATGTGGATTTCTATGATTCCTCAATTATAATTTCTTCGCTCAATCAACGCAAGGAAGCAATGTCTACAACCTTATTTTATATAAAGCAAAACGCCGGACAGAGCCAACAGGCCACTGTGTCCAGCGTTTCCTATATCTTGGATTCAAATTTATACCCGCTGCCCAACACAGTGCGGATATAACCGCCTCTTGGCATATCAGGTGTCAGTTTACGCCGGATCTGGCTGATGACACTGGCAACGGCAGTACCGCAGCATTCGCCGTCTTTATCCCATACAGCCTCGTAAATTTGGCTGGCTGAGAATACCCAGCCAGGGTGACGAGCCAGATATGCAAGAACTGCAAATTCATGGTGAGTCAGAGTGACAAGTTGCCCTCTGCAGGATACTGTCTGCTCCTTTAGTCGAATCTCAAGATCGGGGAAGGAGAGACTGGCAGCAGAGAGCGGGAGAGCAATACGGTCAAGCTCTGGTTCGTCTATGATTGCTGCCATGATTCTATTAAAGATGTGTTCTTCGCAGTCGGAAACCGACAGTACCAGGAGTTTTCCCATATCGCTCACCTCCTTTATCCGGCTACAACATCTGCTTTTTTCAGATGATGGGTAGCCAAAACCGCAAATAATACCGTATAGACAAGAACCATAGGTACCAAAGTCGTTATGCTGTCAATGGGCAATGCTTCGTCCTGTGACGATAGGCCGAGAATGATTTGCGAATAAGGGAATATTTCGCTTAAACCCGCAATATGGAAAGCCAGACCGCCAACACTAAGGCAAACCGCCAAACCTACCGGCACCGCAAAGCTCCTGATCCGCATGGACAAGTAAAGCTGAACAGCACCAACGCTCAAAGCTGAAAACCAGCCCATAAACAGCCACCATAGCATATTGATAGGGATGGGCTGTTCAAACCGAAACACAACCTTTCCCACGATAATGATAAACACCATCAAAAGAACTTGTGCGGCCAGAATAGATTTTGTCAGCACAACCAGCTTCGCAATGAAAATGGTTGACCGGGAAACCGGCGTTGTCATAAGGCTGTTCCAGTTGTGATTTGTGTGTTCCAGCCGCCACAAATAGGACGCACAAATGGCAATCAGGATTGGAAAGAAAAAATACCCATAGAACAGCCCTGTTTGAAGCCAAAGCTGCTGCCATACTGCGCCGTCGTACAAATTGGCCGAAGCATTGATGCCATAAATGATTGCACCAATGGCGGCGGTCAAAAGTGGCAGAATGAGAACTGCTACCCACATATGAGAATGGCGGCTTTTCAGATTTTCCGCCCGAATTGCATTGATAAGCATTACAATCCCTCCTTTAATATTCGTATTTTTGAAACTTCTTCTCAAACAGGACAAAGGCAATCAATCCAACAATAAAGAGAATCGTAAGCGGAAGAAAGTCAATATTCCGAACGACAAGTTCACTGGATTGCAAATTGCCGGAAGAAGTGTCCTGCCCCAGCACCATCATTTCTGCGTAATTTCCCCAAATGAGGATATTGCGGATGCCTGTGGGGAGCAAAGTAGAAATAAAGCCAATCAACGCGCCAATCATACCAATAGACATCGGGACAAGCTGGTTCGCAAAAACAAGAGAGAAAAACACCTGAATAGTTACAACCACAAATGTAACCATTACTGTCCCCAAAACAAATTCCCACAGCGTTTTTACCGGCAGCGGCTCAACAATCCCCACAGCATTACCGTAGGCGACAATCACAAGAGCCTGAATGAGAATTGCCGCCAGCATGAGAACGGTTACTACGGTAAACTTGCAGAACCAAATTGCCTTGCGGTTTTCATTGTTGCACTCCAACAGCTTCCATGTATTTCCCCGGTGTTCCATATCGCAAATGCGGCTGGCAATAACCGCTGCCAGAATGGGAAGAAAAAGCCCATTCATAGTAGCTGGCCCAACGATCAAATCCTCCCATGCCGGTGCATTGGGGTCGGAAATCATACCGAGGAAATTTTCATTGTTTCCATAGTTGGAAAATACAAAGAGCAATTCCACACCGAGGATCAGCACAAAGGTCAGAAAAACCTTTCTGCGTTTCAGTTTGTATAATTCAAGGCACAGGTATTTCATCACAGTGTCAGCTCCTTTCCTGTCAGGTTGAGGAAAATATCTTCCAGACTTTCCCGGTGTTCCTCAACACGATAAACAGAGATACCATTGGAACACAGGCATTGCACAACAGCGCCGGTCTGTTCGTCAGTCAGCGCACCGATCTGCAAACCATCCGTTGTACGCTGTGGGTTGGCCTTTTTAAGAAGCTGGAAAGCGTGGTTGTTATCGCTGGTTCTCAATATAATCTGTGGCTCCCGCTGCATATCCAGAACTGACATCCTTTCCTGAAAAATCAGGCAGCCCTGATTGATAATGCCGACAACAGTAGCCATCTGATCGATCTCACTTAAAATGTGGCTGGAAATCATCACTGTCATGCCATACTGTTTCGGCAGCATCTTAATGAGTTCCCGCATTTCTTCGATGCCTGCGGGGTCAAGCCCGTTGGTCGGTTCATCCAAAATCAGAAGTTTCGGGAACCGGGCCAGTGCCATTGCAATGCCGAGCCGCTGCTTCATACCGAGAGAATAGTTTTTGACTTTCTTCTCCATCTGGTTTTCCATACGGACAATATGCACCGCTTCTTCAATGTTCTTTTTGGGCAAGTCAAGCAGCCTGCGAATGATCTCCATATTCTCGCGGCCAGTCAAATGTCCATAGTAGGACGGGGATTCAATCAGGGAACCAACGGACGCGAGAATATCACGGAGGTTCTTTTCGTTGAACGGTTTTCCCATAATTTCAATGGTTCCGCTGGTGGGTTTGACAAGTCCGAGCAGCATTTTCATGGTGGTGGACTTGCCTGCCCCATTCGGGCCGAGAAAGCCGTAAATGTCGCCCTCTTTAATCCGAATATCTAATTCCTGAACACGGTAAACACCGTCATATTCTTTTGACAAATTATCTGTTGCTACAATCATTTTTTCTTGCTCCTTTCCTAAGCTGCTTATATCATATAGCCCCCACCTTGCATTGCATTGGAGAGAACCTTGATTTTACCTTGATTTTCACGATCAAAGCTGCAAATATGAAAAGATATGGTATAATACATAAGGAAAGGAGTGAGCCGATGGGTACAATCAAGGACAAAATTATTTTGCTGGTTGATGATGAACCGGCAATTTTACAGATGTGCCAATCCATTCTGAAAGAGAATGGTTTTGAAAATATAGTAACCGCCAATACCGCCCTGAGCGCATTGGAAAGAATGAGTGCAAAGCCGGATATGGCTGTTTTGGATGTTATGCTACCGGATATGGACGGCTTTATGTTGGCAAAGACAATCCGAGAACAGAACCCGATCCCTATTCTTTTTTTGACGGCAAAAGGAGAAATCGACGATAAATCAAAAGGTTTTGAGGCCGGTGCGGATGATTACATGGTAAAACCATTTATCGCGCAGGAATTTGTATGGCGCATTACGGCCATTCTGCGGCGAACCTATAAAGAAAGTGAGGAAAGCAGCTTCTTACTGGATGCCTGCAAAGTGGACTTAGAACAGGCAGAAGTCTATCGTGAGGGACAGGAACCAGTTTCCCTGACCGCAAAAGAAGTGGAGATATTGAAAAAACTGTATGCAAATGCGGGCCGCATTGTAACTTTGGGTGCGCTTTGCCAAACGGTTTGCGGGGATATTTATATAGGCTATGAGAAAACACTTATGTCGCACATTCGCCATATCCGGGAAAAGATTGAGGAAAAACCATCTTCGCCGGTTTCGCTGGTAACGGTAAAAGGCATTGGATATAAGTTGATCTTAAAGGACAAGTCAAGGTGAGCCTATGAATAATATTCAACGATTTTTTAAGCGGTATGTTCATTCCAGTGTGAAGCTGTTCTGCTTCTTTATCCTGATAAACATTGTCCTTTTTGTTGTGCTGGCTGTGGTGTCAAGCAGTCGGGGCAGCCATAGCCCAACGCAACTATTAGAGCAGGTTTCCGCAGACTTGCAGCAAAGTGAAGAAAGCTACCGTCTTTCAGAAAATACGGCTATCCAAATGACGAAGGAAAACGCATGGTGTATGCTGATAAGCAATGACACCGGCGATGTGGTCTGGAATTACAAAATACCGTCCGAATTACCTCTGCACTATACACCGGGCGATATTGCAGAAATGACAAGGTGGTACTTAGAGGATTATCCAGTATTCGTGTCAAATCAATCTTATGGTCTGCTGGTTGTCGGCTACCCGCAGGATAGTTTTTGGAAACTGTCTGCTTACAAAACTTCTGACAGCATTAAAATAGACATATTTGGATTGGTTACTTTATTTTTGTTCAATATCATCATTGTGCTGATCCTGTTCATTCACAATAACCGCAAGATTGAAAAATCCATTAAGCCGATCCTCACCGGCATAGAAGAAATTTCATCTGGGAAGAAAACACAGTTAGTTGAACGGGGGGAATTGGCGGAAATCAACGCAAAGCTGAATAAGGTCGCCAAAACCCTGCAACGCAGGGACAGGGCAAGGGCAAACTGGATCAGCGGTATTTCACATGACATCCGCACACCTCTATCAATGGTGCTTGGCTATTCCAGCAGCTTAGAGGAAAGCCGGGATTTGAACACAGAACAGAAAGAAAAGATTGTGGCAATCCGCCAGCAGGCTACCAAAATTAAGCAGCTCATTGAGGATTTGAATTTGACTTCAAAACTGGAATATGATATGCAGCCATTACGAACTGAGAAAATTTCCCCGGTAGAATTGGCCCGGCAAGTGGTATGTGATTTTCTGGATAGTGGGCTTGATGAAAGCTTCTCTATTGATTTTCAATCGGATGAAGAAAGCGAGCTACACTATATGCTGGGTGATGAAGCGCTCTTAAAGCGGGCGATTACAAATCTTCTTCAAAATAGCATCGGCCACAATCCAAACGGCTGTGCAATAACAATCTCGGTTGACTGTACGGATGGACATACAGAAATTATTGTCGCGGATAATGGCGTGGGGGTATCTACCGATAAGTTGCAAGAATTGAATACCAAAACGCACTATCTTGAAAGCACAGATGAAAAACTAAACCTTCGTCATGGACTTGGTGTACTGTTGGTACGGCAAATTGTAGAGGCACATAATGGTACTATGAAAATTGAAAGCATGCCGAACTGCGGATATAAAACGACTCTTATTTTTTTCCATTAGTATAAAAAGAGGCTTCAGGATACAGAAAACCTCTTTTTGTTTATGAATTTAGGGCTATAAAAGTTCACCACTCCTGAGCTGCAAATGCGAGAAGCTAAGGAAAAAAGAACGCCGGACAGATCCAGTAGGTCATCATGTCCGGCGTTTCCTATATCACGGATTCAAATTTATATCCACTGCCCAGTACAGTCCGGATATAGCCACCCTTTGGTGTATCCGGCGTCAACTTGCGCCGGATCTGACTGATGACACTGGCAACGGCGGTGCCGCAGTGTTCACCATCTCTATCCCATACAGCCTCGTAAATCTGGCTGGCTGAGAATACCCAGCCAGGATGACGAGCCAGATATGCAAGAACTGCAAATTCATGGTGAGTCAGAGCGACAAACTGACCTCTGCAGAATACCGTCTGCTCCTTTAGCCGAATTTCAATATTTGGGAAGGAGAGACTGGTATCAGAGAGTGGGAGAGCAATACGGTCAAGCTCTGGTTCGTCTATGATTGCTGCCATGATTCTATTAAAGATGTGTTCTTCGCAGTCGGAAACCGACAGCACTAGGAGTTTTCCCATATCGCTCACCTCCGCCTATAAAATGTAAATGATTCTCATTCAAATATGCTTTCTCTGCTGTTTTGACAATAGCAAGTAAAGAAAGAACCAAAGGACACAATGGAGAGCAAGGATAACGATGTCCTTAACCGCTGTTGATGCAGTTCCATTTGCCAAATCCATAATGCCCTCAAAGGTGGCGCTGGACGGAATCAGATAGCAAATGTAGGAAAGGACTTTGTTTCCTGCACCGACCAGATAATTCAGAATCGGAACCGCCATAAATACAATCATCACGATTTTAATATAAACTACACCTACCATCATGCCATCGGAGAGTTTGCCCACAAATAAACCGATCAAAGCCGACACAAATGCGGAAAGGACGATCAATGCCAGCATGACCGCCGCCCCTGTGAAAGAGAGCCGGAAGCAGATGGCCGCCGTAAGAATAGCGGACAGGCAGCCGAATACAAAACCCACAAAGATTTTCTGCATCATGTACTGTCTGTGCGTCATAGGCAGGATTTCATTGATCAGCGCAACGCCATCCTCTTTTTCAGAAATAATGTTCATGGCATTAAAGGTACAGCCCATGAACATCGCCACGATCAGCGTAATGGCAATAAAGATATTCTGATAGCCCGCCATCATATCCGGGCGCTCCAATACCTGCACACTGGCCTGTGCCGCCCATTCCCTCTGCTCGTAAAGAGCCGGGAGCGTGTTGGCTGTCTGCTGAAACATATCCAGTTCATCGCCGGAAAGGATTGTCTGGATGCTGCCGTCAGCCATTTCCACGCCGATCAGGTTTGTTGACGGTTCGTTGATGGCCGCAATCAGTTCTTCCTGTGTGGGATAAACGGTGACAGTACCGTACCGTTCCAGCCATGTGTTGACTTCCGAAGTGGTGGCCTTTGCCGTTACTCCAAAATGAAATTCCCCCAATGAAGAAAGGTCAATGGAGCCGACAAAATTCAATGCCACAGCGACCACGATAGGCAGGAGAAATGACATGATACAGAACTTGTCTTTTCGGACACTTTTCAGTTGATAGATCAGTCCTTTCATTGTCAGCCCTCCTTTCCCATTTCCTTGCGGAACGCAGCTTCTACAAGGATAAAGAGTAGAATGATTGCGCCTATCGCACCGGCATAGTAGACCGGGCTTGTAGTCGGGATGCCGAAAAAGGCATTTTTTAGGCCCATATACACATGGTAAAACGGGTGATAGTCAATCCACGCCATCTTGACAGAAGTATTCGCCGCCAGAAATACCGGCGTAGCCGCAAAGAGCGCAATTACCAGATACGCCAGTGAAAATTGCTTAAAGTCCCGCAGAAGCATGGTACAGCCGAAGCCTGCCAGTGCCATAATCAAGGAGAGGATAGCGGTCTGCACCAGCACCGCAGGCAAAACCGACATCCCGCCCAGCCCCACATTGAACAGAACAATTAAGGCCGCAAAAACCAAATCGGTAATTAGAAAGAGCATGATTTTGGAGCATACAAACAGGCTCTTATGCAGTGGCATAATGGCATGGACGCGGATCACTCCCATCTGCTTTTCCTTAAACAGCACCGAAGCGATCCCCAAAAATCCAACGGCAACAATCTCAATAAAGAGAAGTTCACAGGTAATCTCCCGGCGCTGCTTCATTTCAGGGCTGTTGCTGCCGACGATTTTTGCTGTATCATTCCCATCCGGGGAAAGTAGGGACAGCGCATAGTCTGTTCTGTGTCTGTCTGCTTTTTCGGTTGCCGCATAGAACAGGACATGAGGCGTCCTACCGCTGGCGTCAATCCCGACACCGTTTGTATCACCGGCAAGGGCTGCATCCAGTTCTTCCAAGGAGGACACGGGCCGGACAAGAGAGGAAACCTCTGTCTGCGTCCCAGCCGGATCATACAGATACACATTGTAGAGCTGGGCGTCCATGAATTTCACATAGCCGAAATTGATGAACAGCGTGTATAAAACAAGGGAACCCAGCGCCACCAGAAAGAATTTCCCGGACATCATCATCCGGCAGTCTTTTTTGAACAGAGAACAAAGGCTTTTCCACATTAAGACAGCCCCCTTCCCGTGTACTGGATAAAGACATCTTCCAGTGTCGGCTCCTGCGAATGGATGCTGATGATTTCATCATAGGCGAAAGGAATACCGGCTTTCAGTTCAGGCGCTTCTATGGTCTGCTCCTTTCGCTTGCCCTGATAAAGATAGGAAACCACAATGCGGTGATTGCTGTTTTTCTCTTTCAGATTTTGGGGCGTGTCCAGCGCAACGATATTTCCATTCGTGATAAACGCTACACGGTCACAGAGTAGGTCAGCGTCCAGCATATTGTGTGTTGTGAGAAATACCGTTGTGCCTTTTTGCCGTTCTTCCTCGATGATTTTTCTAAAAAGGACAGCGCCGGCGGGATCAAGGCCGCTGGTGGGTTCGTCCAGAAATAAAAGTTTCGGATTGCTGATCAAAGCTCTCGCCATGCTTACACGCTGCCGCATCCCTTTGGAGTAGGAGGACACCGGCTTATTGAGAAAGTCTTTCTTAAATTCCAGTTCTTCCAGCAGTTCTTTTACATCCCGCAGTTGTTCTTTGGGATAAAAGGACGCAAAATAGTTCAGATTATCCACTGCGCTTAAATTAGCGTACAGATAAGGAAACTCAAACAGGACGCCGATCTGCTGAAAAAACTCCTGCGTCTGTGCGGTTCTCAAATCCTTTCCAAATAGGGAAACCTCGCCGCCATGCCCTTTTAAGATGCCGGTCAATATCTTTTGGGTGGTGGACTTCCCGGAACCATTCGGCCCCAAAAATCCGAAAATCTCCCCATCTGCCACAGAAAAATTCAAGCCATGTAACGCCTGTTTATCCTTTCCGTAGGAAAAAGTCAGGTTTTTAACTTCGATCATCTTCATCACCCCATTTTCCGGTCTGGTTCTTTTTCTTCTCCTGTTCCCGTTTGCTCCACCATTTCATAAACTTTACCTTGAACGGGATGCAGATTACCAGCGCTACAACAATCAAAAGCCACCAGTACCATTCCATACCTAAAAACATAATTGCTACCTCCTTTGTCTGGAGGGTCATTCCCTCCTTGTGGGATAAAGGTACGAAAATGCGTTGAAGTCGGTGTGAGGTCGCTGTGAAGTTGGTGTGAAATCTTACCGGCAGAAGAAAAGGCCCTGATCTCCATTTGGAAACCAGAGCCTATGAGAGAATATAAACTTGTTATTTTACTGTGGGGAGGGAGAAATAAAAGGCCACGCCTCCCGGCTGATTTTCTGCGCCATAGTGTAGGTGCTGCATGGACAAGACCTGTGCAACAATGGCAAGGCCCAGCCCGGAACCGCTGTATTTGGAATTTTTATCACGATAGAATTTCGACCATATCTTTGACAGGCTTTCTTCCGGGATAGGCGGCCCTTGATTGAAGATAGAGAAGTTCAAAAGGCCGTCTTTTTCAAGCAGGGACAATCTCAAAATCCCGCCCGGCCTGTTATTTCGTTTGGCATTGACGATCAGATTATTCAAGACCTGTTCCATCCGCCCTTTGTCTGTATTGACATAGACAGGATGCTCCGGCAGTTCATATTCCAAAACAAAATCTGCGTCCGGGGTGTCGATCAGCAGCCGTCCTGCCACCGTTTCCAAAAAGTCTACAAAGTCGAACCGCTCCGGGCGGAGCTGGGTAGCCCCATTTTCCAATGCAGACAGATCAAGCAGCGTAGTGATTAAGCGGCTCATGCGTTCTGTTTCCGTTATGATGACCTCGGAATACTTTTGCCGTTTTGCTTCGTCCGTTTCGTCTTGCAATCCCTCGGCATAGGCCCGGATCACGCCCAGCGGAGTTTTCATTTCATGGGAGAGGTTGTCCACCAGTTCTTTACGCTCTGCAAGCAGCCTTTTTTTCTGCTCCACATCCTGCTCTAATTTCCGGTTGGCATCTTCCAGAGAAGAAAACGCCTGTTGCAGATTTTCGGCCATCGTGTTCAGGCTCTCCGCAAGCTCTCCAAATTCATCATGGCTTTTTACATGGCAGGGGTGGGAAAAATTAAGCTCTGCCATGTTCCGGGCTGCTTCATTCAGTTCCGAAACCGGCTTTGTGATAAAGCGGGCCATCAGCAGGTCAATGGCACAGACCAGAACCACCACAAAAGCCAACCAGATCACAAAGGAAATATCGGTGTTCACTGGCAGTTTGGTGGATAGTATATAAGAAACGATCAGGGCAACGCCGATTAGTTTGGAGGCCAGCAGTATCTTCTTTCGTATGGTAAAGATGTTCATATTTTCGTTAATCTTCATACGCTCACCTCAAATTTGTAGCCGGAACGAATCAAGGTAACAATGTGTTTACCCTCATCCCCCAATTTCTGCCGCAGGGTTTTGATATGGGTATCGACCGTCCGTGTTGTTCCCTCAAAGTCGTAGCCCCAAATCCGATTAAGCAACTGGTCTCTGCTGAATATCTGGCTGGGATTAACCATGAAGAAATGCAGCAGTTCATATTCCTTGTGGGTCAAAGTGATTTCCTGTCCATCCACAAAAACTTTATGAGATGTGGGGATGATCGTAATTTTTCCGGCGTTCATAGAATCGGTAGGCGTGATAGAGGATCGGCGCAGCAAAGCGCCCACCTTTGCCAGTAACACTTTGGGACTGAATGGTTTGGTAATATAGTCGTCAGCTCCCAGCTCATAACCTTTCAGTTTATCTTCTTCCTCGCTTTTCGCAGTCAGCATGATAATAGGGAGGTTACTCATTTCCCTTGCCATCTTACAGACGGAAAAACCGTCAAGGTGGGGCATCATCACATCCAGTATCATTAAGTCCATAGGATTATTTTTCAAGATCATTAGTGCGTCTACGCCATCGTCAGCCGTAAAGCAGGTGTGACCACCTCGCTGCATATACTCGGCAATAATGTTCTGCATATTCTTTTCATCTTCCACAATTAAAATATTCGCCATAGAGAGGAACCTCCTTTTTGCTCATACTTTAGACAATAGATGCTTGGGGTAATTGTAGCCTTGAGCAAAGGCTTATTATCATAGTCATAACGGCATATACATTCATTATAATTCCGCAGTTCAAACAATACAAGGTGATATACACTGAGAAAAACGCACCGAATACAGAGCCGATAGGCATACTGTATCCGGTGCGTTGTA